>WNFT01000613.1_pt1 | contig 36778 bp, 42 predicted proteins | sample 5400191 | NCBI WGS metagenome assembly WNFT01 (sample SAMN13153359, study PRJNA577476) | soil metagenome | isolation source: 80 cm saprolite under Madrone tree | place: USA:California | collected 2016-06-14 | reverse complement strand
GCGCTGTTCGCCCGGGGTATCGAGCCCCATATCGCGACGGAGGCGCGCGGGAGCAGCACGGCCTACACGCGCGTGCGCATGCGCCAACGCGGGCTCGGGTATCGCCTGTCGCAACGCTGTCGGAAGCTGATCGAGGAGCTCTTCGGCGAGGGCAAGGACTGGCACGGGCTGCGGCGCTTCCGCCGCCGCGGCCTCAGACGAGTCCGACAGGAGACGTACTTGATAGGCTGGGTCCTGAATCTCAAACGCCTGGCGAAGCACCTCGGCCCGGCCCTTCACCCGGCATGAACCCCAGGCGGGCGGCGGCGCATTCGCGGGATCCAGTCCAGGGACGGCAGGATCAGGAACCCGACCGGTGTTGACAATGCCGACCCTGCTCCCGGAAGAACTGTTGCTCATGTCTTTGTCAGCAACCTGCTAGACTGCTCGAGGGAGGTTCCGCTGATGCTGAGACGGTTCGGCGTTTTCGCCTCCGGCTTTTTATTGGTGGTCACGCTCACGGCCTGTGGACCATCGAGCAAAGAGGACATGCTCGCCAAGGCCAAGGAAGTCAAGACGCGCGCGCAGCTCGAGAGCGCTCTCGGCAAGCCCGACGACGTGAGCAAGCTCGGTCCCGTGGAGAAGTGGACCTACAAGGCCAAGAACGGGAAGGTGCTCTTCGTCCTGGTGGGGGACACCGTGACGATCGAAGCGGCCGGGGGGCAGGAGAAGAAGGACTAGACGCGACCGCGCGGATAGACCGAGACGGCCGAGCCCACCGCAAGCAGGACGGAGACCGGCTTCTCGCGCGCGAGGACGTCCCACCGCGGTCCGTAGACCTGGGCCCAGTCGAGGTCGAGGCTCCACGAGCGCACCGGGTAGACATCCCACTGCGGGTGCCTGACCTCATAGAGGATCGGCCGGCTCCGCCGGTCGCGTCCGAAGCCCCACTGGTGTTCCTTGAAGAAGTGTTCGTCGCTCGCCTCCGCCGGCCGGAACGCGGGCCTGCTCCCGGTGACCTCGATGGCGTGAGTCCGCCCGCGCCAGCGCAGGCGACGCCTGGTCACCACGGCAGGTGCCTCCCCCGCCACGGCACTCTCGATGGGAGCCACCAGGTACGGCTCGTTGTAGATCGCGCGCGCGAGCCAGGCCACGAGCGGACGCGGCACGAACTCGCGGATGAACACGACACCGCGCCGCTCTCCCCGCCTGACGTAGAAGCGCAGGTTGATCTCGGGGAACGTGCGGAAGCCCGGCCAGGGCACGCCCCATACCCTCGTGTCGAGGAAGTCGAAGGCGACGATGCTCGCGAACGCCGCGCCCCCGCGCCGATCGAGCTCGAGGCCGGCCGGCAGGTGAGGTTCGAGCAGAGCCGGCGGAACCTCGTACGTGACAATCGCGAGGTTCGACCAGCGCGCCGTCAGGAAGGGACGGCGAATGGTCTTCATTGGAACAATGCTCATGGGGGAACAATGCTCATGGGGGAACAATGCTTATCGGGGAAACAACGCTCATGGGATCACGGTGCCCAGGGAGAGCGCCGCGTGCGGTCAGAGCTCGGGGCGCTTGCCGTGCGAGGCGCGCACGACGGTCTTGATGCCGCCGCGCACGCTGAAATCGCCCACCACCTCGATCCAGCGCGGCCCGGCCGCCGCCACGAAGTCGTTGAGGATGCGGTTGGTGACGTCCTCGTGGAAGGCGCCCTCGTTCCGGTACGACCAGATGTAGAGCTTGATGCTTTTCAGCTCGACCAGGTGCCGGTCGGGGACGTACGTGATCCTGATGGTCGCGAAGTCCGGCTGCCCTGTCTTGGGGCAGAGGCAGGTGAACTCCGGGATCTCGAGCGCGACCTCGTAGTCGCGGTCGGGATGCGGGTTCGGGACGACCTCGAGCTCCTTGCCCGGCCGGCTCGGCATGCGCCTATTCTACCGCGAGGGACCCGCGGGCCGCGCGCGCCAGACCGCGTCCCGCACGCGGTCGAGAGCCTGCGCCGGCACCTGCTCCAGGAGGACGACGCTCGTTCCCCGGCGTTCCACCGCGAAGCTCCGCCCGCCGTCGAGCCAGGTGACGAGCCCGCCGCCGCGAGCCGCCGCCTTGACGGCAATCCCGGGATGGCGCTTCTCCACCGAGGACTGGAGATGGCTCGCCAGCGCCGCCGCCACCTGGGCGTCCGCCACGACCACTCGGTAGGCGATCACGAAGCGCCCGCCGTCGTCCTCCCAGATACGATAGCGATCGCCGCGCCAGCCGGCCGCCACGCGTCGCCCCTCGTCATCGCCCAGGTGGAGCGCCAGCACCGCGCCGAGGGCGAACTCGCCGAGGTCATCGTCGGTCACGAGCTGGGCGCCCGGCAGCAGGCGCGAGAGATCGGGAATCACGACAGGGAGCGGGTCCTCACGCACGTCCAGGTATTTCTCCGGGTGGAGGATCTGAGTGGTCGAGCGGGGCGGATCGAGGTACACCGCGCTCATGGCCGACCACGGACGGCGCTTCCTGAGCTGGTAGACGAAGCCGAGCCCCTCCACGTACGGGAAGAGCAGCAGGTCACGCAGAAACTTGGGTGCCTTGCTTATGATGGGCCCGCCCGCGCTCGTGACGATCATGCCCCGCGCCATGGACAGGTCGGCCAGCCGGCTGACGTCCATCCCCTGGGGCTTGAGCATCAGGTCGAAGCTGAGCGCCACGGCTTCCCCTTCGATGAGCGCCTGGCGCGCGAGCAGACGGTCGCCGTGGCCGGGGTCGGGCCCGATGAAGTTGTCGAGCGGCAGCTCGCGGTCCTGGAGCGCGTGGACGAGCTCGTGCATGAGCGCGGCGCGCTGCTGCTCGGAGGGGAGCCAGTCGCCGACGGCCATCACCTTGCCGCGCGGGTCGTAGTAGGCAGAGACCTGCTCTTCGAGAAGATCCAGGAAAAGACGGCGGAGATCGTAGTCCGGCGGAATCACGCCCCACGCGACCATGCTCTTGCGCTCGGCATCGAGAACCGCTGCGGAGTAGCGGCGGTTGATCTCCTGCTCGATGAAGCGGCGGTTCTCCCCCCGCGAGCGGATCAGGACCGGCGGCGGCGAACCGGGAGAGGTCATGCCCCTGAGCGCCGCGAGCTCCTGGTAGAGGGGGGCGGCGACGGCATCGAGCGCGGTCTGGGCCGGGCTCGGCTGCTGGGCGCGGAGCGGGAGGACTGCTGCGAGGGCGGCGGCGAGGGCGAGGAGAGCGACGGCCGGGGCGCGGCGCGTGGATCCCCCGATGCGGCGCATTGCCCGATAGTACCTCACCGGCCCATCGTCATGGCGATGCCGTTAGCACGAGGAGGGCCGAGAACAGAGGGTCCCCCCGCGCACAGCAGTGCGGCGTCGGCGGATCGAGGGAGCGATGCTCGAACACGGAACGCGCTATGGTAGCATGAGCGTGCATGAAGATCGGCCTCGTCGGGCTTCCCAAGAGCGGAAAAACCTCGCTGTTCAACCTCCTGACGGGCGCGTCGGTGGCGACCTCGTCCTTCGGCGGCTCGCGCGCCGAGATGCACTCGGGGGTGGCGCGCGTGCCCGACGAGCGGGTGGACAGGCTGAGCGCGCTCTTCAAGCCCAAGAAGACGACGTTCGCCTCGTTCGAGGTGGTGGATCTCGCCGGGATCACCAAGGGAGACCGCGAGGGGCTCGACGCCAAGGAGTTCCGGAACGCGGACGCGCTCCTGCACGTGGTCCGGGCCTTCGCCGACGCCGCCGGCGCGGCGCCCAATCCCAAGGGCGACATTGCCGATCTCGAGACCGAGCTGATCCTGGCCGACCTCGAGGTGGTCGAGCGACGGCTCGAGCGGCTCGAAGCTACCATCAAGAAGAAGCGGGTGGACGCCGACGTCAGGGAGCAGGCCATCCTGCTGCGCCTCAAGCCCGCGCTCGAGTCCGAAACGCCGATCCGTGCGGCCGGCCTTTCGGACGACGACGTCCGGGCCATCCGCGGCTTCACCTTCCTCTCGCAGAAGCCCATCCTCCACTGCCTGAACCTCTCGGAGAAGGAGATCGATCGCGGCAAGACCTTGGTCGAGAGCTTCGGCCTCGGCGAGATCGCCGGACACGCGGGCACCGCCGTCGGTTGGGTCTCGGCTGTCATCGAGGCGGAAGTGGCGCAGCTGGCAGGTGAAGAGCAGGCGGCCTTCCTCGCCGACCTCGGGCTCAGCGAGCCCGCCATCAAGCGCGTGCTCCGCGACTGCTATGGCCTCCTGGGGCTGCTCTCGTTCTTCACGGTGGGAGACGACGAGGTGCGTGCCTGGTCGGTCCCGCGCGGCACCCGCGCCCAGGACGCCGCGGGCGCCATTCATTCCGACATCGCGCGCGGCTTCATCCGTGCCGAGGTCGTGGGCTACGACGAGCTGATCGCCGCCGAGGGCTCCATGGCCGCCGTCCGCGAGAAGGGGCAGTTCCGCCTCGAGGGCAAGGACTACGTCGTTCTGGACGGCGAGATCTGCCACTTCCGCTTCAACGTCGCCAAGTAGTCCCCCTAATTTACTCAGCTCTCGCCTCGCGGCCGAGCCGCTCAGCTCGAACTGCGACCCTCTCTCCCTCCGGGGGCGAGGGAAACACTTCGACTCCCTCTCCCCTCAGGGGAGAGGGCAGGGTGAGGGGTGGTTCAGGGCCCCGGCGTCAGGGGCCCGTGGGAGACGACTAGGATCCGCGCGTCGGTGAGCGCGCGCTCCGGGCCGTGCGTGACGCCGCCCGGCACGCAGAAGTAGTCGCCGGGGCCGTAGACGATCGGTCCCACCTGAAACTGCCCCTCCAGCACCAGCACCTCGACCGTGCCGTCGTGGCGGCTTTCCTGGACCTCCCAGCCCTTGGCGTACTTGACGGCCAGCGTGCGGGCCTTGCTTTCCGGATCTTTGTTGAGCAGGAGTGACCAGGCGCCCTCACGATCCTTGAAGACGGGCCGCCACTCGCCTTCCACCGTGCTCTTCTTCGCGATCGCCCCTCTCATGGCGGTGGTCCTTTCTCTACGCCTTTCGGCAGGTGACCCCAGACGATCCAGTGACGGTCGCTCGCGAGCTCGCAGACGAGTGCTCCCAGCCCGCGCGAGCGGACCTGGAAGCGGATCTCGCGCAGGGTGAAGGCCGCGCAGAGCGAATTGAAGAAGTCCTCCTTGAGCACCGGCGGCTCGTTGCCGGCGTACTGCTCGACGATCTCGCGGGCTCGCTCGGGCGACTCGGGGCGGAAGAGATCCATGACGAGCACGGTGGCCCCCGGCTTGCCGAGCCGCACCAGCTCGTTCCAGAAGAGCCGCGGGTCGGGCATGTGATGGAGGAGGCTGTTCGACACCACGGCGTCGAAGCTCTGGAGCGGCAGGGCCAGCATGGGCAGCCGCGCGCAACGCGGGTGCACGCGGGCTTCGAGGCCCGCCGCCTTCACCGCCTGGTGGGCGAGCGCGATCATGGGCTCCGAGCCGTCCACCGCCGTGATGGTGAAGCCGGGCAGGGCCCGGGCGAAGCGCACGGGAATGTCGGCCGGGCCGCAGCCGAGATCGACCATGGTGCCGCCGACGGTTTTGGGGAAGCAGGCGCGGAAGCGATCCACGAAGCCCTGGTTGACCTGCGCGAAGTCGGCCTGTGCGTAGGCGAGGGCCTGGGCGGCGTCGGTCATCAGCTCGGGCTCGAGGATGCGGTCCATGCGCTAGCGCCAGCGGATCCAGTAGAGGCACACGACCGGAAAGGTGAGCATGAGGCGATCGCGAGGATAGGACCGCTTGGGATCGTAGCAGCCTGCCGCGACCGCGAGCGGGTCCGTGGTGCCCAAGAGATCGCCGTCGAAGTGGGAGGAACAGGGCGACGTGCAGAGCTCCAGGTGCACGTGCGGGATGTTATAGGCGCTGCCGCTCTTGCCGACCAGGCCGATCTGCTCCCCGCGCTCTACCGCCTCTCCCTCACGCATATTGATGCTCTGCAGATGGCAGTAGGCCGTCCAGCGCTTGAAGCCCGGGTGCTCGATCACCACGCCGTGGCCGCAACCCGAGGGCGAGTCGATGATGCGGCTCACGATGCCGTCGGCCGCCGCGAGCACCGGGGCGTCCAGCCGGCTGGCGAAGTCCACGCCGGCATGTGGCTGGCGCCGCGGCAGGTTGTTGGCTCCGTTGTATGAGCGATAGGTCGAGAGAATGACGACCTCGTCGGTGCCGCCGAGCCCCTGGCCGGAAGCGAATGAAGGCACGAGGATCGCCGCGAGCACGAGCCCTGGGACGCCGGCGCGCCGCGCCATGTTATTGAGGCTTGATCCCCATGAGCTTGACCGTGCCCCCGAGCGATTGCGCGAGGCCGATCATGGCAGCGTCCGAATGGTCGGGCAAGAGCACACAGCCGGCGCCCAGGATGATGCCCATCCCGCCCGTCTGGGTCAGCGCCTCCTGCGCCTCCGCCTGGGCGTCCGGGCCCGTGCCGTCCTTGAGCGTAGTCCATTGGTTGAGGCCGCCCTGAACCGCCCCCGGCACCAGGGCCTTGCCCTCCGCGAGCGAGGGTCCCGCGCGGCGGTCGTCCCAGTTCCACACGTCGGCCGGGAGCGTGGCCAGGCGGTCGAACATGAGCTGCTCGCCGTGGCAGTGCAGCACGGTGAGGCGCGAGTGCTCGCGCACGGTCTCGAGGATGCGGCGGTCGTGGGGCTCGCCGAAGCGAGCGTAGTCCTCTTCCCGGTGGAAGGCGTGGCTGGCCGCCTGGACGGAGTAGAAGATGCCCTCGGCGCCTTCGCGGAAGCAGGCCTCCATGAAGGCGAGGATGGTCTCGGTGATAGCGACCAGCGCGTCCTCGACGAGGCCCGTGTTCTCCTTGAGGTCGTAGTTCAGGCGGTCGCCCGAGAGCTTGCGGGCCAGGGACAGGGGGCTGAAGACCGTGGGGATGACGGAGCAGTCGGCGCGCCGGTCCACGACGCAGCGGATGATCGACTCGATGTGGGACGCCCACCCGGTGGACTCCATGGCGACGGGGCGGATCTTCTTCCAGTCCGCGGGGGCGTTGACGGCGTGGCGCAGGCAAGGGCGGTGGCCGTCCGGCGCCAGCTCGTTGCTCTCGACGCAGCCCCAGTCCTCGACGGCATAGCCGCCGGCCGGAGTGACCTTGAGAAAATCGGAGCCGTAGCGCTCGTGGAAGCGGAGGGTGGTCTGGGCCAGCCCCGCGGGCGCCCTGTCCACGTTGGGGAAGTGGCGCCAGAAAGCGTAGGGCGGCCGGTCGGTCGGCTCGCGCTTGATCGCGGCCAGGACTCTCTCCCGCTTGGTCATGGTCTCGGCGCCTCAGGCTCGGGGGAAGTTCATGCAGTCCACGAAGACGTCCTGGAAATCCGGGTGGGCCGCGAGCGAGACGTGCTCGATGCCGCGGGCGATGCGCTCGGCGCGGTCCCGCTCGATCTCCGAGAGCAGCGCGAGCTGGGCGCCCAGGAGGGCGGCGTTGCCGACGTAGCGGATGCGCGGCTCGGGGAGGGCGGGGATGAGCCCGATCCTGAGCGCGCTCCGGATGGAGAGGTAGTTGCCGAAGCCGCCCGCCAGCATGAGCTCCGCGACCTTGTCGTCGGGCACGCCGGCGATCCTCTGGAGCATGGCCGCGCCCGAAGCGATGGCGCCCTTGCAGAGCTGTACCTGGCGGACGTCGTCCTGGGTCAGGACGATCTCCTGGCCGGCTCCGCTCTCGCCGGGACGGGCGAGGATGACGGCCCGCTCGTCACCACGCTTCATCATGCGCGAGCGAAGGGGCAGTGGCAGACGGTCCGCGTGGTCCAGGTCGATCAGACCCGTCCAGTCGATCGCGCCCGCGTCCAGGAGCACGGCGATGGCGTCGATCAGCCCTGAGCCGCAGATGCCCTGCGCCGCGGCATCACCGATCGTATGGAGCACCAGGTCTCCGTTCTCGATGGCCACCCGGTCGATGGCGCCCAGCGCCGCGCGCATGCCGTGGCGGATCTGCGCGCCCTCGAGGGCCGGCCCGGCGGGCGCCGAGCAGGCCCAGAGGTGCTCGCGCGACCCCAGCAGCACCTCGCCGTTGGTGCCGATGTCGACGGCGACGCGGATGTCCGGCGAGTCGTCCATGCGCGTGGCGAGGGCCACCGCGACCGCGTCGGCGCCGACGAAGCCCGCCACGATGGGCAAGAGGCAGACACGCGCCTCCGGGTTGACCTTGAGAAAGAGCTCGCGGGCGGCCAGGGTCAGCGGATGGCGCATGACCGGCGCATAGGGCGCGAGACCGACGTACGAGGGGTCGATGCCCAGCAGCACGTGGTGCATGCAGGTGTTGCCGACGACGACCACCTTGTAGATCCACTTGGCGAGCACGCCCGAGTCCCGGCAGACCTGCTCGATGTGCTGGTTGAGGAGCCCGATGATGCGCGTCTGGAGCTTGCGCAGGTTGCCGGGGTCGAACTGGGCGAAGGCGATGCGCGACATGAGATCGCCGCCGAAGACCGCCTGCGGGTTGAGGCTCGACACCGAGGCGAGCTGCTCGCCCGAGGCGAGCTCCATCAGCGTGGTCACCACGCTGGTGGTCCCGACGTCGATGGCGAGGCCGAAGACCATGAGATGCGTGTCGCCGGGCTCGACGGAGAGGATGCGGCGACCGAAGGAAGCGACCGTCACCTCCCCCCCATGCTCGCGGAGGGCGTGGGGCAGGGTCTTCAGGACCTCGGGAGAGCAGTCATCGGCGGTCCGGCCGACGGCGTCGAGGACGGCCTCGAGGTCGGATGTCTGGTGGTGCTCCTCCGTGGGCAGCGTGACCCGAACCAGCCGCTTGGTGACGCCCGCGTCGATGGTGACGGGCATCGGGGCGCCCGCGGGACGCTCGCCGCCGAGGATCTGGAAGGTCCGGTCGTCCACGGGGGGAGAGACCTGTACCGTGATCGCGTCCGCCACGCGGCACTGGCAGGAAAGGCGGTAGCCTTCGCGGACGAGCGCGTCGCCCAACTGCAGCTCGTCCATGATGGTGGGCGGTGGGACGAGGCCCGACACGAACTTCACGCGGCACGATGTGCACCGGCCCCGTCCGCCGCAGGTCGCCTCGAGGTCCACTCCGCCGGCGTGCGCCGAGGCGAGAATGGTCACGCCCGGATCAACTTGAAGCGTTCGCCCGGCGGGCAGGAGGGTGAGCGCCACCGTCGCCATTAGCTCGAAGATACCACTTCCCCCTTGACTTCCCCGAGCGCTTTGCCGATAGTGGCCGCACCCCATGAACCCTTGGGCGCGTCTGGCCCGCAGGTAATCAGGAAGGCCCGGTGCTTCAGTTCACGCTCCAGCGGCTTCTCTGGTTGATCCCGACCCTCCTCATGAAGGCGCTTGTCACGTTTCTCGTGACGCACGCCACGCCGGGGAGCCCGCTCGACCCCGTGGCCGAGGGCGCCAACCCGCTGTCGCCCGAGGCGCAGAAGAACCTCGCCGCCGCGTACGGGCTGGACAAGCCGCTGTGGGAGCAGTTCGGCATCTTCGTCGGCAAGGCGCTCCAGGGCGACTTCGGCCAATCGTTTGTCTACAAGACGCGCACCGTGAGCGAGATCCTCGTCGACGCCTTTCCCGTGTCTCTTCTGCTGGGCAGCATGGCGCTGGTGCTGGCGGTCGCGGGCGGGGTGACGCTCGGGGTCCTGGCCGCCGTGTACCAGAACCGCTCGTGGGACTACGTGTCGGTCACCGTCGCGACCCTCGGCGTCAGCGTGCCCAACTTCGTCCTGGCGGTGTTCCTGATCGTGCTCTTCTCCTTCGTGCTCCCGCTCTTCCCGACGGGCGGCTGGGGAGACGACCCGAGGTTCTGGGTGCTGCCCACGGTGACGCTGGCGCTCGGCCCCATGGGCATCATCGCGCGCTTCACGCGCTCGAGCATGGTGGAGGTCATCCGCTCCGACTACATCCGCACCGCTCGCGCAAAGGGGCTGGCCGAGGCCCCCGTCATCCTCAAGCACGTTCTCAAGAACGCCTGCATTCCCGTGGTGACGCTCCTCGGACCGCTCTTCGCCGCCGTCGGCACCGGCTCCTTCTTCGTCGAGTCCATCTTCCGCATCCCGGGCTTGGGACGCTTCTTCGTGCTTTCCATGACGGGGCGCGATTACCCGATGATCATGGCCGTGATCCTGCTCTACGGGGTATTCCTGACCCTCATGAACCTCGCGGTGGACCTCGTCTATGGCTTTATCGACCCCCGCATCCGGTACTAGCCTCGACGTCGGCGAGATCATCGCCGCCGCGCCGTCGGCGGCGACCACGAGCCTCTGGCGCGACGCCTGGCGCCGGCTCATCCGGAACAAGCTGGCGGTGGTGGGCGGCGTCACGGTCGTACTGCTCTGCTTCGTCGCCATTTTCGCCAACGTCCTGGCGCCCCAGTCGTACACCAAGGCCAACTTCGGGAACATCTACGAGTTCCCCTCGCGGGAATTCCCGCTCGGCACCGACCAGCTCGGGCGCGACGTGCTCTCCCGCATGATCTACGGCGCCCGGGTGTCCATGCTCGTCGGGCTGGGCTCGCAGGTGATCGTCCTGCTGATCGGCGTGCCGCTGGGCGCCGTCGCCGGTTACGTCGGCGGCAGGACCGACATCGCGATGACGCGCTTCATCGACGTGATGTACGCGTTCCCGCGGCTGCTGTTCGTCATCCTGATCATGTCCATGCTGGGCGCCGGCCTGATCAACATCTTCATCGCGCTCGGGCTCACCGGATGGGTGGGCATCGCGCGCCAGACCCGCGCCCAGGTGCTGTCGCTCAAGGAAAAGGAGTTCGTCGAGGGGGCCCGCGCCCTCGGCGCGCGCGGCTGGCGCGTGCTGTCCCGCCACATCCTGCCGAGCGCGCTCACGCCTATCGTCGTGTCCATCACCTTCGGCATCCCGGAGGCCATCTTCACCGAGGCCGCCCTGTCCTTCATCGGCGTTGGCATCAACCCGCCGACACCGTCGTGGGGGCAGATGGTTGGCGAGAACCAGCAATTTCTCCGCTCCTACTGGTACCTGTGCGTGTTCCCGTCCATCGCCATCGCGGTTACAATGCTGTCATTCACCTTCTTCGGCGACGGCGTCAGAGACGCCCTCGATCCCAAGATGAAATAAAGGAGACATCAACATGCGTATCCCCGACGAACAGCTGGCGCTCTTCGAGAAGCGCCTTCAGGCCATCGGCCTCGACCGGCGCGATTTCCTCAAGGCGGTCGGGGCGATGGCCGCCTTCGGCGGTCTCGGCTTCGCCACGAGCGCCCTCGCGTACAAGCCGACGAAGCCGGCGGCGGGCGAGAAGCTCGCGAAGGACCAGACCTTCCGGTACGGCGGCGGCGGCTTCTTCCAGAACGACCCGGCGAGCCACGACTTCAACAAGGACCTCTACTGCTCCGGCGTCCCGTGCCTGTTCGCCGGACTCATGGTGTTCACGGCCGACTTCCTCGCGGTGCCGTGGATGGCCACCAAGGTCGAGGGCAACAAGGACGGGTCGGTGTGGACGTTCACGATCCGCAAGGACTCGCGCTGGTCCGACAACGCGCCCGTCTCGGCGCGGGACTTCGAATATTCCTGGAAGCGCCAGCTGAACCCCGAGAGCAAGGCGCCCTACGCGGCGTTCCTCTACGACATCAAGAACGGCGAGGCGTTCAACAAGAAGCAGATCACCGACGCGAGCCAGGTCGGCGTCCGCGCCAAGGACGACTGGACGCTCGAGGTGACGCTGGAAGGGCCCCGCGGGTACTTCCCCGTCCTCGCGGCCTACCTCGCGGCGCTGCCGAGCTACCAGCGCGCCGTCGAGAAGTTCGGTGACAAGTGGACTGAGCCGGGCAACATCGTCTGCAACGGCCCCTTCGTGCTCGACTCCTGGGAGCACAACAAGCAGATGACGCTCCGAAAGAACCCGTACTACTTCGGCGCGAAGGACGTGCACCTGACCAAGATCGTGATTCCGATCATCCCCGTGCAGTCCGGTGCGCTGCCCTACGAGAACAACGAGATCGACATGACGCTGCTCCAGGCCGGCGACCTCAAGCGCCTGCAGTCGGATCCGCGGGCGTCCAAAGACGTCTTCCGCTATCCGTTCCCCGGCACGTGGTACCTGCTGCCCCAGGTGACGAAGGCGCCCTTCGACAACGTCAAGGTCCGCCGCGCCGTCGGGCACGCCATCGACCGCGACAACGTCGTCAAGGTGGCGCAGGGGCTGGCGATCCCCGCGTGGTCCATGATCCCGCCCGGCTTCCCCGGCGCGACCGACGATGCGAAGATCAAGGCCATCCAGCGCTTCGACAAGAAGGCGGCGCTCGACATGCTCAAGGGCACGCCCTTCGAGGGCGGCAAGAACTGGCCGAAGATCACGCTGACGATGCGCGACGAGGCGCTGGGGGCCAAGCCGCTGGCCGAGGCCGTGCAGGCCGTCCTGCTCGAGAACCTCAACATGAAGACCGACCTCGAAGTGCTGGAGCAGCGCGTGTTCCGCGAGCGCCTGTGGAAGCAGGACCTCCAGTTCGTCTGGATCCGCTGGTTCATGGACTACCCGGACCCGCACAATGAGTATTTCGACACCTTCTACGGCAAGAAGACGACGGGCCGCCGCCAGGCTTGGGTCAACGAGGCCTTCGACAAGGAGCTCGAGGCCGGGCGCGACACGCGGGACACGGCCAAGCGCATGGTGCACTACGCCAAGGCCGAGGAGATCATGCAGACGGACGGCGGCTACGTTCCGGTGGCGTGGGTCGTCCGCTACGCCGCGGCGAAGCCGTGGGTCAAGGGTATCGAGAAGAACAGCAAGGGCGAGCTCGTCATCGACGGCAACATCTACGTCGACATGAACGAGCACATCTACATCGTCGAAAAAGGCTAAGCCACTGCGGGCCCGCCGGGAGGGGAGCCATTCCCCGCCCGGCGGGCCGCTTCGTCTACTTGGTGTTGACGATCTTGTCCCAGAGCTCGGCGTACTGCTGCTTGTACTGCGGCCAGATCTTCTCTTCGGCGACCTTGCGGAACGAGGCGACGTCGGCCTGGTTGACCTTCATGCCCTTGGCCTCGAGGATCTCCTTGGCCTTGGCGAAGTTGTCGACGCTCTCGGTCGCTTCGCGGATCTTTTTCTGCGCCTCCATCCCGACGTCCATGATGAGCTTCTGCTGGTCCGGCGGCAGGCTCTTCCAGACGTCGAGGTTCATCACCAGCAGGCTCGGCCCGTAGTTGTGGTAGGTCATCGAGGTGTACTTCGACACCTCGTAGATCTTGAGCGCGTTGATGTTGACGATCGGCAGGTCGGCGCCGTCGATGACGCCCTGCTGGGCGGCGGGAATCACCTCGCCGAACGGCATGGGGACGGCGCTCGCGCCGAGACCGTTGACGGTGTCGGCGAAGACCCGCCCCTGTTGCACGCGCATCTTGAGGCCCTTGAGGTCTGCCGGAGTGTTGATGGGGCGCTTGCTGTTCCAGAAGTGGCGGAACCCGTAGTCGTAGAAGAACAGGATCTTGACCTTGTACTTCTTCTGGAAGGTCTCGTCGAGGTCCTTGCCGATCTGGCCGTTGAACATCGCGTAGGCGTGCTGGTAGTCGCGCACGAGGTACGGTGTCAGGAAGACGCCCAGCTCGGGGAACACCGTCGAGGCAGCGCCGGCCGGGCTGCCGATGGCGATGTTGCCCGACTTCACCGCGTCCATGATCTCGAGCTCCTTGTTGAGCAAGGTCCCGCCGTGGAAGATCATGTTGATCGCGCCGTTGGAGCGCCGTGTGACCTCCTCGGCCATGTACTTGCACCCGACCGCGCCCGATTCGGGCGGAGCCAGGAGATAGCCGATGTCGAGCTTCCTCGGCGCCGGCTTGGCCTGGCTGGAGACAGACGTGACGTAGCCGGCGACGGCGACCGCCGAGATCAGCGCTGTGGCCACGAAGCCGCGGAACAGTCCTCTCATGGTGCCCCCTGTCGTGTAGCGGCGCGTCGCCCTGTCGTGCGGCACGCGTCGATGGATGCGCGGCCAGCCCTGCGCCGGCCCGGTCGCCCCTATACCGCGTATTTCAGCCGCCGAAGTCAAGCCTGTTCTCGGGGGCGGGCTCGCGCGCGCCTTGACGGGGGACCGCGGCGCGGTCTACGATCCCGCGTCATGAAGTCGGCCGCCCGCTGGATCGCCGCCGCCCCTCCCTTCGTCGTGACCGTCCTGATGCTGGTCGCCATCGCGGACATGTTGGCCGGCGTGTTTCTCCGGTACGTCATGACGCAGGTCTCGGCCTTCTTCGACCTTCCGACCATCCGGTTCTTCTGGGTCGAAGAGATCGGCGAGATGTGCCTCGCGTGGATGTCCTTCATCGGCGCCGCGATCGGCATCAGGCGGGGCGTCCACTTCTCAGTGCAGATCATGACCGATCACTTCCCCGCCGGCCTGCGCCTGGCGGTGTTCACCGCGCACTATCTCCTGATCGCCGGGTTTGGCGCGCTAGTGGCCGTCTACGGCTGGCAGGTGGCCGAGCTGAACAGCCAGTCGTTCTCGCCCGCGCTCAACCTCAACCTGCGCTGGCTCTACCTCTCGTCGGTGGCCGGCGGGGTGCTCATCGTGATCTACAGCCTCGCCTCCATCCGTGACGGCTGGCGCGGCCGGTGGCCCAGCTTCCAGGTTCCCGAGGAGCGCTAGCGTGCTCTTCGGCGCCGTCGGGCTTTCGTTTATCGTCCTCGCGGCGCTGTCGATGCCCATCGTCTTCGCGCTGGGCCTCTCGGGCTTCCTCGGGCTCCTGATCGGCAACTTCTCGCTTCAGAAGCTGCCCTCGAGCCTCGTCGCGGGCACCCAGCACTGGGTGCTGCTGGCCATCCCGACGTTCGTGTTCGCCGGCAACCTCATGGAGCGCTGCGGGATGTCCTATGCGCTCGTGAGCCTCGCGCGGGTGCTCGTGGGTTGGGTGAGGGGCGGGCTCGGCATGTCGGTGGTGTTGGCGGAGTACTTCTTCTCCGGCATCTCGGGCTCGACGATCGCCGACGTCTCGGCCATCGGCTCCATGCTCACGCCGCCGATGCTGCGCGCCGGCTACAAGCCGGAGCACGCCGTCTCGCTGGTGGCCTCCGCCACCGCGATGGGAATCCTCGTGCCGCCCGCCATCTTCATGATCGTGCTGGCCCAGATCACGGACACCTCCGTGGTCGGCATCTTTCTCGGCGGCTTCATTCCGGCCGCGGTGACGGCCGCCTGCCTGATGACCGTGATCTTCATCCAGGCCCACCGGCTGGGCTGGCCCAAGGACGAGCGGCCGACCTGGCCGAAGTTCGTCGAGGCGGGGAAGGCATCCCTCGTGCCGCTCGTGGTCCCCGTGGTCATCGTGCTCGGGTTCTTCTTCGGGGTGTTCACCGCCACGGAAGCGGGTGCGCTCGTGGCTGCCTACGCCATGGCGGCGGCGCTCTTCTACTACAAGAACGTCACCTGGCGGGAGATGCTCGGGCTCCTCCACGAGAGCGCGCTGCTCACGGCGGCGGTGATCTTTCTCCTCGCGGTGGCGAGCATCTACCAGTTCCTCATGGGGATGCTGGGCGTGCCGAGGATGCTGGGGGAGGTGCTCGGCCCGCTACAGGGAACTCCGTGGCTCTTCCTCGTGGCGGTGAGTCTCATCGTGATCATGTTCGGTATGGTGCTCGAGGGACTGCCGGCGGCCGTCGTGCTCGTGCCCGTGGTCTTCCCGATCGCCAAGCAGATCGGCATCCACCCGGTGCATTTCAACATCGTGCTCACCGCCGCGGTGGGCATCGGCTTATTCCTGCCGCCGATCGGCGTCGGGCTCCTCATGGCGCTGCGCTTCGCCAACATCACCGTCGGGCAGCACTTCCGGGCGTACTGGCCCTATCTCTCGGCGTTGATCGTCGGCCTGCTCCTCCTCATACTGTTCCCCGAGATCACCCTGTTCCTGCCCCGCCAGGCGGGCGTCGTTCGCTAAGCCGGCCTGGCTGCGCGGCTAGGCCGCACTCGGCGAACGGCCCACAGGTTGTTCGATGCGCATAGCGATGGCTTTCGATGTCTCAGAACGTAAAGCGGCTGCCGACGGCGGATGGCGTGACCACTGATTCGCCAAAGGTGTTCAAGAGAGCCCAGAGGGCACGCCATCCGGTACAGTGCGCGGGCATGATCTGCTGCAGGGCGAACTGCTGGAGATGCGCCATGGTGTCGGGAATCAGCCGCTCCATGGCCGCGCCGGCCAGATGCAAGCCCCCGAGCACCCCATACAGTGGCACATCGGAAAACGTCTCGCGTGCGTTGAGCAGGACATTGACGATGCCGGCGTGCGAGCACACACTGAAAACGATGAGCCCTTTCCCTCGCACGTGAACCGCCACGTAGCGCTCATCCCGGATCAGGGGATCAGGCTCCCATGGGCGATCCACGGCCTGTCTGCAGAGATGATCCGGGCGACCCTTTTCGAAGCTCGACACCCTGGGAATTTCGCCGCTGAGGTAGAAACAATCCTCGAGGAGCAACCGCGGATCGCGGCTGTTGACCACCTGCGCGCCGTGCGCCGTAAGTGTCTCCGGTAAGGGTACCTGCTGAAACGGCGCGATCTGACCCGTGGTCAAGCGCGCGCCGCGCTCCAGGAACATGTCAGGATTCACGTGGCACGGCACGTCGCGGCGCGTGTGCCGGGTCATGTGGTCGAGCGTATCCAGCAGCGCGCCCATATGATCCCAATGCCCGTGTGAGATGGCGACGGCCTGCACATCCGCCAGCGACACCCCAAGGTTCGCGCAGTTTCTGAGAACGAGCGCCCCCTCGGGCCCTGCATCGAACAGCAGTTTGCAGTAACGATCGCCCACGTGTGCGGTCAGGACGAGCGCCAGGCCGAGCTGCGCGCAGCACAGCGTGCTCCCCGACAGTTCCTTGGCGCCGGCTGCCATAACGTTGTTGAACTCGGGCGAAACGTGGTGCGGTTTACTCGAGTAGCTGTCGCTCATGTTGTCGAGCACTACATCGACGACGAGCCGGTCAACTGGCTGCAGGTGCGGCATCGCTTTCCTTCCTGAAACGCTTGGTCACCATTTGTAATGAGTGCGCGACTGCACGGCTAGATGAGGCCTCTTCCCGGCAGGCCCCGGTAGATGACGAGGTGGTCCTGGTCCTGGAGAAGGGGCCTCCGCTTCGCGAACAGGCTGCGGTACACATGCTCCGTGATCTCCCGGCGCTGGCCGGGGGTGTAGCGATGCACGTTGGGGTACAGGAGGATCATCCAGACCACGGACATGAGCTCGCGAAAGTCGTCCACGAAAAAGCGGACGCGGTCCGTCTTGGCGAGGATCTCCGCCCGGCCGAAGCGCCTGTCCCGGCGGAGCCGGCGCGCGAAGGCGCCAAGGTCCTGGTCGTTCCGGTGGCCGAAGAACTTGCCCGCGAAGTGGTTGTAGAGCCAGGTCGTGGTCGCCGGGTTGTCGGCGGTCGAGGACATCAGGACGCAGTGGATCGCCCCTGCCTGCGACAGGAGAATGTCGAAGACATTGGATAGCACGGTGCGCCACTCGGCGGCGGGGCAGTAGTACAGCGAGTGCTCGAAGACGATGAGGTCGAGCCGCCTGCCGCCGAGCGCCGTCCGGAGAAAGCGCCGCGTCGCGTCGCGATCGAGGAAGACCTTCGTGTAGTCGTGGCGGAGCGCGAAGACGTGGGTCAGCGACTGCCGTCGGATCCGCTCGCGGATCACGTCGAGCGCCGCCCGCTCGATGTCGAGCAGGTAGAGCCCGCCGAGGAAATTCGCCTCCAGGATGCGGAACTGGGGCTCGCTGCTCGAGCCGACCGAGAGCGCGCGGAGCGGCCGGCCGAGCGGAAGCGCCTTCGACAGCGTGCGGAGCACCTGGGCGAGTGTCTCGCCGATGTCCACCTTGTCCCGGCTGTAGCGCGACCAGATCTTGTCCTGCTGGGACATGAGCGCCCGCGACGTGTTCATGCCTTGCCGGATCAGCCGGCTCGCCGGGACGCGCACCTACGCGCCGAGCCTCCCGTGGGCCGACTCCGACTGCGTCGGCTGAAGCGAGACGTGGCTGTGCACGCACTGCCAGCGCCCGTCGCGGTGGGCGAGGATGAAGGTGGCGCGGCCGGGGCGGGTGAAGGGCTTGCCGTCCGGGCCCGTGGCCTCCGATTGCCAGCCCACGGCGATCCATGCACTGTCACCGTTGGTACGGACGACCGGCTTCGGCTCGAAGGCGAAGCCGCGGATGCGCGGCCAGACGTTGCGCCACTGCTCCCGCTCGATGTTCTCGAGGCCATGGACGGCCATGGCCCAGGTGCCGAAGGCGACCGCGTCCTGGGCGAACATCAGGCGGCCGGCCTCGAAGTCTCTACCGCGGCATGCCGTCTCGAACTTCCTCAGCCAGCCGAGCGCGTCCTGATCAGGTGTGGGCATGGGCAGGATTATGCGCTATCCTGCGCGCATGGAAAAGCTGACCGTGGACACGCTTCGCACGCTGGCCCGGGCGCAAGGCCTGGAGCTGTCCGACGCGGAGCTGGCCTCGCTGCTCCCGCTCGTCGAGGCGGGGCGGAGCGGGCTCGCGTCCATCCGCGACATCCCGCCCGAGACCGAGCCGTCCTCGCAGTTCCGCATTTTCTGAACGAAGAGAGGATCTCCGTGAGCGAGCTCTGCTGGACGTCCATGACGGAACTGGCCCGGATGATCGCGTCGAAGAAGGTCTCGCCCGTCGAGGTCGTGCAGGCCCATCTCGACCGGATTGCGACGCTGGACGGCAAGCTCAAGTCCTACATCACCGTGATGGGCGACTCCGCGCTGGCTGCGGCCAAGGCGGCCGAGGCCGCCGTGACGTCGGGCGGGGCGCTGGGGCCGCTTCACGGCGTGCCGGTGGGCCTCAAGGACCTGTATTGCACCAAGGGCGTGAAGACCACGGGCGGCTCGAAGATCCTCGCGGACTGGGTGCCCGAGGAGGACGCGACGGTCGTCGCTCGCCTCGTGGGAGCCGGGGCCATCGTGCTGGGCAAGCTCAACATGCACGAGTTCGCCTACGGGCCCGAAGGGCTCAACGCGCATTACGGCACGCCGTGGAATCCCTGGGACGCCAAGACCCACCGCGTCTGCGGCGGGTCGTCGTCGGGCTCGGGCGCCGCGGTGGCGGCAGGCATCTGCCCCGGCGCCCTCGGATCCGACACCGGCGGCTCGATCCGTATTCCGGCCTCGCTCTGCGGACTCTCCGGCCTCAAGCCGACCTACGGCCGTGTGAGCCGTGCGGGAGTGCTGCCGCTGGCGTGGTCCATGGACCACGTAGGGCCGATGTGCCGGAGCGCGGCGGACTGCGCGCTGATGCTGGCGCCCATGGCGGGTTACGACCCGCGCGACCCGACCACGAGCGTCCTGCCGGTGCCCGACTACGCGGCCGCGCTCACGGGCCAGCTCAAGGGGCTCCGCGTCGGCATGCTGCGCGCTTTCTTCCTCGAGGGTGCGGCACCGGCCCAGCGCGCCGCCGTCGAGGCCGCGGCCAAGGCGCTCGCGGGGCAGGGCGCGTCCATCGAGGACGTCGACCTCAAGACGATCAGCCTCGCCCCGGGTGCGTCGCACGCGGTTCTCGCGCCCGAGGCCTACGCCTACCACGAGGAGTGGCTGAAGACGCGCGCGTCGGAATACGGCGCTGACGTCCGCGAGAGGCTCCGGGTGGGCGCCTTCGTGACCGGCGCCGAGTACCTCAAGGGCCAGCGCCTGCGCACACTGCTCAAGAACGAAGTAGACGCGGCCCTGGCGAAGCTCGACGTCCTGCTGGCCCCGACGACGCCGTTCGAGGCGACCGCCGTCGGGCAGAACGAGGTGCGCATCGGGGTTCAGAGCCTGCCCGTGCGCGGCAGCTTGATCCGCTTCACGCGACCCTTCAACCTCACCGGTCATCCGGCCGCGTCGGTACCGTGCGGCTTCACCGCGGACGGCCTGCCCATGGGACTCCAGATCATCGGCCGACCCTTCGACGAGGCGACGGTGCTCCGGGTGGCGGACGCCTACCAGCGCCTCACCGACTGGCACACCCGGCGCCCCGCCCAAGCAGCGTGAAGCTGGCGCGCCGTCTCGCGGCCGCCGTGGCCCTGGCCGCCGCCGGCTGCATGACGGGGGCGCAGACCTTCGAGCAGGATTTGGCCTACCAGCGCTGGAAGCGATGCGACACGTTCCCGACCATCATCCTCCAGCGCATCGAGACCAACGGGCGCGTCGTCGTCTCGGGTCGCACGGCCGACCACTATCCGTTCCTGCGCTGCATGGCCGAGCAAGCGCGCGAGCAGCAGAAGAGCAAGCCCAGCCTCGTGGTCCCTGACCCTGTCGTCGAGCTGCGTCCGCGCTGAGGGCGAGCGTGACGGAAGAGCCCGAGCCGGTCAACTTGCCGATCGAGGACTCGCTGGACCTCCACGCCTTCGCGCCCAGGGACGTTCGGCCGGTGGTCGACGAGTATTTGAAGGAGGCGGCCGCGCGGGGCTTCCGGGAGGTCCGGCTCATCCACGGCCGGGGCATCGGCGTCCAGCGGGCGAGCGTGCAAGCCCTGCTCGCGGGACATCCCCTGGTGGAGCGCTTCTTCGATGCGCCGCCCGAGCGCGGCGGCTGGGGCGCCACGCTAGTGGTGCTGAGGCTTTAGTCTTTGTCCGCTCTGAGCAGGATCATCCGGTCCGTGAAGGACTCGATGCGTCCCTGCTCGACCTTGAAGCCGAAGCCCTCGCGGCAGCGCGCCGGCGCGTCCAGCACGATGCGCTCGAGGTCGGCCTTCGCCTGCGCGCTCATCCTCATCCGGCCGGTCCACTCCTCCCAGTTGCGCACCTTGCTGAGCATGCCCTCGTCGATCACGGTCAGCCCCGCCGCCTTGAGGAAGGCCGCCCACTCCCGCTGGGGCAGCGAGCGCACGTGCGAGGGATCGCGCCGCTTCTCGACGTCCAGGATGAACGCGGCCAGCTCCCGGTCATCGTGTCCCAGGATGTCCTGCACAAGGAACGAGCCGCCGGGCTCGAGCACGCGGGCGACTTCCTTGACGGCGGTCAGGATGGCGGGAAAGTGGTGCGCGGCGGTGCGGCACGTGACGACGCCGAAAGAGGCATCGCGGAAGGGCAGGGCCTCGACGTCGGCCGCCAGGAGCCGGACATTGGCCACGCCCTTGCCCCGGATGAAGCCGCGCGCGGCCTCGAGCATCGGCAGCGTAAGGTCGGCGGCAATCACGACGGGGGTGAAGCCGGCGAAGGCGAGCGCGGTGTGACCGCCGCCCGTCGCGACGTCGAGCACGCGCGGGGCGGCGCGCCGGCGCCCCCACGCGACGAGGCGCTCGAGATCCTCGCCTGCCGCGTGGCCGGCGCTCGTGACGTAGTCCTGGGCGCTCGGCCCGAACTGTGCCTGGACCTGCGCCTTCTGGCTGTCGCTCACGCGGCGGGGCCCTTGGGGCGCTCGGCCAGGTGGCGGAGAAGGAAGTCCTCGTCGAGTGGCGTCAGGTCGAAGCGCCGGCTGGCCTCGTCCACCAGCTTCACGCGGTCGGCGCCCGGCCGGTCGTGCAACTGCTCGTCGATCCACGTGATCGCCTGCTTGATCGGCGCCTCGCCCTGGGCCATCGCCGCTACTTCCCGCCTTCGCGCTCGAACTTGGTCTTCCACTCCTTGTTGACGTCCTCGATGCCGGGGATGTGCTTGATCGTGCTCCACGTGGCGCGCGCGGCGCCCCGCATGGCGTACATCAGGGTCTCGCTGATCTCGTCCTCGGTGGCGCCGGCTTGCTTCGCAGCCGCGAAGCGTCCGGGCACTCAGGACGTGCAGCCGGCTGCGGCCATGGCGGCCAGCGCGACCAGCTGCATGGTCTTGGGGTCGAGCGCGCCTTCCCGATAGTAGACGCCGGCGAATTCCTTCATCGCTCCCATGTGGCCCTCCGTATGTCCGGGGGTGAACAGCAGGTACCGCTCACAGGTCGCGCACCTGTCGGCGCGCCCGGTCGACGCTCTTCCGGTACGTCTCGAACGAGTTGATCAGCCGCGGCTTCCTCCCCCGCGCCCTGTCGAGCGTGAAGAGCGAGAAGGTAATGTCGTGGGCCAGCGGAAAGTCGCGGTAGAGCTTGCCGGCGACCTTCTGGATCCTTTCCGTGTGCGTGATCTCGAAGGTGCCCGCCTGTCTCAGCGGCGGCACCCGCTCGCCGTGCTTGGTCCGCACCCACTTCATGCTACCGCCGAGGAGGTAGGACAGGAAGAGGCTGTCCACCAGCATGGACTCCGTCCACGGGATCTCCTTCTGATAGCCCGCCAGAAAGCGCGCGCCCGTGGCCTCGAGGAATCTCCGCGCCGTGTCGGGGGAGACGAAGTCGCAGGCGCCGACGATGTAGCCCGTGGTCGGGCTGGGCCGGCAGTACTCGATCAGGCTCTCGAGGCGGATGACCTTGTCGCCGAGCCCGGTCAGCTTCCGGTGCTCCCCGTGCGAGGAGATGTAGCAGACCTGGGGCTTGCGGTGGCGGCGCACTTCCCGGAGCAGCAGGCCCAGGTCGTAGTGCGAGTAGAAGCGGCGGTAGACGAGGTTGATGCGGAGGCCTTCCCAGTGCAGCGATTGGCGGATGGCCTTGAGATAGGGCAGCACGGAGGGCTCCTCGTTCAGGAGCTTGCCCTTGGGATTCCACATCGACTCGAGGATGACCAGCCGCGACATTAGGCCGCGTATGATACCACCCGTCTCCCGGCCAGCGAATTGGATGATTCCAGAGCCATCCAATTGGCACTTTACATCGTATGAAGTGTCTGGATAATGGCTGACACGAGAGAACCGTGAGAATACCCCTCGACCGATCCAAGGACCGCAAGGGCCGGCTGCCGCTGGCGCGCCAAATCCAGCTGCACCTGGAACGGCTGATCAGCCAGAGGCTCCTCGCGCCGGGCGTGAAGCTGCCCGCGACGCGTGACCTCGCACACGAGCTCGGCGTCAACCGGACCACCGTGGCGCAGGCCTACGAGGACCTGATCGCGGGCGGCTGGGCGCGCGCCCACGTCGGCCAAGGCACCTTCGTCGCCGAGCAGGCGCCGGCGCCGGTCCAGTCCGCCGCCCACGCGCCGCCCTTCGAGTGGACGGGCCACCTGTCCAAGGCGGCCCAGATCGTGGCGGCGGACGCGCGCCGCCGCGGCGCCTACAGTCAGATGGCCCGGACGGCCTCCGGCGTCATCTCCTTTGCCGGGGGCATGCCCGACAGCTCGCTCTTTCCGACCGACGCGTTCCGCCGAGTTCTCAACCGCGTCATCCGCGAAGAGGGGCGGGAGCTCCTCCAGTACTATCCGTCCTCCGGCTACCTCCCGCTGCGCCAGTTCCTCTCCGGGTACCTGCTCCGCTTCGGCCTCGAGGCACGCCCCGAGGACATCCTGATCGTCAACGGCACGCAGCAGGGATTCGATCTCGTAGCGCGCACGTTGCTCGACCCCGGCGACTTCGTCGCCATCGAGCAGCCCTCGTACCCGCGCGCCATGCAAGTCTTCCGCGCTTTCGGCGCGCAGCTCCTGCCGGTACCGATGGCGGGAGGCGGCTTGTCGGTGGACCATCTGGAGAGGCTGCTCGAGCGTCAGGCGCCAAAGCTCCTCTACTGTCAGCCGAGCGCACACAACCCGACGGGGCTCCACATGCCCGCGGCGGCACGGCGCCGTCTGCTCGACGTGGCGACCCGCCACCGGCTGCCTATCGTCGAGGACGGCTTCGACGGCACGCTCTTCTACGGCGAGCGGCCGCCGGTGCCCCTGAAAGCTTCGGATGCCTCGGGGCAGGTGATCTACCTCGGCACCTTCTCGAAGATCCTCTTCCCGGGACTCCGTCTCGGGTGGATGGTGGCCCCGCCCGAGCTGATCGAGCGTCTCGAGATGGCCAAGCAGCTGGCCGACATCCATACGAGCCCGCTCATCCAGGCCGCCGTCTACCACTTCTGCCGTCAGCGCCTCCTCGATCGTCACCAGGCGCGCGCGCTTCGCGAGTACGCGCGGCGGCGCAACGCGCTCCTGGCCTCATTGGGCCGGCGCATGCCGCAGGGCGTGACGTGGACGGAGACCCAGGGCGGCTTCTCGCTGCTCCTCGAGCTTCCCGAGGGGCTCGACGCTGCGGCGCTCCTGCCGCGCGCTCTCGAGCGCGGGGTCACCTTCACGCCGGGCAACGCGTTTTTCAGCGACGGCGGCGGGGAACGGACGCTCCGGCTGTCCTTCTCCGCGGTGCCGTTCGGGCAGATCGAGGAAGGCGTGCGCCGGCTCGGGGACAGCATCCGCGAGGCACAGCGGCATCCGGACCGCGGCACCCGCGAGCGCGGCCCCGCCGTGCCGCTGGTCTAGAGGAGGATCGGGCGTGGACTTCGAGACCCTGGTGGCTCGCGGCGGGCGCGACGTGCCCTCGACGAGCCGTCCGCTGACGCCGCCCATCTACCAGACCAACGTCTACGTCTTCGAGGACATGGACACGGTCGAGTCCGTGTGGGAGTCGAAGAAGCCGGGCTTCGTCTACGGCCGCTACGGCACGGCCAACCATACGATGCTCGAGGACCTCGTGGCTGCCCTCGAGGGCGCCGAGGCGGCCGTCGCGTGCGCTTCGGGCATGGGCGCGACGACGGCGCTGCTCTTCGGGCTCTTCCAGTCGGGCGACCACCTGGTGGCCGCCCGCGATCTCTACGGCTCCACCGCCGCATTCCTGGAGGACGAAGGGCGGCGGCTCGGCATCGAGACGGTCTTCGTTGACGCGACCGATACGGCGGCCGTGCTCGCCGCGCTTCGCCCGAACACGCGGGCGGTCTTCGTCGAGTCACTCTCAAACCCGCTGCTCCGTCTCGTGGACCTGGACGCGCTCGCGCCGGAGCTCACGAGGCGCGGCATCGATCTCATCGTGGATTCGTCCCTGGCCTCACCCGCCGTGCTCCGCCCCATCGAGCACGGCGCGACCATGGTCATGCACAGCCTGACCAAGTTCATCTCGGGCCACGGCGATGTCACGGGCGGCATGGTCTTGGGCAAGCGCGAGCCCATGGGGCGCGTGCGCGCGGCCATGATCCGGGCCGGGACCAACCTGGGACCGTTCGATGCCTGGCTCGCGACGCGCGGGGCGCGGACGCTCTCCGTCCGTGTCGAGCGGCAGTCCGCCAATGCCCTCGCGCTCGCGCGCTTTCTCGAGACGCATGGCGCGGTGGCACGCGTGTACTACCCCGGCCTCGCTTCGTATCCCCAGCACGCGCTGGCGAAGCGGCTGCTGCCGGGACCGGCGGGTCCCATGCTCTCGTTCGATCTCCAGGGCGGCGCTCTCGGCGTCGAGCGCTTCATGGCGCGGGCGCGGCTCATGGAGTTCGCGCCGAGCTTCGGGGACGTGGCGACCACGTGGACCTATCCCGCGCGCACCTCGCACCGTCGCGTGTCCGAGGACACGAAGAAGGAGATGGGCATCGGGCCCGGGCTCATCCGGCTCTCCGTGGGCCTGGAGAAGGCGGACGACCTGATCGCGGATCTCGCCGAGGCGCTCGCATGACGGTGGCGACCGAGCGCGCGAGTCGGGTGCAGCCGGTGGTGCTGGAGGGCCGGCACGTGCGACTCGAGCCGCTGGCCCTGGACCACGCGCGGGCCCTCCTGGCGGCCGCGAGCGGCCCGCGCGACACGTATGGATTCACGACGGTGCCGCCCGACGAGCCCTCGATGCTCCGCTACATCGAGGCGGCGCTTCGCGATCAGGAGGCAGGCCGGGCGCTGCCCTTCGCCACGGTGGCGAAGGCGACGGGCCGGGTGGTCGGCTCCACGCGCTTCGGCAATATCGAATACTGGGCGTGGCCGGCGGGCAATCCGCATCAGCGCGGTGAAGATCTGCCGGATGTGGTCGAGATCGGCTGGACGTGGCTGGCGGCCGAGTCTCAGCGCACGCCGATCAACACCGAGGCGAAGCTCCTGATGCTCACGCACGCCTTCGAGGCGTGGCGTGTCCACCGGGTCAGCCTCATGACCGACGCTCGCAACGAGCGCTCCCGCCGCGCTATCCAGCGCGTGGGCGCGCGCTTCGACGGTGTCATCCGGGCCCAGCGGCCCGGCTCCGATGGGACGATACGGGACACGGCGGCGTTCTCGATCCTCGAGAGCGAGTGGCCGACGGTGAAGCGGCAGCTGCACTCACGACTGAACCAGTGAAAGGAGACCCTCGCATGGAAGTCGGAACGGTGAGACTCAAGGTCGGGTTGGCGGAGATGCTCAAGGGCGGCGTGATCATGGACGTGACCAACGCCGAGCAGGCCAAGATCGCCGAGGACGCGGGCGCGGTGGCGGTGATGGCGCTCGAGCGCGTGCCCTCGGACATCCGCAAGGATGGCGGGGTGGCGCGCATGTCGCCGGTGAAGAAGATCAAGGAGATCCAGCAGACCGTGTCCATCCCGGTCATGGCCAAGTGCCGCATCGGCCACTTCGTCGAGGCGCAGATCCTCGAGTCGCTGGGCGTGGACTTCATCGACGAGTCGGAGGTGCTCACGCCGGCCGACGAGCACTTCCACGTGGACAAGTTCGCGTTCAAGGTGCCCTTCGTCTGCGGCTGCCGCGACCTGGGCGAGGCGCTCCGGCGCATCGGCGAGGGCGCGGCCATGATCCGCACCAAGGGCGAGGCGGGGTCGGGCAATATCGTGGAGGCCGTCCGTCACATGCGGGCCGTCGTCTCCGGGATCAAGCGGCTCAAGGCGCTCGCGCCGGAGGAGCTGATGACCGAGGCCAAGAATCTCGGCGCGCCCTACGAGCTCCTGCGCTGGGTCGCCGAGCACGGCAAGCTGCCCGTGCCGAACTTCTCCGCGGGCGGCATTGCCACGCCGGCCGATGCGGCGCTCATGATGCAGCTGGGCGCGGAGGCCGTCTTCGTGGGCTCGGGCATCTTCAAGTCCGCCGATCCGGCGGTGCGGGCCAAGGCCGTGGTCCAGGCGACGACCCACTTCAAGGACGCCGACATCCTGGCCAAGGTCTCCGAGGATCTGGGCGACGCGATGCCCGGCATCGAGACGTCCAAGCTGAAGGAGTCCGAGCTGATGCAGACGCGGGGCTGGTAGCGGGGCGACATGACGATCGGCGTCCTCGCCCTCCAGGGCGACTTCGACCTGCACAAAAAGGCCCTCGCGCGGATCGGCGAGGAGTCGGCCGAGGTGCGCCTGCCGAAGGAACTCGAGCGCGTGGACAGCCTCGTCATGCCGGGCGGGGAGAGCACGACGCTGCTCAAGCTGCTCGACGCCTGGGAGTTCGTTCCCGCTCTCGAGAAGTTCCACGCCGCCGGCAAGCCGATCTTCGGCACGTGCGCGGGGCTGATCCTCCTCGCCCGCGAGGTCGAGAGCCCGAAGCAGGCCTCACTCGGGCTCATCGACCTCGCGGCCGAGCGGAACGCGTACGGCCGGCAGAAGGAGAGCTTCGAGACGGAAGGGGAGGCCGATCTCGGGCAGGGGATCCGACCCCTCAAGATGGTGTTCATCAGGGCCCCCCGCATCCGGCGAATGGGCCCGGCTGTCACGCCGCTCGTGATGCACCGCGGCGAATGCGTGATGGCCCGGCAGGGCTCGGTCCTGGTCGCGGCCTTCCATCCGGAGCTGACGGATGATGAGACGGTCCACCGCTATTTCGCCTCCATGGTCCGGCAGGCCGGGGGCTAGCGATCCTCCGACTTCCCGATTGACACCGCCGCGCTACCGAGGGCATAGTGTGGTCTGACCACCGGACCAACCCCCCGGCCTGAGGAGGAGCGATGGCGCATTTCACGTGTGAGGTCGTCTACCGCGGTATCTTCCAGAAGAACCTCGCGGCGCGTATCTGCCGCGGCATCGTGCTGTCGTCCCGCAAGGCCGGCCGATGGGGCATAGCGTTCGGCCGCTACGGTGACAGCCCCCAGCGCAACGGCATTCCCGCCAAGGATTTCGCGATCGTCGCCGACACCCAGGAAGAGCTCGAGCAGAACATGGCGCGCTACGAGCCTCAGGAAGTCGACGTCACCATCTGCGTCGACGACACCCTCTCCAAGGGCGTCGAGTCCTGGGCCTGGTACGGGCTGCAGCCCATCAACCGGCTGACCGTCCCGAACGGCACCGTCCTGATGACCTCGCTCCAGAGCCCCGCGGAGCTGCTCAAGGACATCCATAAGAAGGATGCGCCCTACAACCTGGCGCTGATCCCGGCCAAGGCATCCTTCTCCGGTCTCTGGGTCTACAAGGAGGATCACACCGAGGCGCGCATCCTGGGCGCCCTCGCTAAGCTCCAGCCGGGCTTCCTCTCCCTCGAAGCCGTCTGCGCGGCGATCCAGGAGGCGGAGTGGGGCTCCGAGCTCAAGGTGGCCTCGGCGCGCAAGGCGCACGACCGGCTCGAGACGCGTCCGGTCAAGATCACCGAGGGCAACGCCGAGACGCCCTTCTCCTTCGAGAAGCCGAAGTGGTGGGAGATGCGCGAAGGCGTGACCATCCCCGCCATCCCGGTGGGCAAGCCCATGGAGGGCGGCAAGGGTTACGTCCCAGAGCGCAACCCGTATTTCAAGAAATTCACGACGCGCACCATGCGCCCGGTGATCGATTTCGACAAGTGCGTCAAGTGCACCCTCTGCTGGATCCAGTGCCCCGACTCCTGCTTCGACGTGACGTCCGACGGTCTCTACGACGCCAACATGGAGTCGTGCTGCGGCTGCGGCGTATGCGAGGCGGTATGCCCCGCGAAGGAATGTGTCACGATGGTCAGCGAGGCGGCCTTCGAGGACAACGCCAGCCAGTGGGAGATGTGGCGCAAGGACAAGGGCGCGTACCAGACGTGGATGACCAACAAGATCCACTCGAAGGAGCACATCACGCGCTCGCACGGCTTCCGCTTCCGCGGGCAGTACGATCAGGAGATCAAGCAGGACCTGGACCAGGGGGGCATCGAGATCACAACGGGCATCCCGGGCGAGAACGCCGCGGGCAAGCAGCGCTAGGGCAGGAGGAGATCCCAATGGCAGTGGAGACCAAGAAACCAGCGGCAACCACGGCGGCGTCCGACGACCAGGAGATGCTCATCTCGGGCAGCGAAGCCTGCGCCGAGGCCCTGACCCTCGCGGACATCGACGTGGTGACGGCGTACCCGATTCGTCCCTACGACACGGTCATGCAGGCCATCGCCAAGAAGATCGCCAACGGCAAGCTGGAGGCCGAGTACATCGTGGCCGAGGGCGAGCACAGCCAGTTCGAGATCGTCAAGCACGCCTCGACCGTGGGCGCGCGGGTGTTCTGCGGCTCCTCGGGCGTCGGCTGGATGTACGCCATGGAGTGCCTGACGGTGACGCCGCCGCTCCGCGTCCCCATGGTCGCCATGGTCGGCAACCGGGCGCTCGACGACCCGGGCGCCTTCGGCGTCGAGCACAACGACGCGCTGTCGGTGCGCGACCTGGGCTGGATGCTGATCTGGGTGGACACGGCGCAGGAGATGCTCGACACGACGCTCCTGGCCTACCGCATCGCCGAGGACCGCCGGGTCTTCCTGCCCATCGCGATCTCCGCCGACGGCGCCTTCCTCACGCACTCGCAGGCGATCGTGCAGGTGCCGACCAAGGCCAAGGTGGACAAGTTCCTCCCGCGCTACGACCGCGGCGATCTCCTGCTGCACCCGGACAATCCCATCACGGTGGCGCCCCAGGCCAACGAAGACTGGGTCATCGAGATCCGGCGCCAGAACAACGAGGCGATGAACCGCGCCTACACGGTCATCGAGGAGGCCTACGCCGACTTCCGGCGTGGTATTCGCAACATGCGCGCCAAGGGCATGAAGGTGGGACTCATCCGGCCCCGCTGGTTCCGGCCGTTCCCGACGGACAAGCTGGTGACGGCGCTCCAGAAGGCCAAGGCCGTCGGCGTCATCGACCGCGACTACTCCTTCGGCTCGCCCTTCGGCTCGGGCGTGGTCGCCAACGAGATCCGGGCGGCCATGTACAACGCCGAGAAGCGGCCGCCGCTCCTGTCCTTCATCTGCGGCCTCGGCGGCCGCGAGGTCACGCTGGAGGATGTCTACAAGGTCACCGACCTCTGTCTCGAGGCGGCGAAATCCGGCAAGTCTCCACAAACAACCCAGTGGCTGGGCGTCAGGGAATAGGGGAGACCTACGACATGGCTGAAGCCTTTACGAACGCGACGCAGATCCTCGAGCCTTTCCGCGGTGTTAAGAAGGTAACCCTCGAAGAGTACTTCACCTCCGGGCACCGCACCTGTCAGGGGTGCGAGTCGGCTCTGGTGATGAAGCTCATGGTCAAGGCCGCGGGCCCCCGGACCATCGTCCTGGGCGCGACCGGCTGCATGTACGTCGCCAACACGACGTACTACACGACGCCCTGGGTGGTGCCGTGGATGCACACGCAGCTCGGCTCCTCCGGCTCGGCGGCGCTCGGCACGGCCGCGGGGCTCAAAGCGCTCATGAAGAAGGGCAAGATGAAGTCCGAGCCCATCAACGTCATCGCGTTCTGCGGCGACGGCGGCGGAGCTGACATGGGCCTGGGCGCGATCTCGGCGACCCTGACCCACCGGGAGTACAACTCGCTCATCCTGATGTACGACAACGAGTCGTACGCCAACACCGACATCCAGCTCTCGGGCTCGACGCCGTACGGCGCCAACACCACGTTCAGCCCCCCGGGCTCGGTCAAGCGCCTGATCCACACCCGCTGGAAGAAGAACATGGCAGGCATGCTGGCGGCCGGCCATCCCGAGTGCCGCTACGTCGCGACGGTGGACGCCTCCTACGCCGTCGAGATGATGAACAAGGTCAGGAAGGCGCTGTCGATCGGCGGCCCGACCTTCATCCACTCCCTCGACCCGTGCCCGAAGGGCTGGGACTACGACCCCATGCTCAGCCACGAGCTGGGCGAGCTGGCCGTCGAAACCGGCATCTTCCCGCTCTACGAAGTCGAGGACGGCGTGGTGCGCCACTACGGCAAGACCAAGGCCATCGTGGAAGGGCGCCCGCGCAAGCCGGTGCGGGAGTACCTCCTCAAGCAGGGCCGCTTCGCCCACTTCCTCGAGGAGGACATCGAGTACTTCCAGGCCAAGGTGGACGAGATGTGGAACAAGTGGGAGATCCCGGGCGTTATTCCGTTCTGGAAGGAAGGCCGCCCGCGGTAGCAGGTCGTCTCGGACGGGGTCGGGCGGCGCCCGCGGGCCGCCCGGCCCCGCACGCATCACAGCGGGAAGTGAAGCTCCGTCGTTACCGTGTTGACACACGCTTGCGCCCAGGTCAGGTGGCTCGTTCGGCCTCGAGACTGCCCGCTCCGCAAGGAGGGTAGGACATGACACGTCAACGGCGACGGACTGTGGGTCTTCTACTCGCTGCTGTCCTCACCGCCGGCGCGCCCGGCGCCGCACAGGCGGCCTGGGAGCCCACCAAGCCCATCGAGTTCGTCGTCCCGGCGGGCACCGGCGGCGGCGCGGACCAGATGGCGCGGTTGATCTCGGGACTGGCGGAAAAGCACAAGCTCTCGCCCAAGCCGCTCATCGTCGTCAACAAGTCGGGTGGGGCGGGGGCCGAAGGTTTTCTCCACGTCAAAGGGAAGAAGGGCGACGCCCACACCCTCGTGATCACCCTGTCGAACATCTTCACGACGCCGCTCCACACGGGCATCCCCTTCTCCTGGAAGGAATTGACGCCCGTCGCCCGCATGGCGCTCGACGAGTTCATCCTCTGGGTCAACGCCGAGACGCCGTACAAGACGGCCCGCGAGTACCTGGCCGCCGTCAAGGAGAAGGGCGGCACGATGAAGATGGGCGGCACCGGCTCCGCCCAGGAAGACCAGATCATCACGATCCAGATCGAGCAGGCGCTCCACGTGAAGTTCATCTACGTGCCGTTCAAGGGCGGCGGGGAGGTCTGCGTCAACCTCGTCGGCAAGCACGTGGACTCCACGGTCAACAACCCGATCGAGTGCGTCAGCCACTGGAAGGCCGGCCGCGTCCGGCCGTTGGCGGTCTTCGACTCGGCCCGCATCCCGGTGGCGGAGTGGAAGGACATCCCTACCGTCAAGGAGGCCCTCGGCGCCGACATCACCTACCTCATGCTCCGCGGGATCTTCGGCCCGCCGGACATGCCGAAAGAGGCCGTCGCCTGGTACCAGGGCCTTTTGAAGAAGGTCATGGACACTCCCGAGTTCAAGGCGTACATGACCGAAGGGGCGCTCAAGCCCGCCTGGCTGACCGACCCCGAGCTCTCCGCGTGGATGGAGAAAGAGGACAAGGTTCACAAGGAGCTCATGGACAAGGGCGGCCTCCTGAAGAAGTAGACCCGGCATGCGCGCGGCGGATCTTACGACGGCATTCGTGTTGATCGCGGGCGGCGTGCTCGTGATCTGGGATTCGCTCCGCATCGGTATCGGCTGGGGCACCGACGGTCCCAAGAGCGGCTTTTTTCCGTTCTGGCTCGGCGTCATCATGGTCGGGGCCTGCCTGGTGATCGCGGCGAAGGCCTTCCGCAGCGCCGACCGCGCGCCCTTCATCCGGCCGGGGGCCATTGAGCCCGTTCTCAAGGTGTTGTTGCCGGCCACGGCCTTCGTCCTCGCCACGCCCTGGCTCGGCCTCTACGTCGCCACCACGCTGTACACGGCCGCCTACATGCGCTGGATCGGGCGGCACTCTTGGCTGTCCGTGATCGTGGTGAGCGTGACTGTATCGGCGGCGACCTTCTACGTCTTCGAGATCTGGTTCCTCGTGCCCATGCCGAAGGGCCCGCTGGAAACGTACCTCGGTTACTGACCCATGGGTCTCGAGAACCTCCTCCTCGGCTTCCAGATCGCGCTTCAGCCGCACAACCTCCTTCTCGCCGTCATCGGCATCGCGCTCGGCACCATCATCGGCGTGCTGCCGGGCCTCGGCGGCGCCAACGGGGTCGCCATCCTGCTGCCGCTGACCTTCTCCATGCCGCCGACGTCGGCCATCATCCTGCTCACGAGCCTCTACTGGGGCGCGCTCTTCGGGGGCGCCATCACGTCCATCCTGTTCAACATCCCGGGCGAGCCCTGGTCGGTGGCTACCACGTTCGACGGCTTTCCCATGGCCCGCAACGGACAAGGCGGGCAGGCGCTGACGGCGGCCTTCACGTCGTCTTTCGTGGGGGCGCTGTTCGCCGTGGTCCTGATCACGCTCTTCGCGCCCCTCCTGGCGGAGGTGGCGCTCAAGTTCGGCCCGCCCGAGTTCTTCGCCATCCAGCTCCTGACCTTCTCGTCCTTCGTGGGGCTCGGCGGCGGCAGCGCGCTCAAATCGCTCGTGTCGATCCTGATCGGCTTCATCCTGGCCGCGGTCGGGCTCGACATCGTGACCGGCACGCTGCGGATGACCTTCGGCTTCACGGACCTCATGAAGGGATTCGACTTCATCGTGGCCGTGATCGGCCTCTTCGGCATCGGAGAGATCCTGCTGACCATGGAAGAGGGCCTGTCCTTCAGGGGTGCCTCGGCGAAGATCAAGCCTCGCGTGGTCTGGGAGACGTGGCGCACCCTGCCACGGTACTGGCGGACCTTCCTGCGCAGCTGCTTCATCGGATTCTGGATGGGCTTCAAGCCCGGCGGGGCGACGCCCGCCTCGTTCATGAGCTACTCCTTCGCCAAGCGCTTCTCGAAGCACCCGGAGAGCTTCGGCCAGGGTGATATCGAAGGGGTCGTGGCGCCCGAGACCGCCGCGCACGCGGCCGGCGGCGCCTCGCTTCTGCCCATGATCACGCTCGGCATCCCGGGCTCGCCGACCGCGGCCGTCATGCTCGGCGGGCTCATCATTTGGGGGCTCCAGCCGGGGCCGATGCTCTTCAAGGAGAAGCCCGAGTTCGTCTGGGGGCTCATTGCCAGCATGTACACAGGCAACGTCATCGGCGTCATCATGGTGCTGGCCTTCGTCCCGCTCTTCGCCGCCATCCTGCGCGTGCCCTTCGCGATCCTCACGCCGCTCATCGTCTCCGTGTGCGCCGTCGGGGCGTACTCGGTCAACGGCCGCATGATCGACATCTGGTACATGCTCATCTTCGGCGTGATCGGCTATGTCTTCAAGAAGCTCGACTATCCACTGGCTCCGCTCGTGCTCGCCCTCGTCCTCGGCGACCTGGCGGAGAACGCCTTGCGCCAGAGCCTCATCATGTCACAGGGTTCGCTCTTGATCCTCCTCGAGCGACCCATCTCCGGGGCCATCACGATCGTGGCGCTCTTCTTCTTCGCGCTGCCCGCGATCACGCCCTGGTGGCGCCGCTTCCGGGGTCTTCCGGTGCCAGCCGTCTCTCCCCGGGAGACCTGAGAGCGGCTCTTCCGGCGTGATTTCTCTCGACCTCGGTCCGCAGTTCTGGATCCGTCTCCTCGAGATCGGGTTCCTCAACCTCCTCCTCTCCGGCGACAACGCGGTCCTCATCGCGCTCGCGGTGCGCTCTCTGCCGCGGCACCATCGGATTCTCGGCCAGGTCTGGGGCGCCGCGGGTGCGGTAGTGCTCCGGCTGGTCTTCGTGGGCGCTATCAGCGCGCTCCTCGCCATTCCCTTTCTCCGGATCGCGGGGGGCGCCGTGCTCCTGTGGATTGCCTACAAGCTCGTCCAGCCCGAAGGGGGCGAGCCGGAAGCGGGCCGCCACGGCCGGTCGCTGTGGCACGCGGTGTGGCTCATCCTCGTGGCGGACGTGACGATGAGCCTCGACAACGTGCTCGCGATCGCCGCCGCCGCCCACGGCGACATGGTGCTGGTCGCGATCGGCATCGCCATGTCCGTACCGATCGTCATCGTCGGCAGCGGCGTCCTCGCGGCCCTCATGAGCCGCTATCCGGCCATCATCTGGATCGGCGGCGGCGTCCTCGGCTACGTGGCGGGCGACATGATTCTCGAGGACCCGATGGTCGAGCGGCGTCTGGGAGCGGTGGTGCACGCGCTCGCCTATCCGTTCCCGCTGGCCGTGGCCGCCATCCTCACGGGAGTGGGCTGGTGGCTCGCCCGTCGTCAGCCCTCGAGGCGCGCGGCGTGACGGCCCTCGTGGACCCGGAGTTTTGGGCACGCCTCCTCGGCATCGTCCTGATCGACATCTCCCTTGCCGGCGACAACGCCCTCGTGATCGCGCTGGCCGTGCGGGAGCTGCCGCCTCGCCAGCAGCTCCTCGGTCGGATCTGGGGCACGGTGGCGGCGGTGGGCCTCCGCGTCGCCTTCATCGTGGCCGTGAGCCTGCTCCTGAGCATCCCGCTGCTCCAGCTTGCCGGCGGCCTCGCCCTCATCTGGATCGCCGTCAGGCTCGTGCGTCCCGGCCAGGGCGAGCATGGGGGCGCACGGCAGGGCACGTCGCTCAGGGAGGCGATCTGGATCATCATCGTGGCGGACGTGACCATGAGCCTCGACAATGTGCTCGGCGTCGCCGCCGCCGCCAAGGGCAACATGCTCCTCGTGGTCTTCGGGGTCGCGCTCTCGCTGCCGCTCGTCGTCTGGGGCAGCGGGCTCCTGGCCAGGCTCATGGCTCGACACGAGTGGATCGTCTGGGTGGGAGGCGCCGTGCTGGGATATGTTGCCGGAGAGATGATGGCCAATGATCCCATCGTGGAACGCTGGCTCGGCCGCGCGGCCGACGCAGCCGACCAGTGGCTATCGATCGTGCTCGGCGTGTTCGTGCTCGGCCTCGGCTGGTGGCTCGCCCGGGCGGCCGCTCGCGACAACCGCCAGCGCGGGCGGGCATAAGCGCAATGGATCTCGAGCCCGTCAAGTCCGTCCGGATCTACGAGGACATCGTCCGCCAGGTCAGGGCCTTGATCGCCGACGGCCACCTCAAGTCCGGCGACAGGCTGCCGCCCGAGCGGGACCTGGCCGACCGCTTCCGCGTCAGCAGAACCTCCGTGCGTGAGGCGCTGCGATCTCTGCAGACCCGCGGGCTCATCGAGATCCGGGCGGGGGAGGGCGCCTTCGTTCGCGACGTCTCGGTCGAGGCCCTCGTCGAGCCCCTGGCCCTCGTCATCCTGCCGTACCGCGAGGCGGTGGGAGAGCTCTTCGAGGCCCGCCACCTCCTCGAGCCCGCGATCGCGGCCCTGGCGGCGCGACGCGCCACCCGCGAGGAGCTCGCCGAGATGGAGCGCATCCTCGCCGAGCAGGCGCGAGAGGTCGCGCGCGGGCGCACGGGCATGGCTCAGGACTCGGCGCTCCATGCGGCCATCGCGCAGAGCGCCCACAACCGCGCCATCGTGCGCATCGTCAGCGCGCTCGTGGACCTGCTGGCCCAGAGCCGGGAAGAGAGCCTGCACACCCCCGGCAGGCCGACCCGTTCTCATCAGGACCACCGGCGGATCCTCAAAGCCATCCGCCGGCGCGACGAGGCCGGAGCCCGCCGGGCCATGCTCGACCATCTGACGGCAGTCGAGGGACTCGTCACGGGTGGTCTGAGCAGGCGTCCGGCCTCCCGTCGAGCGCGCAAGCCCGCGCCCCGAAGAAAGAGTCCTCGCTGAAGACCCGTAAGTGCCCGTTGCGCAACAATATTCATTGACACAACCGCGTCCCTCGGAGTAGCATTCCTGGATAGCGCAGGCCTCTTCGGGGCCTGCCTTTGTTTCTCTGCAGGTCGTCCGGCCCGACCGAGGCGGTCGCAGCCGAGAGGGTCGCTGAATGCCGCGCGCCACGCCACACAGGAGAGCACGGACCAAGCCCCGGAAGCCCTCCGCCCGCCAGACCAAGTACGTGTATTTTTTTGCCAACGGCAAGGCGGACGGCTCCAGCGCGCTTCGCCATCTTCTGGGTGGCAAGGGATGCGAGCTGGCGGAGATGACCAACCTGGGCGTGCCCGTGCCGCCCGGATTCACGATCACGACCGAGGCCTGGGCCGCCTACAGCTCCGGAGACCGCAAGTATCCGGCGGGGCTCTGGGAACAGGTGCTGGCCGGGATGGCCCGCCTCGAGGCCGCCGTCGGCCTGAAGCTCGGGGACGCGGCCAAGCCGCTCCTCGTGTCGGTCCGCTCCGGAGCCCGCGCGTCGATGCCCGGCA
>WNFT01000336.1_pt1 | contig 36795 bp, 28 predicted proteins | sample 5400191 | NCBI WGS metagenome assembly WNFT01 (sample SAMN13153359, study PRJNA577476) | soil metagenome | isolation source: 80 cm saprolite under Madrone tree | place: USA:California | collected 2016-06-14 | reverse complement strand
CGCACCTGGTTGGTGAGGTTCGAAGCCATCAGGTTCACGTTATCGGTGAGATCCTTCCACGTTCCGGCCACGCCTTTGACCTCCGCCTGGCCGCCGAGCTTTCCTTCCGTACCCACTTCACGGGCCACGCGGGTGACTTCCGAAGCGAATGACGAGAGCTGGTCCACCATCGTGTTGATCGTGTTCTTGAGCTCGAGAATCTCGCCGCGGACGTCCACCGTAATTTTCTTGGAGAGGTCGCCTGTTGCAACGGCGGTTGTCACGGCCGCAATGTTTCGCACCTGAGAAGTCAGGTTCGACGCCATCGAATTCACGTTATCCGTGAGGTCCTTCCAGGTTCCGGCGACGCCTCGCACATCGGCCTGGCCGCCGAGTTTTCCTTCCGTACCCACTTCTCGGGCCACGCGGGTGACTTCCGAAGCGAACGACGAAAGCTGGTCCACCATTGTGTTGATCGTGTTCTTCAGCTCGAGAATCTCGCCGCGGACGTCCACCGTAATTTTCTTGGAAAGATCGCCGCGAGCCACAGCCGTGGTCACTTCGGCGATGTTTCGTACCTGGTTGGTGAGGTTCGAGGCCATGAAGTTGACATTGTCGGTGAGGTCTTTCCAGGTTCCGCCAATGCCGCGGACTTCCGCCTGGCCGCCGAGTTTTCCTTCGGTACCGACTTCGCGGGCCACGCGGGTTACTTCCGAAGAGAACGAATTGAGCTGGTCCACCATCGTGTTGATGGTGTTCTTGAGCTCGAGCACCTCGCCTCGCACGTCTACCGTAATTTTCTTGGACAGGTCGCCGTTCGCCACAGCCGTCGTGACTTCAGCGATGTTTCGCACCTGAGTCGTCAGGTTGTTCGCCATGAAGTTCACGTTATCGGTGAGATCTTTCCAGGTGCCGGCGATCCCCTTCACAATCGCCTGGCCGCCGAGCTTTCCTTCGGTACCGACTTCGCGGGCCACGCGGGTGACTTCCGAGGCGACCGTGGAAAGCTGATCCACCATGACGTTGATAGTGTTCTTGAGCTCGAGCACCTCGCCTCTTACGTCTACAGTGATTTTCTTCGACAGATCGCCGCGGGCCACGGCCGTCGTCACCTCGGCGATGTTTCGCACCTGCGTGGTGAGGTTCGACGCCATGAAGTTCACGCTGTCGGTGAGGTCCTTCCAGGTTCCTCCGACGCCCTTCACAATCGCCTGGCCTCCGAGCTTTCCTTCGGTACCCACTTCTCTGGCCACGCGCGTGACTTCCGAAGCGAACGAGGAGAGCTGGTCCACCATGACATTGATGGTGTCCTTGAGCTCGAGAATTTCGCCCTTCACGTCCACCGTGATTTTCTTCGATAGATCGCCGCGGGCCACGGCAGTAGTCACCTCGGCGATGTTTCGCACCTGATTGGTCAGGTTCGATGCCATCGAATTCACATTGTCGGTCAGGTCTTTCCACGTACCGGCCACGCCGCGGACCTGCGCCTGGCCGCCGAGTTTTCCTTCCGTGCCGACTTCTCGGGCCACGCGGGTGACTTCCGAAGCGAACGAGGAGAGCTGGTCCACCATCGTGTTGATGGTGTTCTTGAGCTCGAGCACCTCGCCCCGGACGTCCACTGTGATCTTCTTGGACAGGTCGCCGTTTGCCACCGCCGTGGTTACTTCGGCGATGTTTCGCACCTGGGTCGTCAGGTTGTTCGCCATGAAGTTCACGTTATCGGTAAGGTCTTTCCACGTACCGGCCACGCCTTTCACATCGGCCTGGCCGCCAAGCTTTCCTTCGGTGCCCACTTCACGGGCCACGCGGGTAACCTCCGAAGCGAACGAGGAGAGCTGGTCCACCATGACGTTGATGGTGTTCTTGAGCTCGAGAATTTCACCCTTCACGTCTACCGTGATCTTCTTTGTCAGATCGCCGCGCGCCACAGCCGTGGTCACCTCGGCGATGTTTCGCACCTGGTTGGTGAGGTTGTTGGCCATGAAGTTCACATTGTCCGTGAGGTCTTTCCAGGTGCCGGCAACGCCTTTGACCTCCGCCTGGCCGCCAAGCTTTCCTTCGGTACCGACTTCTCGGGCCACGCGAGTGACTTCCGAAGCGAACGAGGAGAGCTGGTCCACCATGGTGTTGATGGTGTTCTTCAGCTCGAGGATTTCTCCCTTTACGTCTACCGTGATTTTCTTCGAGAGGTCGCCGCTCGCGATGGCCGTTGTAACTTCCGCGATATTACGGACCTGGGAAGTCAGGTTACCGGCCATGAAGTTCACGTTATCCGTAAGATCCTTCCAGGTTCCTGCAACTCCTTTCACTTGCGCCTGGCCGCCGAGTTTCCCTTCGGTACCGACTTCTCGGGCGACGCGGGTGACTTCCGAAGCAAACGACGAGAGCTGATCTACCATGGTGTTGATGGTGTTTTTCAGCTCGAGAATCTCGCCTCGGACGTCCACCGTAATCTTCTTTGAGAGATCTCCATTCGCCACGGCCGTGGTCACTTCGGCAATGTTTCGTACCTGAGCGGTCAGGTTCGACGCCATGAAGTTCACGTTATCCGTAAGGTCTTTCCAGGTTCCTCCAACTCCTTTCACTTGTGCCTGGCCGCCGAGCTTTCCTTCGGTTCCGACTTCGCGGGCTACGCGGGTGACTTCCGAAGCAAACGACGAGAGCTGATCCACCATGACGTTGATGGTGTTCTTCAGCTCGAGAATTTCGCCTTTCACGTCCACGGTAATCTTCTTTGAGAGATCTCCATTCGCCACAGCCGTGGTCACTGCGGCGATGTTACGCACCTGATTCGTGAGGTTCGATGCCATGAAGTTGACGTTATCGGTAAGGTCCTTCCACGTTCCGCCGACGCCTTTCACATCGGCCTGGCCTCCGAGCTTTCCTTCAGTACCCACTTCGCGGGCCACACGGGTCACTTCCGAAGCGAAGGTCGAGAGCTGATCCACCATCGTGTTGATCGTGTTCTTGAGCTCGAGGATTTCGCCCTTCACGTCCACGGTGATCTTCTTTGAGAGGTCGCCGCGAGCGACAGCCGTCGTCACCTCGGCGATGTTACGCACCTGGTTGGTGAGGTTGTTGGCCATGAAGTTCACGTTGTCCGTCAGGTCTTTCCAGGTACCGGCCACGCCTTTCACCTGCGCCTGGCCGCCGAGCTTTCCTTCTGTACCCACTTCACGGGCCACGCGGGTGACTTCCGAAGCAAAGGTGGAGAGCTGATCCACCATTGTGTTCACAATCTTGGCGGTTCGAAGGAATTCGCCGGTCAGAGGTCTGCCCTCGATCTCCAGTGCCATTGTTTGCGACAGGTCGCCCTTTGCCACTGCGCCGATGACGCGCGCGACTTCCGTAGTCGGCTGCACGAGGTCGGCGATGAGTGTATTCACCGATTCAACGCATGCGGCCCATGATCCTGTGGCCATCGGGAGCGATGCGCGCTGCTTGATGCGGCCTTCCTTGCCGACGACATTGCTTACTCGCTCGAACTCCCGGGACATGCGATCATTCAGATCGATGACATCGTTGAGCAGGTCGTAAACTTTTCCCGTAAGTCCTGTCTGTTCCGACGGTAAACGGGTAGCGAAGTCGCCTCGCTTGAAGTCCGTCAGGACTTTGAGCAGCAGTCTCGCATCAAGGGTTTCTGCCGTGACCTCTGTCACTCTCTCAGGCTTGGGTCTCATTAATGATCTCCGTGCCACTGTTTTTACTCGAGGTTTGAAAAAACAGTCTTATCCTGCCGAACCGGGCAATTGTGCACTCCCTCTGCCAAAGGATCTCCAACCCGCAAAACCACTGAGGGGAAGCAACATACCACTATCACTCCCAACCTGATTTGAACTCTATTTTCCCCGGAATCGAGGCAATTTGTCCTGTTTGTTTGTAGGAATCGGGGAAATTTCGCCCTGAGTGGGAGAACACAATTACCACCAGCGATTCAAGAGTATCGAAAATAAGGACTTAAAACTGGTCGTCGCCGTGCACATTGTATGGATAATTTATGCGTGCTGCCCACGACCATGTTGTCCAATTTTATGACGATGAAAGTTACCTCTGCGAGGCAGTTACGCGGTTCCTTTCTCCCGGCCTCCGACCCGGCCAACCCCTCGTCGTGATTGCCACGCCAACTCACCTTGATGCGTTCACACAACGGCTAAAGGTGCAGGGTTTCGATGTCGAGAGCGCTATTCTTGACGGGCGCGTCACATTGCTGGATGCGGGGCGAACGCTTTCGACTTTTACGGACGAGAACATGCCGGATGCCGCGCGTTTCAAAGAAAGCATCGGAAACCTGTTCGAGAAGAGCCGTGAGGGGACGGATGCTATGTCTGTTCGAGCATTCGAAGAAATGGCTGACCTTCTCTGGCGCGAGAACCGGCCCGAAGCGGCACTCTGTTTGGAAGAACTGTGGAACGAGCTGGCGGACACTTATTCCCTCTCGCTTTGCTGCGGCTATGCAATGAGCAATTTCTCCAGAGAAGAGGACTCCGACCGATTCCAGGCCATCTGCTCGCATCACGCGCGTGTGCTTCCGACGGAGCGTTACAGCCACCTCCTTGACGAAGATGCGCGGCTGAGGGAAATCACCTACCTTCAACACCGGGCCCTGGTGCTGGAAACTGAAATCCAGCGAAAGCGCGTCGAAGCCGAACGTGTGAAACCCCTGGAACGGGAGAAGGCAGCGAGCGAATCGGCGTCTCCTCCATCGTAAGAACAGACTCTTCAGTAGCCGCCCTGAAGGAACGATACCAATGGAACACGTCATGGGCTCGAATCTGTGACCGCATGGATTTCATGCGCGTGCACTCTTCCGACTCATCCATGCTCAATGCCAGATCCACTACCCGGGCCACGGTCTCGGTGTCATGGGGATTGACGAGAAGCGCCCCGCATCTCAGTTCTTCCGCCGCGCCCGCGAATTCACTAAGAACCAGCACTCCCCGATTGTCGATCCTTGATGCGCAAAACTCTTTCGCGACGAGGTTCATCCCGTCTTTCAGCGGCGTAACCAATGCGACGTGAGCCGCGCGATAGAACGCGATCAGTTCATTCCGGGAAATCGACCTGTAAAAGTAATGGATGGGAACCCATCCCGGTTTGGTGTATTGCCCGTTGATTTTGCTTATCAACGTTTCGATGCGAAGCCTCAACTGGTTGTACTCCGGTATCTCTTCGCGGCTCGGGACGACGATCTGAACCATGTTGACCCGGCCGCGCAATTCCGGCCTGGCGATCAAGAGTTTCTCAAATGCGATCAAACGCTCGGGAATTCCTTTGGTGTAGTCCAGGCGGTCAATGCCGAGAACGATCTGCGTGTCTGGAAATTGATTTTGAATGGCCCTGGAACCGGAGCTGATAGTAGGGCCGGCCGCATCCCTGGCGAACTCTTCGTAGTCGACACCGATCGGATAAGCCCCGGTATGCGCGCAATGTTCTCCGGCCCGGACGAGCAGCGTTTCGCCCATGGGGCACACACGAACCTGAGACAGGCAACGCCGGAGACAGGCGACGAAGTTACGCCGGTCACGGACTGTCTGGAAGCCCACCAGGTTGAAGCACAGCAGCGCACGGAGCACTTCATTGCGCCATGGAAGTGTTTCGAAAATGTCGGGTGAAGGAAACGGAATGTGCTGAAAGTATGCGATGGGATTACTCAGTCCACGACTGCGCAGTCCCTGAGCAACCATCATGAGGTGATAATCGTGAACCCAGATGAAATCATCTGGGCGGCATACCTGCTCGACGGCGTCTGCGAATTTCTTATTCGCGTTGCAGTACCCTTCCCAGTAGGTCGTTTCGAACTGGCACCGCGACGGAAGACCGTGAAACAAGGGCCAGATGACCCCGTTGGAAAATCCCAGGTAGAACGAGGCTCTCTCAGCGGAGGTGAGAAACACCGGCGCGAATGAACACGGTTGAGTGGAGGACCACTCATCCAGGAGTTCAGCCAGTTTGGGCTCATAAGGCGCACCTGCCGATCCAACCCAGCAAGCCCAACTGTCATCCAGCAGAGGAGCCAGGGCGCTGATCAATCCACCGCTGCTTGGCTGGAATTGCGGCGTGTTTTCAACCGCTGTAATGGGCAGGCGGTTGGAGACGACAATCAAACGGTGTTCGGCCTTCATACATCGCCCCGGCAGGTGCGGATCCAGTCCATGAGGAACGTCAGCAGTTCGTCCGGCGGTCTGAGCCACATCTGGGCCGCAGTAAACCGGTATTTCGGACTTACCAGTACAGTAAGGCCCCTGCCGTTCAAAACACGGAATGCGTCTTCGTCCGTCGTGTCGTCGCCAACATATGCAACAGGTACCTCCCTGTCCAATTCGTGAAGGAGACCTTGCAGCGCTTCGCCCTTGTTCGCGGAACGAAGACGAATCTCCAAGCCTTCGTCGAATTTAGATAAGACGAGTCCGGACTCCAACGCCAGAGGCTCCAAAACCCGATAGGCGGCCGCCCTTATCTTCAGGACTTCGGCCGGCCGCCGGCCTCTCCAATGTACGGCCACGCCGGCAACCTTGACTTCGATCAGGTCTTGCAACCCCTCGCGCTCCAGGCGTGTTTCGGCTTTGGCAAGCACTTGAAATGCGTCCTCACTGAGCACAGTTTCCACGGAACGGCCATTCCGATCCAACCGTTCGAGGCCGTGTGATCCCCAGGTCTCGGGTCCCGGAGTCATGCCCAGCAGCGGCGGAACTTCGCGCGCCGCACGGCCGCTCACCACGATCAGCCGCGTGGCACATCCGCTCATGATGCGGTGGAGCAAGTCCGGCACATTCGGATAAGGGAATGCGCGATGACGATTCGCGCAGAAAGGGGCGATCGTGCCGTCGTAGTCCAACAGCAAAACACGGCTTTTCGCTGACGCCACTTCTTCAAAGAACCAGCTGTGATTCGTACTGTGCGCTACGGCTCTGCTCACGTTAGTCCTCCTTAATCGGCCAGTAACTGTAGCGGCGGTCTATGACCGCCGGCGCTCACAGAGCGCCGCTACAGTGTCGGACACTAAGCAGTATGTTGGAGGGCTCGCGTGATGGGGAATACGGCGTTCAGGGTATTTTCCCCGCAAAATCGGGTTACGAGAGTCAGGAGATAATTCTTTTCCGAACGGCGTAGAGGACGATTTCGGCGGCGCTGTGAAGATCCAGTTTTTGCATGATTCGTGTCCGGTGTGTCTCCACGGTATTGGTGCTGAGGTTCAGTGTGCCGGCCACTTCCTTGTTCGATCGGCCTTCGGCCAGAAGCTGCAGAATTTCTTTTTCACGGTCGGTGAGCAGGTCATAGGAATCTTGCAGGCCGCGCTGCTGAAGCTCTCGCATGTAATCTTCCAGCAATGTATTCGCGATGGCGGGACTGAAGAAGGGTTTCCCCTGTGCAACCGCCTGTACGGCGTTGTGAAGATCCATGTCCGCGTTTTCCTTGAGCAGGTATCCCTTCGCACCCGCCGCCAGAGTTCGAGTCAGGTACGTTTCATCCGAATACATACTCAGGATGATGACGCCGATCTGAGGATTTTTTTTTGTCAATTGAGCCGTAGCCTGTATCCCATTGAGGTTCGGCATTGCGATATCCATGATGACAATGTCCGGGTGGAGTTCGTCGGCCATACGCACGGCCTCGCGCCCTTCGGTCGCTTCGCCGACAACCTCAAACATCGTATTCTGCTCGAGTTGCAGCCGAAGGCCTGTGCGAACTACTCCATGGTCGTCCGCAATCAGGATCCGGATCTTCTTCATGCGGCGACTCCAACGGGTATTTCGACTTTGAGAGTGGTTCCCTTTTGCGGTTCGGAGAAGATGTGCAGCTTCCCATCCAATGCCTGAATTCGTTCCTGAATGCCTAGAAGTCCCAGGCCTCCGCGTATATGGGCGAAGGGATCGAAGCCAATGCCGTCGTCCTTGACAAAGACCACAATACCGTCATCCTGCCTGCCGACCGACACGTCCACGTTCCTGGCATTCGCATGGCGTGCGCAATTCGTCAGTGCCTCCTGAACCACGCGGTAGATGCAGGTACGCTGCGCGTCCGTAAGGTAATCAAGCGCGTCGTCCACATGGACGGCTGCAGGTACGCCCGTATGCCGTGAGAACTCCCGTCCTTGCCATTCCAGAGCGGCCTGGAGCCCGAGGTCGTCCAGCATGGAAGGGCGCAACCCCATCGCGAGGTCGCGGATGGCGCGCATCGCCTCAGCATTGAGCCGCTTCACTTCTTCCATCCGCTTCTCGAATCCGTGGCCGTTGGAATTACGCAGCATCTCCAGGTTTCCCAATTCAATGCCCAGCGCAGTCATCATCTGGCCTACTTCATCGTGAAGCTCCCGCGATAGAGCCCTTCGCTCATGTTCCTGCGCCTGAACCAGGCGCTGCGACAGGCGTCGAAGATTGTTTTGAGTTTCTTCAATCTGCTTTCTCTGTAGATCGTGTCTTCTTTCCAGAACCAGGACCCGATGTGTTGTCAGGAGTGCCACGCAGCTGCCGATGATTAGAGCGCCGGCCATCATTTGAAGTAAAAACCTGTGCAGCACTTGCTGGTTGTTTTGCAACCGCTCACGTTCCTTTTGGACGTTTTCGGTGTTGATCCTCGCCACTTCGCGAGCCAGATTGACGATGGCTTCGCGGCGAGGCAGTACCTTGCGCGCGAGGAAAACCCGGCTTCTTTCCGCTTTTTCCTGCGGTGTCCATTCAAAGATCGGGTCGAGCGAATCCCAGTAAGCCTCGACTTCAGCCTGTAAGCGCTGCAGGCGCGGACTGTCATTCTCGGGAATCCATCCTGAAAGTTGATTCAGCCGGTCCTGCAGGGAGTCGCGAATCGGAAGTAACTCCTGCCGATGGCTGGGAGCATTTTGGGGCGAAGGGTCGAGCAGGTAGTCCCGCACGAGGATGTCCGCCAGATACATGTCCAGGACAACGCCTCTGCGGAATGTCTCCGTGCGCGAATACGAATCCTGCGCCGCCTGCATTTCGCGATAGATGGTGTCCGTCCTCTCGACCGCTCCAAACCCAAGCGTGGCAATAAGGACCAGCAGAATGCCGAATCCGACAGCGAGAACAAATAATGAAGAACGCGAATTCATTTTGATTGTCCAGCGTATCATTATGCCCCCTTCCCCCTGCTCTGCGGATACAGTGGATACCGTATTTTCCGCGCCTGAACTCCCGTAGCCCCGAAAGTCTGGTCTAGAATACTTTCGGTTTGTCCGTTAAGCCAGGGGCTTCGAAGACCTTATCTCGATGGAATCCAGATTTTCACGGGGCACTTTTTCGTCAGCCGGGGTATGCTGATTTCTATGATGAAGAATCTGGTCCGTTACGCGACTCTCTCCTTATGTCTTGGCTCGATGATCTCCTGCACACAGGGTGCGGGGCAGGGTGCTTCAGCTTCCCCCAAGCTCGAGACCGAGGACCAAAAGACGCTGTACGCACTCGGCCTCCTGGTCGGGAAGAATATCAAGCCGTTCGCATTGAATCCGCAGGAACTGGCAATCGTCAAAGCAGGCCTCACCGACGCCGTGACTGACACGAAACCGCAGGTCGACCTTGAGACCTACGGCCCTAAGCTGAACGAACTGGCGCAGAAGCGGGCCGCCTCCGGAGCCGATGAGGCGAAGAAGAAGGGCCAGGAGTTCGCAGACAAGGTCGCGAAGGAGAAGGACGCGACGAAAACCGCGTCCGGAGTCGTGATCCGAACGATTACCCCCGGCTCGGGCCCGAGCCCGACTGCGGACGACGTGGTGAAGGTACACTACGAAGGCAAGCTCACCGACGGTACCGTTTTCGACAGCTCGATCAAGCGCGGGCCCGCCGAGTTCCCGTTGAACGGTGTCGTGCCGTGCTGGACGGAAGCGCTCCAGAAGATGAAGAAAGGCGAGAAGGCGCAGGTCGTGTGCCCGTCCGCGGCAGCTTACGGCGATCGCGGCTCACCGCCGAATATCCCGCCGGGCGCCACTCTCAGCTTCGAAGTGGAGCTGCTCGATTTCCACAAACCGTAGGTTGAAGTGAAAGCCAGGGTGCGATGCGTGTGTAATCGTTCCCTGGTTTAGCGGGACACAGTTCTGTGCCTCGCGCCAGTCCTCATGGCAGATCTCCTGGCTGAAAGAGAGCGGCCGGTTTAGCCGGTCGTGGAGGCAATTGTGTCCACGACGGTAATGATTGCTTCAGTTACGGAATCAATAGTGTCTGTCTCCGAAACGATAGGGAGCGTGACGGATACGATAGGGAACGTCACGGAGACGATAGGGAACGTGACGAAGTCATGAGGGAACGTGACGAAGTCATGAAGGAAAGCGACGAAGTCATGAGGGAAAGCGACGAAGTCATGAAGGAAAGCGACGAAGTCATGAGGGAAAGCGACGAAGTCATGAAGGAAAGCGACGAAGTCATGAGGGAAAGCGACGAAGTCATGAGGGAAAGCGACGAAGTCATGAAGGAAAGCGACGAAGTCATGAGGGAACACGGCATGAGGCGGCCACTAAGCGGCAGATTCAGTTTGGGTTGAAGTATGCCTTCTAGTACAGTAACGGGTCATAGTTCAGGAACGCATGCGTTCGTGAATTACTCACCGGAGGAAAGATGCCACGCCAGATAGGTAAGACCTTGCCGTTCCTTATGGCGGTAGCCTTGTTGACGCCCATCGCAGTCGCCCGCACGCGAAGGGCGCAAGGGCAAGAACAGAAACCGCTGGACATCTACTACATCGACACCGAGGGCGGGAAGGCCGTGCTCTTTGTTTCACCCACGGGTGAAACGCTGTTGTACGACACCGGCACGGGCGGCGACGCCAACCGTGATCTTGACCGCATCATGGCTGTGATCAAGACCGCGAATCTGGCGATCCAGCAACTTGATCACGTGATTGTCTCGCATTACCACGGCGACCACGCAGGCAACGCCGCCGCGCTCGCCGACAAGCTACCCATCAGAAATTACTACGATCATGGCGGATGGACCGTGGAGCTTCAGACCAACCGTGCCGCGGCGTTCAACGCGTATCGCCCAATTCGTGAGAAGGCACATGTCACGGTGCCGAAACCGGGCGGCAAGATTCCCATCACGGGTTTTGAGGTAACCGTCGTCGCCAACGCGGGAGAGTTGATTACCAGCCCGCTTTCCGGTATGCCAGGAGCCGGGGCGCCGAATCCGCTCTGTCGCGAGTTCGCGCCAAAAGTTCAGGACCCGACGCCTGAGAACTACTATGCGATGGGTACGGTCATCAAGTACGGCAACTTCAAGATGCTTGACCTCTCGGATCTGACCTGGAATCAGGAAAAAGAACTGGTCTGCCCGAACAATCTGCTCGGCACCAACTTCGACGTGTACAACACAACGCGGCACGGCACCGATTTCGCCGGGACCCCGGTGTTGGTTCATGCGGCGCGACCGAGGGTCGCTGTAATGAACAACAGTCCCGCCAAGGGGGGCACCCCGGACACGTTCAAGATCGTCAAGAGTTCACCCGGGCTTCTGGATTTCTGGCAGTTGCATTACTCGGAAAATGTCGGTAGGGAAATTAACTCGCCGGATCTGCTCATCGCGAACATGGACTCGACGCCGACAAACCATCCGGCACACTTCATCAAGCTGTCGGCAAGGACTGACGGCAGCTTCACTGTGACGAACGAGCGAACCGGGTTCAGCAAGGAGTATCCGGCACCGAGAGCCAGCACGGCGGCAGCGAAAAGCCTGGGGCAGGCTTCCCGATAACCTCGGAAACCGAATGTTTACGTTCGGTGCTCGTTTGAACTTCTGAAATTCTCGATGCGGGCCAGATGATGCCGGTCGTGCATGCATTTCGTCAGCATCATCTGGGCCGCCGAGAGGATCCAGGGGGCTCGCGGGTCGGAGTCGAACGCAATGGGGAAGGCGCGCGGCGTACTGAAGATGTCCTCCGGCAGTTCCAGGGCGAGATCCTGAAGCCGGCGCGTTCCGGACTCGATCTCGTCAAAGATTTCGTCCGGTGTGTGCTCGCGGCGCCGGCCCACCTGTTCGTCGTTCCATTCCTTCGGTCCCACCTTCGGCGAGAAAACAATCGTGTAGTCGAACTCAGCGCGGCGGAGCGCCGTCTGGATCTGATTCACGAATTCGGTTTCCCACGATGCGACGTGAGCCAGCAGGTTTTTCAGTGTCCATTCTGAAGTAATGAGCTGGTCTTGCGCTTCACCTGCCCAGGCCGAAGCGCGCAGTTCCTGCCAGTTCGCGAGCGTGTCTTCGAGCTCGGCGAAAACAACCGCCGGCCGGATCCGGACACCGCCGCGCTCGCGTAGGAACCACTGCGGATTCGAAGCGGCATCGCGTTCGAAATCTCGAGCGAGCGCTTGCCATTCTTGTGTAATCCGCTCAAGCATCGGGTTCCTCCTGTAGCCGCGCTACAACATTTCTGAACTTGTGATCGACCGCAGGTTCAGTAATCCGTAGTGTTCGTGCGATCTCCCGCGCCGGGACACCGGTTATCTTCGCCATCAGGATATCGAATTCCTCGGAGGAGCAGACGGCGCGCGCCTTTTCCAGACAGCGGCCGAATTCGACATGCCGGATAAGCCGTGCAGGAGTGAGATTCGAGTCGGCGGCATCGACGCCATCGAGCGATTCATCGGCATGCGCTGTGCGCCAGTGAGCTTTCGCGACGAAATGGACGGTGCGAAAGAGGAAACTCAGGACAGGTTTCGCTTCCGGCGCCTCCATTTCCGGCAGGTGCTCCCAGCGTTGCCATCGCTGGAAGAAGACGGTCCAGACGTCCTGCATCAGGTCATCGACCGACGGCCGGCCCACACGCAGAAAGAGCCAGCCCAGAACCGTCGGGGCATACATGCGGTACAACTCTTCAAAGGCATCATCCTTCGAGAGTCTCCGGTTCGCGCATGCGGCGAGAATTGCCGCTTCGCTTTCGCTCATAGGATGCACTCTACCGGATAATGTCGGTTTTGGAGGAAATTCGCCGGGCGGTTAACCACAAAGACACAAAGGGCACAAAGGCAGGCCGCAGCTACGCCGAGCTAGAGTACGCAACTGCAATGCGGCCTGCCTTTGTGCCCTTTGTGTCTTTGTGGTTAACACTGATGCAGTTTTCCCTATTGCACGAGCGGGTCCCGACCGGGACCGCGGAGGCGCTCTCCGGCTAGAAGCGTTACGGAGATCAGGACGATCAGCAGGACACCGTAGGCCGACGCGGTGCCCAGGTTGAACTGGCGGAGTTGCGAAAGAATTTCGATCGAGATCGGCCGGTTCGAATAGACGTAGATCACGATCGACGAGACGAATTCGCCGAGCGCTGTGATGAAGGCGAGAATGCTGCCTGCGACAGCTCCCGGCAGGACGAGCGGGAGCACGACGCGGCGAATCGTATAGATCGAATCAGCGCCGAGCGTGGCAGCCGCTTCTTCGACAGAGGGATCGATCTGCGCGAAGCTCGCTTCAATGGCACGGACGACGAGCGGAAGGTTGCGGATGAAGTACACGAAAGGAAGCAGAACCACTGTACCGGCGAGCACAGTGGAAAAAGACTCAACCGCCGAGAGCGCCACGACAGTGCCGGGTAACGCCCATGGGAGGATAATCAACACATCCGCGAAGCGCCGAAGGTTGCCCTTGCGCCGGCGAAGCCAGAACGTCGCCAGCAGACCCCAGACAAGATTGGCAGCCGTAGCCGCACCGGACATCCAAAGGCTGTTTCGAATCGGCTCGAAAAATTGAGGATCGCGGAACAGCCGGATGTAGTTTTCGATGGTGTACGATGGCGGCAGCAACTCCGTTGTCCACGTGCCATCCTTTACCAGGCTCATCACGATCACCATCAGCAGAGGAAGAATCAGGAAAAGAACGACCGCGCCCCCAATGATACCGGCGAGTGCCTTGCTGACATTCGACGTGATTGAAGTTCTCCGGCTCGCGACGCCCTTACCAACGGAACTGTATCTATGCCGGCCTTCGTACCATCGCAACACAAACAAAACCGAAAGGGACGAAGTCGCGAGCAGCACTGTTTCGACGAGCGCCATCGGCATGTTGCCGTTGAGTTTCGAGTTGAGGATCTCAACGGAGAGGACACGGATGCCGCCTCCAAAAATGTAAGGCGCACTGAAGCTGGCCATCGAGGACATGAATGTCACCAGCGACGCGCCCACCAGAGACGGCACAAGCATCGGAAGCGTCACACGCGTGAGTTTTGCGAAGCCCGATGCGCCCAGCGTTTCTGCGGCTTCCTCCATGGCAGCGTCGAGTCTGTCGAGTCCGGCGGAAGCAAACATGAAGAAATAAACATACATCGTGTAGGCATGAACGAAGAGAATTGCAGTCATGCCGCGTAGATTGGGCCAGGGCTCCGCGAGACCGAAAGCATGCTGGATGGCGCGGCTCACGATTCCACTTTCCCCATAGAGGAACACGATTGCAAGCACACCGACCAGCGGCGGGAGCAATACGGGAGCCGACGCGATTGCGCGGAGCACGCGGCGGCCGCGAAATTCGTATCGATGGAACAGGAAGGCCAGGGGAACGCCTATGGCCGCGGAAAGGAAAACCGTTACGACGGAAATGAACAGCGTGTTCGTTAACGCTTCGCGTCCGGATGGAGTGGAGAAGAAACGGACGTAGGGCGCCAGGGAAAGTCCGCCGTCAGGGAAGAAACTGCGAATGAATGTGAAGGCGTTCGGGTAAAGGACGCCGATGATAAGGACAACGAAAATAATTATGGCGATCATGCGTTGAGTATGTGAAGACGGCCAGAGGGAACTACGATTCGCACGGTCTCTCCCGGCCGAAACGCTGCGCCACCGTGATGGAAAACTCGAGCGGTGATGGCAGTCCCGTTAAACCTCAGGCTGTACTGAACGATTGGTCCTTCGAAGATCGTTCGATCGACAGTGGCTTCCCACTCCTGACCACCACCGCGCGGTGATTGGTCGAGGATGATGTCTTCAGGCCTTACCATCGCGATAACATCGGTACCCAATCCCAGCAACGGACCCGGAAGTAAATTGGCCTTGCCCAGGAATCCCGCAACGAACCGATCGGCAGGCCGGTTGTACACATCCTCCGGCTTTCCCACCTGGCGGCACACGCCCAACTCCATGATCGCGACGCGGTCCGCAAGAGCGAACGCCTCCTGCTGATCGTGCGTGACGAAAACCGTCGTGACTTTGAACTCCCGAATGATGGATCGAATCTCATCGCGGAGATCTTCGCGCAGCGATGGATCGAGATTACTCAATGGCTCATCCAGCAGGAGTACTTCAGGTTCAATCGCCAGAGCACGCGCGAGTGCAATGCGCTGCTGCTGGCCGCCGCTGAGTTGATGCACGGATCGGCGCTCGTAGCCTCCCATGCGCACACTTGTGAGGGCCTTTGCTACGCGTTGTTCGACAAGTCCCGACGCGAGCTTGCGCGTCTTCAACCCGAACGCGATGTTCTCAAATACATTCAGATGGGGAAACAGCGCGTAATTCTGAAACACCATCCCCATGTTTCGCGCGCGCGCGGGAAGCCGAGTGATGTCTTTACCGTTGGAGAGAATCGAGCCGGAAGTTGGAATTTCCAGGCCTGCGATTATTCTTAATGTCGTGGTTTTGCCACAGCCGCTCGGCCCGAGTATCGAAAGGATTTCGCCGCGTTCGACGTGGAGGTCCAGATTCTGAACGGCGCGCGTCTCGCCGAACGATTTATTCAGACGGGCGAGCTCAAGGTGCGGATGCACTCGCCCCCCGGATATAGCTGTCCCAGTGTTCCATCCATTCCTGCGACTTTGCTTCAACCAGGTCCCAATCGATGGCCATTCGGGGAATATTCAGGTTGCGCATCCATTGCGGCAAGCGATCTGCGGGAATGTCTTTGCGGGCCGGAATCCGGTAAAACTGAGTCGCTTGAGCGATGAGGCTCTCTTCCGAGTTCACGAACTCATAGAAGGCTTCCGTTTCCTTCCGATGCTTCGTGCCTTTCACGATGGCGATGGCATCGGTCAGAATCGGGGTTCCGCTTCTCGGTATGACATAGTCGAACGGAAAATTGTACTGTTCCTTTTGAACCTCGATATCCGGCATATTCCATAGCGTCAGTACCGCTTCCTGACGTCCGAGTTTTTGCCAGAGAAGAGTCGTGTTCGCGACATACTCTTTGGTATTCGAGTCGAGCTTCTTCAGCCACTGGTAGCCGGGATCGGGCTTTCCGTCGGGTCCCATGTGCCGGAGGATCATTGCCTGAAAAATCGCGCGCATCGTACCGGAAGCGAGCGGATCGCGAATGACGAACTTGGCGCGCCACTTTGGATCGATAAGGTCGTCCCAATCCTGCGGCACCTCTTCGCGTTTCAGCGCCTTCGAGTTGTATGCAATGACTTCGGGTGTCTGGAATGTCCCATACCACGCGTCGGTCCTGCTGTGGGCGTCCTGGTCGACTTTATCTGCCCATGAAGGCCTGTACGGGTCGAGCAGGCCTTCTTTCTCGGCCTGAGAAAACATCGTGGAGGGCGCGCCCCACCAGATGTCGGCCTGGGGATTCGCTTTCTCGGAGCGGACGCGGTCGAGGGCATCCTGCGATCCCATGTCGAGCCATCGTACGTCGATGTCGGGATGTGCGGCTTCAAAACGTTTTTCGAATTCCGTCAGCAGCTCTTTACCGTGGGGCGAATAGACAATGAGGGTCGTCTTGCCGGGTGAGCCCGAGCACGCGGTCAGTAGCAATAAGACGATGAGAGCGATTTTGCGCATCGCGAGTCATCGTAGCATAAATTCTAAGCCGCGGAACTGTAGCGGCGGTCTGTGACCGCCGAAAGACCGGCGCTCACAGAGCGACGCGACAGTTACCAGGTCTTTCGGAGCTTAACATCCAGGGCGAAACCACCGTTCTGGTCGCGGACCCCACTGAATGCGACGCGCGGGGTAACCTGGTATTCGAGCTTGATGACCTGCCGTTGAGTGGAAGTAGCATCGGTGGCGAAAGTCACAAACAAGTTGCCCGTCACGCGCTGCTGGATCGTTACCCTGGCTCCGGGATCCTGCTGGTTCCCGCCGAGCACCGGGTCGATCGAGAGTTGCGATATGCCGGCGACTTTCTCGAGACGGCTCGTTACCTGGCTGCTTACACTCGATGCAATCATCGACTCGGCGCCGAGATTGCCCGGCGTCGGATTTGCTTCAGCGGCTTCCGTCGTCTTGCCGAAGACGAGCAGATTGATAATGTCCGCCGGCGGCAGTGACGGTTCCGACGTGTAGGTTGTTCGCAACTGGTCCATCGGGCCGCGGAACAGCAAGCGAACGTTGTACTCCAGAATCCTGGTTTCAACCGCCAGATTGACCCTCGGGTCGATCTTATACGGGTTAACGAAATCGAGGGTACTGGGTTGCACGATGTAACGGCCCCCTCTGAAGAACAACTCCCCGCCAGTCAGATTGACCCGGCCCAGCACCGCGGGCTCCGCGGCAGTGCCGCGCACTCGAAGGTTCGCCGCGCCTTGCAGGCTGAGCTTGCTGCTTGAGGCGTTGAGATCGTTCGTGGACTGGACCGTGACGTCAAGCTGAAGGTTTCTGGCGAAGCCCTCGGGAGGAGCAGTAGACGTTCCGGAAACCTCGCCCAGGACCTCCGCAAGGTCAAATGTAGGTGAGAACGACAGCTCGTTCAGGTGCACCGTTCCTCTCAACTGCGCCGATTGCATCGAGCCGGTCATCGTCAGGTTCGAGTCGATACCCTCGCGGATACCTTCTGGGTACAGCATGCGAATGCCGTTTGCCGCCAGTGCGAGATTGAATTGCACCGACGGCCGGAAGATCACGCCGCCCCTCGCCGTCAGGGTTCCGTTGCTGACGTTGCCCTGGAACTGTTCGATTTCCAGCCGGTCGCCGGTCAGATTCACGACACCGTTCCCGTTCTGCAAGCCTAACGGCATACTGTCGCCCGCGAAGCTGGCATTGACGATTTTGATCTGTCCCTGAACGTTCGGATTCGTTCGCTGGCCGGAACCGTTGATGTTGAACTGAATCTGTCCGGCGCTCGTGATATCCGGATCGAACATCTGCGCGAGCTTCAAGTCCACCGTGCCGAGTGCCACCAGGGCAATCGGAGCCGTCCCGGTCACCGGGAACGTGCCCTGTAGTTGCAGATCCGTGCCGGTGCCGCGGATAGCGGTCTTCTGAAGTGTGAGCACGCCCTTGGAGTAATCCACGCGGATGGGCTCGGCGGCGGCCAGTTGCACACTGTCCTTGTACGCCAGCGAGAGCGTTGGAAGCGTAACGTGCGCATCGAGCGCCGCCTGATCCCTCAGCGGTCCCTTTAATGTCGCGTGCAGTTCAGTTTGACCTTTGATGTCTGCAGCGTATTCGGGGAGATAGATCGCGAGGAGCGGCGCAAAAGAAAGCGCCGAAGTATCGACCGTCGCATCGGTGAGGTAATCGCCCGTCAGATTCACTTTGCCCTGGCCGCGTACAAATGTGTTCAGCGCCTCCGAGTCCAGGTTGAAAGTCGCGACGCGATTTGCAACATTCGCCTGAAGTTTCACGGCGTTTATCGTTTGATCCTGGACCTGAAGCTGGGGTACCTGCGCTGTGAATTCCACGCTAGGGTCATCGACAGTGCCGCTGCCTTTGGCAGTAAGATTCAGCGTGCCGACGACTTGAATGTTTCTCGCTTGAAGCGCCTGAAGTTGATCGAGGCGGATGCCCGTGGCTTGTATCTGGCCGTCGTAGGCCTTGCGCTTCGGGAAATAAGTGACATCGCCTTGCGCGGTACCCGCCGCCATTCTCACTGCGAGTCGGCCTCGCACTTCGTCGCCGGTACCCTGGAAATTCACGTTCGCCGATTGTATGGGCTCATCGGCTATTACCGCCTGGCTCAGGTTGATCGTTCCCTGCCCAACCGGATTCAGTTGCGATCCGTGCAGCGAGATATTCGCTGTGAGGGTGCCTGTTACCGGAGCTTGTGAGCCGGCCACGCTTTTCAAAACCGCCAGATCCAGCTGCGACGCGTTCAGATCAACCTGGAGCGGACTGGTTTCATTGAAAGACCAGTGATTCAGACCTACATTCCCGTTCAGAGTAATCCGTCCGATGTTGTCCGCAGTGCGGATATCAACGTTCCGCACCGTCACCTGTGACGGGCTGGCATCGACAGTCGCGCGCACGGTTCGCCACTCGGTGCCCTTGACTTTCAGATCAGCCCCGGAAAGTTGTCCTGCAATCTGGGGAGTCGTTGTCGAACCTCGAACCGTGCCGGAGAATGAAGCTGTGCCGTAAAGGCCAAGCGGTTCCGGAGTGAGACCAAACACATCCGCGGCGGTTTCCAGCTCGTGAAGATCATTCGATTGAAACTGCACCTGAAGGCTCGAGCGCTCGCTGACTGTGCCGTTCAGGTTCACGAATGTTTGCGGCATGCGGACATAACTGCGAGTGAAGGAGACTTCCTCGGTTGCGGCCGAGTACTGGGCATGAATATCGCCGGTTAACGGAACCGTGCCGGTGCCTTTACTCGGAGCCATGTTCCCCTTCAGATTTGCATCGGCGTTGGCCACGAGTGTGTTGAACGCTTTGTGCCACTTCGCGTCGACTGTTGCGTTTCCGGTTCCATCAAGTCGAACTTGCTGCCTTGTGGATGAATTTGCGAGCCTCTGAATGTCGGACAGCGCAACGTTATGCAGCACAGCGTGCAACTCGGATTGTTGCGCATCGGCAATGCCATGCATCGTGAAGGTGCCATCCATCGTACCGCCCAGAAGTCGCGCGCGAAGGTCGCGAAGACTCATGTCGCCTTTCTGCAAAGCATACTGAGCGCTGACGTCCCGCACTTGAGTGTCGATCGTGGTGGTGTGGATCTGAATTGCGTCGCTGTTCATGTTGCCGTCGAGGGTCAGCGTTTCCAGAACCGTCTTATTCGGATCGCTCTGGAACTCTGCCGATCCCACCAGTTTCACGACTCCAACGGGGAGTGTTGCGTCTTTCAATATCTGCCGCAGTTCGCCCGTATCCAGGGCGGCCTGATATTTACCGGTCACCTTTGGATGAACGTAGTCGTTCAGCGTGGCAGTGAGCGAGAACTGGGACGCGCCACTGGTTAGTGTGCTGCGTTTCAGAGTGAACGCATCGGGAGTCGCCTCGAACTCCGCCTCGAGACTGTGGATCATCGGATTCAGATCCTGAAGATGGATCTGGCCGTTCTTGTAGCTTAAGCCTCCGGAATACTGCTTTATGGTGGGATCGAAGCTCGTCTGGAATTCGACGTCATGGAGATCGGCATCCAGCACACTCTTGCGGTCGTTGTAGTAAACCTCGCCTTGTCCGACCATCACGTGACGAATGTCAAGGTCGAAGACACTCGTGCTTTGATCGGACTTGCTCTTCGGCAGATTCGTATTGCCGTTCTCGTCAACCTGGACGCGCGCAACCGGATGATTGATGACGATATCGTTGAGATACCATTTTCGCTGGAGGATCGATACGATCTGCACTCCTACCGCGAGATGATCCACCTGCAGCAACGGCGGCGTCTGGTACGGCGCAGCTCCGTCCACGACCACGTCGTACATGTCCACCGTGGGAGTTGCCCAAGAAAGGTGAAACGCGAAGTCTCTCATTTGAAAGTTCGTGCCTAAGGCTTCGGTGACTTTCGCGTGAGCGACGCGCAACAAATATTGTCTGAACCCCTGGTTCTGCAAAAGTATGATGAGCCCAATCCAGAGGCCGGCCGCAAGGACCACCAGGCCTGCTGCCATCCATGCAACGATCCTTTTCCAGTTTCGGCGCCGGGACGGTTCGGGCTCGGGTTCGGGTTCGCGTCGTTCGTAATAATCCGGGGGTAAAGGTTCTGTACTCAAAACGCCTGTCCTAATGTGATGAAAATTTGTGTTGCCTTGATACCTGCAATAGGTGTCAAGTTGCGGCCCACGTCGAAACGTATCGGCCCGACGGGAGTCGCATAGCGGAAGCCCATGCCGACGGAATTTGAATAGTTGCCGTAGTAATTCTTCAGTCGAATTGGATCGTACACATTTCCGCCGTCATAGAACGTGACGAAACTCAGTCCTTTCTTGATCGGCACCGGGAATCGAAGCTCGCTATTGATAATCAGCAATTGCACTCCGCCCGTAGGAACGCGGATTAAGGCGCATGTGGATTTATCGTCAGGATTACCGCACGCCGGAATGGTGATCTGCGGGCCTGCTCCGTTCAGCGGGAAGCCGCGAAGTGTGCTGCCGCCGCCGGTGAAGAATTTCTGACTGAGGGGAATCTCGTTTCCCGAAGTCGGCACCAGGAGTCCGGTTCTCAGGCTGCTGGCCCAAATGATGCCGGACTTGACATCCCGGTAATATGCAGCCTGGGCCATCATTTTTCCGAAATTGGTGCTCGATCCGATCAGCCTGGGACTCACATCGACCTCGAAGCTGTTGTATACGCCCTTGTGCGCGTCCAACGGGTTGTCCCGTGTGTCTCGAATGTAAACAGCGGCCAGCGTGGACAGCCGCGTGTGAAGGTCCTTGTCGCCGACGAGTTGAGGAATCAGGAGGTTCGTCAGGCCCGTCTCGGTGAGCGTATATCGCAGAAAGAGATTCTGTGTTTTCTTTGCGTCGAGCGGCTTCTGCAGCTGAAATCCGAATTGTACTTGCTTTGACGTAAAGATCGGATTCTCTTTGTTGTATTCGCCGGTAGCCGAAAAATTGGCAGTCCACCTCGTCCAGCGGAAGTTCGGGTCCGTGAACACAAACGAGGCGCGCCGGTCGAGAGGGCCCGCCAGCCCGCCGATCGTGATGGTCTCCGCCTTGCCGCGCACATTGCTGCGCGTGTACTGGAAGTTGGCGCGCGGTCCCATGAACGTGTGCTGGCTCGTTTTGAATGTTGAAGGGAGGCCCACGGGGGGCAGGCCTGGCAGGGCGACCGTCCCGGTGGGTACACTTCCTCCACGATTGGTCACTTCGAATCCGAAACCGTACGTAATCGTATTTCGATTTGCTTCGTGGACCCTCACAATCACATCTTCCTGCTCCTGAGATGTAATCTCTCGCCGCGGATTCACCTGAGTCCAGTCGAAGATGCCCCGTGTGAAGAGCTGGCTCTCCGACGTGAAGATCTCAGTTTCCTGAAGCGGCTGGCCGGGCTGGATTTTCTGGAGGTCCTTGTTGATCAGCGCCTGCTGTGTGTGCACTCGTCCGATCGTGACAACGTTGTTCGTCTTCACTTGCGGTCCTTCAGTAATGCTGTAGACAACCCGGAATTTGTGCTTATCGGAGGCTGACGGTTGTGCGGTAGGGTGAAATGTAGCCGTCAAATAGCCCAGGTCCAGGTAATGGGCTATGATTTTGTTTCTGTCGTCGTCGACGGACTTCTGCGCATAGGGCTGTCCGGGCGCGATCCTCAGGCCATCCGGAGCGAGCTGGTCCATGGATATCGTGTCGTTGCCCTGGACCTGCAGCGCTTCGACGGTGTCCTGCGGACCTTCATTCACCACGAAGGTAACCACGATGTTGCCGTCATGCATCGTGAACTGCGGTGTGACTTTCGCCTGGTTGAATCCCTTGGACTGGTAAAACGCCGTCAGCATCTTGATGCTGCTTTCGTTGTATTTCCCGCTGCTGATGAAGTGCGCCTTCTGCACGGAGACGTGCTGTAGCAATTCATCTTCGTCGAAATTCTTGTTGCCGGTGAAAGCCACATCTTCGATTTTTTTATGTGGCCCCTTCATGACCTTGTACAGGATTGTCTGTTTGCCGTCCTGTGCCTCGACCTGAGTGTCCACCATCACATCGAAGAAACCTTTTTGCCGGAAATGCTTGAGCAGATTCTGCCGGCCTTCCTGGATCAGTTCCGGGTTCAACCCATTCTGCTGGTAGATGGGGAGCAGCTTGCGCTTGGTCCAGCTCCACACGTGTGCGCCTTCAATCCTGGCGTCGACGACGGGACCGGGCTGGACATTGAACGTGATGTCCGCCCGATTGGTTTCCGGATTGTAGTTCGCGCCGATCAGCTTCACCTGTGCCGCAAGATGGTTTTGTTTCGTCAGACGGCCCTCGAGATACTGCGTCGCATTCTCGAGCGTTTTCAGTGAATACTTCCTGCCCGTGCGGATTGCCGCCATACGAATCCGGGCCCGCAGTGTGCGCAGACTGTCCTGCAGTTGCCTGGTCATTTCCGGTGTTGTCCCTTGAATAACGATGTCGCCGAATTTAGCCAGGCGGCCCAGCTTCACGTGAAAGTTGACGTTTGCAAGTGCGTTCGTGTTGTCGGTCTTAACGTCAGGCTCGACCTGGGCTTCGAAATACCCGTTGCGCCTGAAGTAATTTTCCAGCGATGTCTGAGCCTTCTCGACGTCGGCCGTCAAGTAGGGTTCCTGGGTGGAGTAATTTGAAACCTGCAGCAGACGCGCGTACGGGAATTGCTCAGCGCCGGGGAATTGGTACATTCCGAAATAGACGGCTGGCTGCAAAATAAAGATGACGACAACCCCATTCTGTTCGGGGCGAAGGTCGAGTTGAATATCCTGGAACCGGCCGGTGCCTTTGAGCGCCGCGATGCTCTGTTCGATTTTACTGGCCGAAAAGGGTTCCCCGGGGCGTTGCGGAACCAGCCTCATGAATTCGGCGACGTTCAGGTCCGGACGGCCTGCAAGTTCAACCGCGGAAACGTCCTGGCCTTCGTAGGAAAGAATCTCAGTTTGCTTTACCGGTGAGGCGAGTTTACTTGTGTCATTCTGTGCGGGTGTTGCGCCCGCCAACAAAGTTGTGCACAGCCCGAGGGCCAGCAGTGCTAGATTAAAACCATGCAATCTTGCCTTTTTTGCAGAATCATCGGAAACGAGACGCCGGCCGACTTTGTGCATCAGGATGACCTCGTGGTGGCATTCAAGGACCTTCGACCGCAAGCGCCGGTGCATCTCTTGATCGTTCCTAAGAAACACCTTCCGACGCTAAATGAACTGGCGCCGGAGGATACTCCGCTTATCGGCCACATGTTCCAGGTAGCCAGAAAACTAGCGGAGCAATTCGGTATCCACCAAAAGGGCTACCGGACGCTGTTTAACGTGAATGCGGGCGCGGGGCAGTCGGTTTACCATATCCATCTACATCTCCTCGGCGGCCGTATGTTCAGTTGGCCTCCGGGGTAGGCCAAAGGAGCGCCATGGGCAACGAAGATAAACGGCGATCTGCGCGAGTCATACCGTTCGTTTCCGATGAAGAGGTGGTAGTGATCCGCCTCGATGAAGGGAAGACCGTCCTCGGGAAAATGCTTGATCTGAGCGAAGTGGGGACGCTTATCTACCTGCTGGCCGACGTTTCAGAGCTGCCGGGAGATGCAGGTCGGTCGTGCGTGCTTTCCATGTATCACGACAAGAAAGTCTTCGACATGCCGGCTACGCTTGTTCGCAAGAACTCCCACCTCGTCGCCTTCGAGTTCGTGAGCGGTGCGGCCGAAGCCCAGCGCAATATCCAGGCGAAACTCATTCGAATGGAAATTGAGTGGATGCGGCTCAGCCGCAGGGGCTGAAGTCTGCGGCGCGTATCAGCCTGCAACTCTATCGAGAACTTCGCGGATTTTGGACCTCAGCGCCTCGGCACTAAACGGCTTTTCGAGAAAATCGAATCCACCCTGAAGAATTCCGTAGCGTACAAGTAAGTCATCCGTGTAACCGGACACGAAGAGGATCGGCAAGTTCTTTCCGAGTTTGCTGATTTGATCCGCCAAATCACGCCCGCTTCCGCCGGGCATTATGACGTCTGTAACGACCATCTGAACATTCTGTGCTTTGTCCGTGAGGATGCGAGTTGCTTCTGACGCGTTACCTGCGTCGACCACCTTGTAGCCTGCTCCTTCGAGCATGCGTCGAGCCAGGGAGCGTACGTCGGCATCATCTTCCACAAGAAGGATGGTCTCGTGACCTGCGACTGACTTCTTCTCGAGCCGTTGCTTATGGCCTGTAGGCTCCGCGGTAGAATCCGCGGGAGGAAAAGAGATCCTGAATGTTGAACCCTGGTCCGGCTGGCTCTGCACACGAATCTTGCCGCTGTGTTGTTGCACAATTCCATACACGGTCGAAAGACCAAGACCGGTGCCTTTGCCTGGTTCCTTTGTTGTGAAGAACGGTTCGAAGATGTGCGCCAGTGTTTCGACGTCCATTCCGCTTCCGGTGTCGGACACGGTCATAGTGACGCCACGGTTCGAAGCGTTAGTTCCATCGGCACCGTATTCTTCGGGATTGGTGGCGGCCGTTTCGATCACAAAACGGCCGCCGTTTGGCATTGCATCTCGTGCATTGACGGCCAGGTTCATGATGACCTGTTCCAGTTGGCCCGGATCAGCCTTGATCAGAGGCAGGTCGTTTCCGAAAATCGTTTCCAGCTCAATGTCCTCGCCAATCAGCCGTCTCAGCATTCCCGAGAGGTTTCGAACAATGTCGTTCAACTTGACCAATCTGGGATGGACCACCTGGCGCCGGCTGAATGCCAACAGCTGGCGGGTCAGGTTTTCCGCGCGGTGAGTCGCGTGACGCACCGATACGAGAAACTTTAGGACGGGATCATCGGATCGAACCTGGTGGATTGCGAGATCCGCATATCCGGCGATAATCGTGAGCACATTGTTGAAGTCGTGGGCCAGTCCGCCTGCAAGCCGCCCGACTGCTTCCATTTTTTGCAATTGAAGAAGCTGGGCTTGCAGATGTTTTCTTTCGGTCACATCGCGGGCGATGGTGGATTCGCCGACAATCGCTCCGCTGGAATCGCGGATTGGAGACGTGGCCAACGAAACGTCGATCTGCGTGCCGTCTTTTCTGATCCGAACAGTTTCAGCATGACGGACGCGCTCGCCACGGGCGACGTGCTGTGAGATATCGTTGCATTCCTCGCGCCGGTCAGGCTGGACGACAATCGAAATTGGCTGCCCGATCGCCTCCTCGGCGGTATATCCGTACATGGCTTCGGCGCCGGGATTCCAGCTCAGGATGGTGCGGTCCAATGTCGTCCCGATGATTGCGTCGTCGGATGAGGAAATCAGTGCAGCATAATGGCGAAGTTTTTCTTCTGCTCTGCGCTGCTCGGTAACGTCGCTTGCGATGACCAGCCGCACCATCCTTCCGCGCAGTGGAATGTTTCTCGCCGTAATATCCACGTCTATCAGGGCTCCGTCCCGTTTCATGTGCCTTAGCGGGAGCTGACCCGGCAACGCTCCTTCGCGGAAGTGGCTGAAGGGAGCAATGCCGGGAGGCAGGATGTCACGCATCGTCATGTTCAGGAGTTCTTCCCGGGAATATCCATAGTGCCGGATGGCGGCATCGTTGACCTCGATGAAGCGGAGAGTCTCCAGGTCACAGACCCACATCGGCAGTGGATTGCTTTCAAAAAGGAACCGGTAGCGTTCCTCAGAGGCGCGCAGCTCAGCCTCGGCCAGCTGCTGCGATGTCACATCCCGGGCAATACCTTCCATAGCGATCACCGTTCCTGTATCGTCGTACGCAGCCACGTTCTGCGACGAAATCCACACTGGTGAGCCGTCCTTGCGGAGCCAGCGAACCAGCGGATTTTCCATTCCTGTTTTTCCGGACATGAAATCTTCGACAACCCAGCGATCTTCTGGATGCGTCGCCTTCAGGATGAGTTCGGGATCCGAATAATGCTCTTCAGGCGTGTAGCCCGTGATATTGGTGATTGCTGGGCTGACGTATTCAAAACCCGGTGTGGGTCTCAGCCGGTAACGATAAATGATGTCCCGCGCGTTTTCTGCAAGCCTTCGAAACCGTGCTTCGCTCTCACGCAAGGCGGTTAAGGCTTTCGCACGGTCGGTTCGGAGCCTTCTGTCATCAAGAGCTCGCTCGACTGCTGCAGGCAGGCGGACGAGTCTGTCTTTCAGGACGTAGTCGACAGCGCCTTGTTTGATGCACAGTGCGGCGATTTCATCACTCAGCGTCCCGGTAACGACGATAACCGGGATATCCAGCCGCCGCTCTTTCAAAACATCCAGGACATCGAGTGCGCCGATGCTCGGAACCCGGAAATCGGCAAGTATCAAATCGGGCGATGTCGTTGTGATCTCGTCAAGGAAATTTGCAAGAGAATCAACGCGTTTCAGCGTGAATGGTACTCTGAGGCCGCGAAGGTGTCGAACAATCAATTCTGAATCGGCGTCCGAGTCCTCGACCTGCAGAATTTTTTTCTCTTGCATTGGGACCTAACAAGAATTGCATTACCGTGTCGGAGCTTTGTCAAACCCTAATTAGCGCTTGCTTTTTTTTGCGGCATCCGGCAAATCCCGCTCTGGTGGCCCATCATAGGCGACGTCCTTCGAATCGATCACCCGGAATGGACGTTCGCGCATCGTTTCTTCAACGGCATGTGCCGCTAGACCGACGGCGCGGGGGATGATGAAAAAGGCGCGGCCGTACTGCCACGGAATTCCGATGTCGGCAATGAGACCGGAGATGACGCCGTCGATATTGATGGGGAGTTTGATTTCCGAGGCGATGGATTCGGCGAGCTTCAGGTGGGCTCCGGCAAGGCCCCATTCCCCGGCTTTGGCAATGAGCTTTAGTGTGCGGGGATCACGATCGTGCCAGGGATGGCCGAATCCCGGAACGCGCTGCTTTCGTTCCCGATAGCCGCGGACGATCTCAGCGGCTGCGGTTCCGGCCTTAACGCTTTCCTCGAGCATCTTCGTGCATTGTTCGATCGCACCACCATGATGGTCGCCCAGCGAAATGATTCCCGCGGCAACGGCAGCTTGAAGCGGCACACCACCCGAAGCCACGAACCGCGTAGCGTCGATCGACGGCGCGAAAAACGAGTGGTCGGTACTCGACGTGATGATCATTTCAATCATCTGGCCTTCACGTCCCTCGGGCAACTCGCCTTTAAACGTCAGATAGATGATGTCTCCAAAGGTGCAATGCTCCATCAAATCCTGGACGCGGTAGCCGCGAATCAGGATCTTGTTGCGTTCGACTAAAGACAGAGACGTTTTCCAGAACGGGTCGCTCATTCAGGTTCCTCTTCATTCCTCCCCGGTGGGACGATTAAGAATGCACATGGTTCGGAGCTGCGATCGATAGATCTGCCGGATTCTCAGAAAAAACTCCTGATAGTCCCTGGACTGGTAATCGGGATAAGTCCATGGAAAAAAATGGTAAGTGTTGTTTTTGAAATGCATTGTCACTTCGCCGAAGATCCCGCCGCCCAGGTAGATTCTGTGATAAAAATTCTTCGTGGAGGCGAGGATTACTTTTGCGTGCTCGATGTATCCGGGATCCAGGTTCGCGGGGCGTTTCACGATTGGGAGAAGAGCCGCCATCTCCTGCTCGAGCTGGTTCGTTTGCCTCTTGATTTCTGGTAGTTGATCCGCTTCAATAAGGCGCTCAAACGAGAGGAACATGCGATCGATAGTGTCGCCCATGTCCGCCTCGTAATAATCGGTGAAGTCGAATGGGACTGCCGGTGATCGATGGTCTACCGGCCCGTAGGCCTCAGTGAGGCGCGCTTCGATCGGAGGAAGAAGTTTTCGGTCGGACACAAGGACTCCGACAAACAGCTTTACCGGATTGAGGGACCGAACCGCACCCATATAGTTTGCAGAATATACGTTATGCAGGGCACTAAGAAGCAACTATCACTTAAGGACATTCAGGGGAAGTACGCCTCTAACGGTACGGCTGTATCTCCAGCCATCCTGCGCAAACTCCAGCGTGATCCACGCGCTGGAGCGCGGACGCTCTACAAAATTCTGGCGAGGCGGTACGAAGATCAGAAGAAGGAGCGAAATCGGCTCGATGCAATGCTGCATTTCGAGCGCTTGCTGTGGAAAGCGGGTGTCCAGCAGATCGCCGGAGTGGATGAAGTCGGGATGGGCCCGCTTGCCGGGCCCGTCGTTGCCGCGGCGGTAGTCTTTCCACCGGGAGTGGAAATCGAAGGCATCGATGATTCCAAGGCCCTCGACGAACAAACCCGTATCCGGCTCGACATTGAGATTCGAGCAAAGGCTACATCGTTTGCGATCGGCCTTGTCGAAGTGGACGAGATCGACCGTCTCAACATCTATCACGCCGGAATCCGAGCTATGCAACTCGCGCTTACCACTCTTCCTGCGCCACCGCAACACATCCTTGTCGACAGCCGGACCATCCCCGGTTTCACGCAGCCACAGAACAGCTTCGACAAAGGCGACGGCATCAATTTTTCCATCGCATCGGCTTCGATCGTTGCCAAGGTTTATCGAGACCGGCTGATGACCGAACTCGATGCGCAATATCCGGGCTACGGGTTCGCAAGTCACAAGGGCTATGCCACTCCCGAACATCAGCGTGCGATCCGCGATCTTGGCCCGTGTCCGATTCACCGGCGTTCTTTCGATTACATCCGCGAACTCTGCGGCCAGTACTGCGACCTCTACTATTCACTCAAGCAAGAGGGTTATGCGGCCACATCAAGGGCGGAGTTGGCGACATGGGAAGCCACAGTCAAAGCTGCCGTGGGTAACCTCTCTTTAAACGAGAACAAGAAGCTTCACCTGCTCGCCAGCCGTCTCTGGAAGCGTATCAGTTGACCGTCTTGTTGAAAGATAGGGTGTCTTTTACCACATCCAGCGACTGGTCAAGCAGGACTTCAGCAGCGAAGGCTGTCCTTGCGCGTTCGTTGTAAAAGCGGAAATCGATAAACATGACGCGATAACCGGACTCTGTTTCTTCTACGCGCGTGACAGGGAAGCGCGCAAAGCCCATGAAGACCGCGGCGGACCTGGCCGAAACGGCATGGCCGATGATTTCCGAGGGATTACCTTTTGGCATGCGGGCGAGCTCACCCTCGACGCCCCGGCGCGTATGCACGCGCACCTTGATGAACTCATTCCTCGTTTCGATCACGCCGTCCCAGCTCCACGGGTTGAGCATGCTCGGCTGCACGGCGGAGCTTTCGAAATTCGGAATGGTCGATGCAAAGGCTGAGATCTGTGCGCGGGCCTCATTGCGAAGCTCGACCCGGGCCCCAATATAAGCCAGCGCAACCAGGATCGAAGCCCACGCGAGTAGCGAACGGTTCTTCTTTGCACGGTAGCTGGCTATGATCCCGGCAAGAAGAATGAGATCGAGAATGGGATCGATGATGAACAGCGTGTCTCCGTAATACCACTTGCCGCTGAAAGGCAGGAAAGGCCGCAAACCATACGTGTTGGCGTAATCCAGCGCCGGATGCGTGGCCATCACCAGCAGGGATACCAGGAACGTCCTCCAGAAGTTTCCAGAGAATATATACATTGCGAGCGCCAGGGCGAGCGAAAGTACCGGGATTCCGATGAACGTGTGCGTGATTCCGCGATGGTATTGAATGTAAGCCGGCGTGCCGGCGAGGCCCGTAAGAATCTCAATATCCGGCAGGTTGGCGGCAATAATAGCGGTGACGGTCAGGTAAGGCACCCACCGGTGGGGGCTGGTCCTGGCCAGGGCCAATCCTACAAAAGTGTGGGTGGAATTGAACATTGCGCATTGAACCGCATGGGCACTTATTGTATATTGCGCCCACTCTTTATGATCACAATTCCGGAACTTCCGCCCCGCCTTTTGCGCAGTTCGGCTGGTCGTCACGCTGGCCAGGACTTGTTCCATGAGAATGCACTCGAATAAATTCAAGGATCCACTCATCAGCCGGCCGCAACCGGTGACCATCATCACCCCGGTTGTCGACGAGACTCTGCGCATTGCCGGCATTGCTCCTGTTCGAGAACAAATCCTGGACAGGTTCATGAGCGGACAACCGCGCATCGCGGTAGTGCACGGCGGCGAAGATCATCCGCCGAATCTGGGATCGAGAGAAACGATTCGCCGGAGCGTTCGGCAAATCTGGGCAAACGGGGCGCTGCCGTTCGAGGTTTCCCAGTCCGTTCCTTGTGAGGATCTATCGCAGGGTACCGACGGAATGAATTACGCCCTGCTTTCCCGAAACTTCTGCACGGCGAGTCTCGCGACCCTTATCGAAGCGCATGGCTACGACGGGGCTATCGTACTCGGAGTTTGCGACAAAATGATGGTGGGAAGTCTGCGAGCGCTCATCGAGGCCGATCTTGCACACCAGCGGCGCAAAGCCAGACCGATTTTCGCGATGCTCATTCCGTCAATGATCGGACGCGAAGCATTCGTCACTGAGGAGGAGAAACGCAAATTCGAGCCCCTGCGTCATCGATTGCCGGAATCCGAGCGCGTGGAATTGGACGAGCTCTTCCATCGGCCATTGAAACCACAGGTCTATGCCCAGGTGAAGGCGCTGCTCGACCGATGCTTTCATCGACGGATTGTGCAGGAGGGCGAAAAAGACGACCTCGAACGGATGATGGCGAGATGCACATCGGTGCCGGGCGCCAACTGCGCGGCCTCCGAAGCGTCGATGGTGCACCGCATGATGCTGGCGTCATTCGGACTCGTTCCACGCCATCTCGATATTTCCGTCAAGTCTCCCACCGAGGAGCAGCTCTCGGAAGTGGTGAAGCGTCTTGTTCAAGCCATATTGAAAAGAGAGCGGCGGATCAGTGTGGCCAGCCTGACGCGATACAACCTGACCAACGCAGCGTCAGTGTGGAGCGCGACAGGTGGTCATCCGGCGTGGCTTCTCCATTTGACTTATCTGGCTGATGCGATCGGAAAGAAGCTCTCGATTGCCGACGTGACGAAGAAAACGCAAAAAGTTCCGCAGATCCTTGCCCTCGACGACGCCGCCGGCAATACCGTTTATTCGATGGCTGTAGAAACCGAGAACGGCGGAAACTCGGGCATCGACACCATCATGCGCACGCTTGCCGAAAAGCGCCTGATCGAGGATCGCGCGCCGACGCTCGATGGTTCCTGGATGCAGCGTATTATGGACGCGCGTTCAGCCAACGGCAATTTCCTCTATTCCACGATGACGCCGTTCTCCCAAACCTGCGGCTTCGTCGGTATGCACGGAAATGCATGCGCCTCCGGGATCGCGCGGCTGGGATCGCGCAACCGGAACGGTAACCTGGAGAAGTTGGATCGAAAGGTTTATCTGGCCTCCTACTATCTCGGACAGAAGGAGCTGCAGTCGGATCTTGCCACAGCCGACGGCGTGCTCGAACACCTGAAACGCAAGATTTCGCGGGAAGACCTGTACTACACCTGGGCGTTGAACTGGCGGGCGAAGAGCGTCAACGGCGGTCCGGATTTGTCGCAGTGGAATAAAGGAAAACTGTGGGATTACCTGCTCGGTCAGAGCCTGCTCCGCATCATGATTGTGGTAGCGGGGGCCGGACCACGCGCCTCAGGCATGCCGGAGCTGCAACTGGCGCTGAATCCCTCATCCCATCCGCTTGGTTCGATATGCGTGCTCGTGACGGATGGGCGTGTTTCTTATCAACATGAAGGTATCTCGATCGCTCATGTGGTCCCTGAGGCCTTCGATGGCGGTGGCCTCGCCGCCATCCGGACGGGCGACTGGATCTATCTCGATCTTTCCCGGGGCGAGTTCCAGGTCGTCACGCAGTCGAACCGCGGTTACAAGACGCTCGGGGCCAAGGATCTCGCCAACCGGCCGGACCGCAAGAAGCGCATCAACGAACTCGAACGCCGCCGCCACGACTTTCTACCGTCTTTCCGCATTCTTCTCGATCAGATTTCCTCCGCCGAGGCCGGCGTCTCCCCATCCGTGAACCACGAAAACTAGGAAACGAGGGGTCGGATCCCTCGTTGCGGAGTTTCGGTTACAATTGTTCCCTTATGCCCTACGAACTTGTCCTCTTTAAGAACATCAACGATCCGCGCGTGAAGCAGATAGATCGTTATATCGAGTTGGGTGGATATAAGGCTGCCGGGAAAGTCGTGAAGGAAATGACGCCGGCGCAAGTGATCGACACGACCAAGGCTACCGGACTCCGCGGCCGCGGCGGCGCAGGCTTTCCGACGGGAATGAAGTGGAGCTTCGTTCCCAGGGACACCGGCAAACCGATATACCTGTGTTGCAATGCGGACGAAAGCGAGCCGGGAACGTGCAAGGACCGCGTGATCCTCGAACGCGATCCGCACCAGCTTCTCGAAGGTATGATCATCGCCGCTTTCGCCGTGGATTGTCATCTTGCTTTCATCTACATACGCGGTGAATTTTCGCTCGGGTATCGCGTAGTCGAGAACGCTATCGACGAGGCGCGGGCGAAGGGCTTCCTGGGCCGAAACATTTTCGGGTCCAATTACGCTCTAGAGATCGTTCTCCACTCCGGCGCCGGCGCTTATATCTGTGGTGAAGAGACCGGGCTGATCGAGTCACTGGAAGGAAAGCGCGGACATCCGCGGCAGAAGCCGCCGTTTCCAGCCGTGCACGGACTGTATGGTTGTCCGACTGTGGTGAATAATGTCGAGACGCTCGCAAACCTGCCGCACATCTTCAATCGAGGCGTGGACTGGTTCAAGGGCATCGGCTCCAACGAGAAGAACACCGGTCCCAAGCTGTACTGCGTGAGCGGGCATGTCAACAAACCGGCCGTCGTGGAGCGCGAACTGGGTGTGCCTTTGATGGAGCTGATCGATATCTGCGGCGGAATGCGAAATGGGAATAAGTTGAAGGGTGTGATACCAGGAGGCTCGTCAGTTCCTATCCTGCGTCCCGAAGAATGTGACGTGCGGATGGACTTCGATTCGCTCGCAGGAAAAGGCACATTGCTTGGATCGTGCGGGATGATGGTGATCGACGAGACGGCTTGTATGGTCCGGTTGGCTCTCCGCACTGCCCGATTCTACGCGGAAGAAACCTGCGGCCAATGCACGCAATGCCGGGAGGGGACCTGGTGGATGGAGCAGGTACTCCATCGCATCGAACAGGGTCACGGCAAGATGGAAGACCTGAAGATGATCCTCGACATGTGCTCGAACATGAAAGGCGTGACGATCTGCGTGCTGAGCGATGCCTGTGCCATGCCTGTCGAGGCCATGGTCAACAAATACAGGGAAGAGTTCGAGTATCACATCAAGGAGAAGAAGTGCATGGCGCAACTGTAGCGGCGGTCTATGACCGCCGGCGGTCATAGACCCGCCGCTACAGTTGTGTCCTTTGTGTCTTTGTGGTTTACGGTTTGGGCACTGGAGGCGGGAGATCCCGCGCCTCAACGACGGACTGAAATCCTGTCCGTCCATGGCTGCCGTCGCAGAAAGGTTTGTTTTCAGAATGGCCGCAGCGGCACAAGGAAATGGTTGTTCGCCCGCCCAGGCCGAAATCTTTTCCTTGTCCGTCCTTGATTACAAAGTTCCCGGAAACTCGAAGCGGTCCGTTTGGGGAAACCGTGATACTCGTCGATTCGTCCATTAATCAGTCCTCCGGGTCCACATTCTAATCCCAGAAGCAAGCGTTTCGTGGAATGACGACCACGCCGGATTCGGTTACAGTGAAACGGCGCCGGTCCTCATCAAGGTTGTATCCGATCTCAATGGCCGGTGGAATGTGGACATACTTGTCGACGATCACGCGGCGCAGCTTGGCATGCCGGCCCACATCGACACCGTTCATCAGAATGGATTCCTCCACCTGCGAATAGCTGTTAATGCGCACCTCCGGCGAGAGCACCGAGTTCTTTACCCGTCCGCCACTGACGATCGATCCAGCCGATATGATCGAATTGATCGCGACACCCACGCGGCCCTCGTGTTCGAGAGACCAGATCGTCTTCGCCGGTGGATACGGCCGCATGTACGTCCGGATCGGCCACTCCTTGTCGTAAAGATTGAACTGGGGATCAATCGAGATGAGGTCCATGTTCGCGTCGAAGAAGGCGTCCAGCGTTCCAACATCCCGCCAGTACTTGGCCTCCTTTTGGTTCATATCCTTGAAATTGAAGGCGTAAACGCGCTTGTCGCCGATGAGGCCCGGAATGATGTTGCGTCCAAAGTCGTGACTGGTGTCCGCTTCGGCGTCTTCAAGCAACGCGCGGATCAAGACCGGAGTATTAAAGACGTAGATTCCCATGTTGGCCAGGACTAGCTCGGGATTCGAGGGCATCGGCTTCGGATCCTTCGGTTTCTCCTCAAAGCCAACGATGCGCTGATTGCGATCGATTTCGAGAACGCCCAGGTGGCTGGCCGCCTCGCGCGGGAATTCGATGGTGGCAACAGTGGCGTCCGCTCCGGCAGCAACATGAAAGTCCAGCAGCTCACTGTAATCCATTTTGTAGATGTGATCGCCGCAAAGAATCAGGACGTAGTCCGGATTCTCACGCTCGATCGTATAGATGTTCTGATAGACCGCATCCGCCGTTCCCTGATACCACTTTTCAGAGGCGCGGAATTGGGGCGGGATTGTGAAAATGAATTCACCGCGATCGTAGGAGAAGATGTTCCAACCGAGGCGGATATGACGGTCGAGAGAGTCGGATTTGTATTGAGTGAGGACGCAGATTCTCTTGAGTTGCGAGTTGATACAGTTCGAGAGAGCAAAGTCGATGATGCGGTAGATTCCCCCGAACGGTACGGCGGGTTTCGCACGGTGTTTCGTGAGCGGATAGAGTCGCTCACCCTGGCCGCCCGCGAGGATGACCGCGAGAGTATCTTGAATGATTGCGCTCGTACGCGGAGTACGTTGTTTCAACCCGTGTTCCTCAGTGCTATAATCCTCCGCTTTTTAGTCAGGAGGAAAATCAATTCGTGTTGAAGAGAGCTCTCATCTATTTAGCGCAAGCAGTCGACACGATCACACCGGGCTCGTCTGCAATTTCGGCCCTTTGGACGTTTCCTTCGGTCATCGCGTCCGCCATGTTGATCGCGTGGGCTGCCGAGGCTGCCCAATTTCTTATTTCCCAAGGCTTAGCACTAGCGATTCTTGCTTGGTTGCAAACACTTCCCGAATTTGCCGTCGAGGGCGTCATCGCCTGGGAGGCGGGAAAAGATCCCGAAAAAATTCATCTCGTCACGGCAAATTTTACCGGATCGCTTCGACTGCTCATAGGGCTGGGATGGCCCATGATTTTCGCGACAGCTGCATACTTTACGCGCAAGCGCCTGGGTCGCGCGCTCGGACACATCAACCTGGATGAAGAGCACGCTGTCGAAGTGATGGCGCTCCTTCCGCCGATTCTATATTTCGTGTTCATCTGGTGGAAAGCCACTTTAACCATTTTCGATTCGATCGTCCTCACCATTTTCTACGCGGCGTATCTATTCGTACTCAACAAAATTCCACCGCAGAGCGCCGAGAGCGTGGAAGACGTGGAACGGATCCCGCGAGCCATTCTAGCTCTCTCGCCGCCAAAGCGCTCGGCGACGATCGCGGGCTTGTTCCTGGCTGGAGGGGCCATCCTTTACTTTGTGGCGCACCCCTTCCTGGACAGCATGCTGGGTCTAGCTGCCTCCTTCGGAGTCTCACAATTTGTATTTGTTCAATGGGTCGCGCCCTTCCTGTCGGAGTTTCCGGAGAAGGTGAGCGCATTTTATTGGGCTCGAAAGATCCATTCGGCACCGATGGCCCTGATGAACATGGTTTCCTCTAACATCAATCAATGGACGATGTTAGTGGCGATGCTGCCCGTTGTTTTCGGTGCCAGCCAGGGCGAAATCGCCCCAATCGAGTTCGACGAATATCAAAGACGTGAGATTTTGCTGACTTTGGCACAATCCTTGCTAGGGATGATCCTGCTCGCGAACATGCGCTTTCAGTGGTATGAGGCGCTGGCACTCTTCGTGCTTTGGTTACTACAGTTTGTATTCTCGGAACTTCGCGAGGAAATTACCGGTGCTTACCTGATCTGGAGTGGTGCCGAGATAGTTAAACTCATTGCGCGGCGTAGAGTTAGAGAGACGGCGTTCAACATTTTTCCGAGGTTGATCGTCAAACACTGGTGATTGACAGAGCGTTGCTCAGGCATATACTCCGAGTGCCCAGCAATCGGAACCATGAGGGTTT
>WNFT01000333.1_pt1 | contig 36924 bp, 23 predicted proteins | sample 5400191 | NCBI WGS metagenome assembly WNFT01 (sample SAMN13153359, study PRJNA577476) | soil metagenome | isolation source: 80 cm saprolite under Madrone tree | place: USA:California | collected 2016-06-14 | reverse complement strand
CCCAATTCGACGAATGCGCCGAATGTAGCGATACGCGTGACCTTGCCCTTCACGATTTGCCCGACCTTGTGCTGCTTGAACCAGTCGCCCCAGATGTCGTTCACCTGCTTGATGCCCAGCGACACGCGGCGGTTCTCCGGATCGATCTTCAGCACCTTGGCGGTGACGTCTTCGCCCTTCTTGAAGACCTCGTGCGGATTCTTGATGCGTTCCGTCCAGCTCACATCGCTGACGTGCACCAGTCCATCGAATCCATCTTCGATCTCGATGAACGCGCCGAACTCGGCGATGTTGCGCACTTTTCCGGTCACCACGGTGCCTACCGGGTATTTTTCCGCGATCAGCAGCCAGGGATCGGGCTGTGCCTGCTTGATTCCCAACGAAACGCGCCGATCGCTCGGCTTGATGTCCAGCACTACCACGTCCACTTCATCGCCAACTTTGGCGACTTTCGACGGGTGCTGGATCTTCTTGTTCCAGCTCATTTCGGAAACGTGTACCAGGCCTTCGATGCCTTGTTCCAGCTCCACAAACACGCCATAGTCCACGATCCCGACGACTTTGCCCTTGACCTTTCCGCCGGCAGGATATTTCTCCGCCGCTCCCACCCAAGGATCGGCCATGAGTTGCTTCAATCCGAGTGATACGCGCTGCTTTTCCTTGTCAAATTTCAAAATGATGACGTCGAGCTCTTGCTCGGGCTTCACCACGTCGGAGGGATGCTTCACGCGGCCCCAGCTTAGGTCGGTCAGGTGCAACAAGCCGTCGATTCCGCCGAGGTCCACGAACGCCCCGTACTCCGTAACGTTTTTCACGTGGCCGTGCACGACCTGGCCTTCGCTCAGCGTTTCCATTAACGCAGCCCGTTTGGCGTGCAGTTCTTCTTCCAGCAACGCGCGCCGACTGACCACCACATTGCCACGGCGGCGGTTCAGCTTGGTGACGCGCACCTGGATTTCCGTGCCGGTCAGGTTGTCCAGGTTCTGCGCCGGCCGCAAATCGTACTGCGAGCCCGGCAGGAAGGCGCGCACGCCGATATCCACCACGACGCCTCCCTTGATGCGGTCCACCACTTTGCCGGTAATCGTTTCCTTGGCCTTGAACGCTGCCTCGATCTTCTCCCACGTCCGGCGGCGCAGCACCTTGAGGTACGACAGGATCGTGAAGCCGTCCTTGTGCTCGCCGGTGCGCTGCACCTCGATGGTGCTGTTCGGCTCCGGCCGCGGAATCTCCGTGTCCGCGAATTCGGCAGCCGGAATCAGCCCTTCCGTTTTCCCGCCCAAGTCCACTACCACGCCATGTTCCGTGTAGGCGACAACCTTGACCTCGATCACCTCGTGCGACGCAGCCGCTTCCTGCTTTTCGTCGTACTCCTGCAGCAACTTGCTCATCTCTTCCGAACCGGCCGCTTCTTCCTCCGCGGCAGCAGATTCGGCATCCGCTGCGTGCGCCTCCTGGGTCGCTTCCGACTTGGCATGCGCAGCAGCCACGTTCGTGGACGCGCCCGTCTGCTCCGGCGTTCCCGCCGCAGGTGTCTCTCGCTCAGCGCTCGCCGCTTCGGAAGATTCCGCAGCGGCGGCAGGAGCAATTTGCCCTGTCGCGTTTTCAACCGGTGAATTTGTTTCCGTGTGCGTGCTGTTCGGAGCGGTTTCCGCTTCAGGTGCAGGCGCGGCAGCCGCCGCATTGGAGTGGTTATCGTACTCAGTGAACATGGTTGTTGGCCTCCGGAAGTTTGCTTCGCTTTGGGTAGCCGCAATGCGGCCCCGCGTTCAGTCGAATGAATTCCTTGCTGATTCCCTGTCTGGGTTTAGTGCAAGGAGGTTAACCGCAAATCGGTTACTTGGGACACAGATGCTGCGGGCGTCGAAAACGCTGCAACCTCAAAAGGATACTCGCGGCCTCAAGGTTGTGTCAATCAATCTGCGGCTCTCGAAAAGACCTTCAATTTTGCAGCTCTTTCAACAGTTTCCGAGCGCGCGCCTTCATGGCCGCTGAACCGGTTCGCAAACTCTCTTCGAGCGTTCGCCGCACGGGTTCTCGCAGATTCGCATCCTGCTGGGCGAGGTCGGCCAGCCCCTGCAGCGCAAAAGTTTTCACGATGGAACTGCGATCTTCCAGGTATCGCTGCAAGGCCGCGGCGGCCCGCGCCCTCTCTGCCTCGCTTAGAGAGAGTCGCGGCACCAGGAGCGCCAGGTGCCATCTCAACTCGATCTGTTCGGCTTCATCCAGCAGGCCGAGTAATTCCTGTTTGTTGGGTTTCAACAACTCCGGCCGCGTGACGGTGATTTTTTCAGCCGCATCTGCCGCTCGCATCCGGACAACCGGGTCTTCATCCCAGAGGCACTTCAGGAGCTCCGCGAATCGTTTCGACTCGGAAAGAATGAGCTTTGCGATTTGGTCGGCTCTTCCAATCGAGCGCTGATCTCCACCTCGGAGCAAGTCCGCGAGTCTTGGCGAGGCATTAGGCCCGCGCATGCCCCGCTTGCGTTTTCTCCCGGCGAAAATCCGGCGCGGAAACTTCCACGGTGCGGCACATCTCATACAATCTTGAGCGCATGCGCGTTCCGATACGCTGCTCCAGCGCGTCTTCGCGTACCGGGGGAATCAATTTGCCACCAAGTCGCGTCGCTTCGCCTTGGGAAGTGGGATTATCGAGATAATTCGTGGTGATGATCGTTGTGCGGTTCTCGTTGTATCTGGCGTTCACGACAATTCCGACGATGTCGCGCACCCAGTCCGACGGTTTGCTGGCGCCGAGATCATCGAGTACCAAAATCTCCACCGTTCGAATCGGCTCGAGTATCTTCATCTCCGTCGATTCGCTCGCCGGGTTGTAACTCGCCTGAATTTCCTTCAAGAGTTCGCGGTAATCGCAAAACAGCCCTGCATGCCCGCGATGAATCAGCTCCTTCAATGCCGCAACCGCCAGATGCGTTTTTCCCACACCGGAAGGCCCCATGAACAGGAATCCCTTTTCGGAAGAACCGGGATATTCACGCACAAATCCTTGCGTGAATAGTTTCGCCTGCTTTAAGGATTGCGCGTGCTGTGCGGTCCAGGTTTTTCCATCGGTCAGGTCGGTGACGTAACTCTCAAAATCGCAATGCTCGTAGCGCTTCGGAATGCGCGCTCGCTCCATCACCAACGATGCGCGTGCCTCCATCCCGCAATCGCACGCCACCGCCACTTTGCCCGCCACGCCATCCGCGCGCGGTACGAGTCTCCATCCCGTCCCTCTGCAAAGCGTGCAATTTTCCAGCGCCATAATCGGACCGGCTCTTTCCCAGCGCTAAACAGCATACGGGCGTGTTCCTCGGACGGCAAGCTGTCTACCTTGGGAAAACTGTGGAAGGAACTACGCAAACTCTTGGCTGATGCTCGATACTGGTTTCTGATCGCTCGCAACTACCGCACGATCCGCGGCGTGGCTCGCACAATCGCAGTCCGCGGCATTTTCTCCCGTAGGTGCGATGCCGCCACGCGCGACAATTCCTGCTGTACCACTTCTGCGAACTCTACCATCTGGCGCTCCATTTCGATCATTTTCTCGCGCAGGTTCAGAATAATCTCGATGCCCGCCAGGTTCACGCCCATATCCCGCGCCAGGGTCAGGATCACTTCCAGCCGCTCCAGATCCGAATCCGTGTACAGCCGCGTATTCCCCTGCGAACGCGACGGCTTCAGCAGCCCCACGCGCTCGTACAGCCGTAGCGTCTGCGGGTGCAGCTTGTACAGCTCCGCCACCGCGCTGATCATGTAGCCGGCCTTGGCCCGTTTTTTCGCTCGCGGCGCCATCGTTGATTTCCTACACTCCAGCCTTGCTGAACAAATCCTTCCGCGGATCACCCGGCGCGATGCTCTCCAGCTCTTTCATGAGGTTTCGCACGCGTTCATCGGTCGGCGGAGGCACGACCACCTGAATCTCCACGTACTGGTCGCCCCTTGTGCCGTTCCTCGCGCTCGGCACGCCTTTTTCCTTCAGGCGCAGCGTCTTTCCACAGTTTGTCCCCGGGGGAATTCTGACAAGGGCGCGCCCGTCGATCGTGGGCACTTCTATCTTGGCGCCCAGCGTGGCTTCGCTCACCGTGACGGGGATCTTGGTATATAAATCGTTGCCGCGCCGTTCGAAAAAGTCATGCGGTTTCACCACCACTCGCAAATATAAATCCCCCGGCGGCGCGCCCATCGTTCCGGAATTACCTTTGCCGGGAACCCGCACCCGCCCGCCATTGGCAACTCCTGCGGGGATGCGTACGTCAATCGTTTCCGACCGCCGCACGCGCCCTTCGCCGCCGCAGGTTTTGCACACGGTGCGCAGCTTGCCCGTTCCGCCACAGCGCGTGCAGGGCACATTGAATTTCATTTTGCCCGCGGCCTGCTGGATTGTGCCGGCGCCTCCGCACACGTTGCAAGTTTGCGGCGTGCCTACGGCGCCGGTGCCGTGGCATGTCTCGCAGGTATCCAGCCGCGTGATGGAAAGCTTCTTCACCGCGCCGCGCACGGCATCCCAGAAATCAATCTCGATCTGATATTCCAGGTCGCCACCGGGTTCATGCTCAGGCTCCATTGCAGCGCCACGGCGCCCGCCGCTAAAAAACTGGGTGAAAAGATCGCGGAAGCTGGCTCCACCGCCTGCTGCGCCGGACCCGCCTCCAAAGTCAAATCCGTCAAAATCAAAGTTGACGTCCTGCTCCCCTCCGTGGGGGTTGGCACCGCCTGGTCCGCCCGGGGGCAGGTTGTCGCTGTAGGAGCCATACTGGTCGTACATCTGCCGCTTTTTGGAATCGGAGAGGACGTCGTAGGCTTCCTGCAACTGCTTGAATTTTTCTTCCGCCGATTTGTCGCCCGGATTCAGATCGGGGTGATATTTCCGCGCCAGCTTGCGAAATGCCGAGCGAATATCCTTGGCGCTCGCTTTTCGCGGCACTCCCAGCAGTTCGTAATAGTCCGGTTTCGTTGTTGTTGGCATCTTTAGCACTGAGAACACAATTGCAGGGGCGCTTGCCACGGTGGGCTGCGCCCCTGCCTTCACTACTGCAACTTAGTTCGGACGCTTCGATTCGTCCACGTCCACGTACTCGGCGTCGATCACGTCGCCGGGCTTCTTCTCCTGCGCGCCGCCCGACCCCGACGAATTCCCGCCTCCCGCGCCTGCCGCTGCGCTGGCCTGCCCAGTTGCTTGCGCCGTCTTGTAGAGATCTTCGGCGATCTTGTGCAGCGAACGCTCGACGTTCTCCTTGGCCGCTCGCAGCCGCGGAACGCCACCTTCATTGACGGCTTTCTTCGCGTCTTCGATGGCCTCTTCGGCCTTCTTCACGTCTGCTTCCGCGATCTTCTCGCGGTTCTCGCGGATCATCTTCTCGGCCTGATACACAACACCATCCAGGCTGTTGCGCGCTTCGACCTCTTCCATCCGGCGGCGGTCATCTTCCGAGTGCGATTCGGCCTCTACCCGCATCTTTTCGGCCTCTTCCTTGCTCAAGCCGCTTGATGCGGTGATGGTGATCTTCTGCTCTTTGTTGGTGGCTTTGTCCTTCGCGCTCACGTTCAGGATGCCGTTCGCGTCAATGTCAAAGGTGACCTCGATCTGCGGCGTTCCTCGCGGAGCGGGAGGAATCCCGTCGAGCTTGAAGGTACCCAGCGAACGGTTGTCCTTCGCAAATTTCCGTTCTCCCTGTAAGACGTGGATTTCCACGCCCGGCTGATTGTCCGCCGCCGTCGAATACGTCTCGACCTTGCGTGTCGGAATCGTGGTGTTCCGCGGAATCTGCACGGTCATCACCCCGCCGAGCGTTTCCACGCCCAGCGAAAGAGGCGTCACGTCCAGCAGCAGGATGTCCTTTACGTCCCCGGCCAGCACCGCGCCCTGAATCGCCGCGCCCACCGCCACTACTTCATCGGGGTTTACGCCCTTGTGGGGCTCTTTCCCGCCGAAGAAGTTGCGAACCAGTTGCTGCACCTTCGGGATGCGCGTCGAGCCGCCCACGAGGACTACTTCCTGGATGTCGTTGGGCGACAGCTTTGCGTCTTCCAGCGCCTGCTTCATCGGCTTCATGGAGCGTTCCAACAGGTCGTTCATCATTTGTTCGAGCCGCGTGCGCGTGAGCTTCTCTTCCATATGAATGGGCCCGCTGGCTCCCGCGGTGATGAACGGCAGGTTGATCTCCGTCTCCATCATCTGGGAAAGTTCAATCTTGGCTTTTTCCGCGGCATCCTTCAGCCGCTGCAGCGCCATCTTGTCCTTGCTCAGGTCGATGTTGTTCTTTTTCTTGAACTCACTGATCAGCCAGTCCACGATTCGCTGGTCAACGTCGTCGCCGCCCAGGTGCGTGTCGCCATTCGTGGACTTCACTTCCACGACGCCGGCGCCGACTTCCAACACGGAGATGTCAAACGTGCCGCCGCCAAAGTCGTACACCGCAATCGTCTCGTCGCTCTTCTTGTCCAATCCGTAGGCTAGCGCCGCGGCCGTCGGCTCATTGATTATGCGGACGACCTCCATGCCGGCAATCTCCCCCGCTTGCTTGGTGGCTTGCCGCTGCGCATCGTTGAAATACGCCGGGACGGTGATCACCGCCTTCGCGACCTTTTCGCCGAGAAAATCCTCCGCGGCCGCCTTCAATTTTCCGAGGATCATCGCGGAAATTTCCGGTGGACTGTACGCCTTGCCCATAATCTCAACGCGCGCGTCGTCGTGCGATCCTTTCACCACCTTATACGGCACGCGTTTCATTTCTTCCGCGACTTCGTCGTAGCGCCGGCCCATAAAGCGCTTGATCGAATACACCGTATTCTCCGGATTCGTCACCGCCTGCCGTTTTGCCACTTGTCCGACAAGCCGTTCGCCGGTCTTGGTGATGGCCACCACGGACGGCGTCGTCCGCGTGCCTTCCTGATTCGGGATGACTACCGGTTCGCCGCCCTGCATCACGGCCACGACCGAGTTCGTCGTTCCGAGGTCAATTCCGATAATCTTGCTCATTGCTGCCTTTCCTCCTGAAATCTTTCGATAATTCCGTTCGCCCGCATCTTGCTGAAACCAACGCGAATCTAGCTCAGTCCTCGCGTTCCAAGCCTCGCTCGAAAGGGAGTATATATGTTGAGTGTATCTTTGTCAAGTTTTCTTATAGCATAGTGTATGTATTTCATTTTCTGTCTGTTACGGCACAGCTTTGCAGCTCTCAGACCGGGTCGAGAAGTCGTTCTCCGCTCCTAATAATCTATCGCGTTCGGCGGGCCTAGTTGACCAGACTGACCGGCGCCGCTCACCGCGCAACGCTTTCTGCCGCGGCCGCAACAAATCTGTAGAGCGGTGGCCGGAGCTATGCCTTTCGCAGCGCACTTGACCATCAGGCCACCACTACCTCACATTCTCGCCGTTTCGAGGTAGAATTCAGTTTCGTCTCCCGCTAAGGGTGAATCGTTCGGATTACGTCGGAGGATCTTGTGAACCGTCGGCGCATTTTGGCAGGGATTCTCAGCGTAGGCATGATTGGCCTGATTGCTCTGTTCTTGCCGTCTCTGCACAAGATCCCTGAGCCGGTTTCGCCCGCGACTCGACCGTTGGAGCGACCGCCCGCGGAAACCGTTGCCACGCGTGCGAAGTCAGATCCATCTGTGATTCCTGCGCCGGTGGTCGAGGCGAAAGCGGCCCCGCTTCCGCCCGCGCCACAGTCCGCCGCCGCTCTCCCCGACGTAGACCCGCATAAGGCCTTCGGCTCGAAGAGTGCCCCGGTGACGATGGAGACCTTCAGCGATTATCAGTGCCCTGCCTGCAAGACTCTCTTCATGACCACCAATCGCCGACTTATGGACGATTACGTGAGCACCGGCAAGGTCTATCTGATTCACCGCGATTTTCCCCTTCCGATGCACGCGCACTCACGGGTTGCCGCGCGCTACGCACGCGCCGCCGCGCAGATCGGCAAGGTGGAGGCCGTGGAACAAGCGCTCTTCCAGAATCAGGAAAAGTGGGAGCAGAGTGGTGACGTGGACGGCACCGTCGCCGCTGTTCTCTCGCCCACGGAAATGGCCAAGGTTCGCGCGCTCGTGAAGGGCAGCACCGTAGATCCCATGATTGACAAGGATTACGCCCTTGGCCAGACCTACCGGGTCAACCAGACGCCGACGACGATCTTTCATTGCAAAGGCCAGACCTTTCCGTATTCCGGAGTCATGACTTACGACACTCTTAAGACGTTTCTTGATCAGCTTCTGTCCCAAAAATGAACTTGGTTTTTTTTGTGAAGCCTTTCGAAATCCATGATGCAATCCAGCCCATCCAATCTACGCACAGCGATCCTCTGGATCTGCCGACTGGTCCTTGGCGGAATCTTTGTGTACGCGGGCATCTCCAAGATTTTTTTCCCCAACACGCACTTGTGGCCGATGTTCATACTGAAATTTTCCGTCTCCACAAATCTTTCCACATTTGGGCAGCAGGTGGAATCGTACAAGATGCTCTCGCCCGCGGCGGTGGATTTTGTCGCGCACACGTTGCCCTTCACCGAACTTATCCTTGGTCTGCTTCTGCTCATCGGCTGGCAGCTGCGCATCTGGGCTTCGCTGATCACGCTGATCATGCTTGGGTTTCTCGGCGCGGTTTCGCGCGCCTATCTTTTGCACATGGACATCAACTGCGGCTGCTTCGCCACGCCCGAACCGCTCACGGGCATGACCGTCGTACGCGATGGCGCTCTCGCGGCTCTCGCTGTTCTGATGACCATCCTGGCGTTCATCGAGGCGCGCCAGCCTCATCCCTGGTCCGCCCCGGAGAAAGTTTGAGCTGTCCTTGCTGCCATGAAAACTCTTGCTGAATACCTTGATCTTGCCACTGTGGCCCACGGCCACCTCTGCGCTGGACAAGTCCTCGGCGTGCGGCTGGCGATGCTCGGATTGCGCGAACTCGGCATCGACGACGCCATCGCTGACCGCAAACGCATCGTCACGTATGTCGAAATCGATCGCTGTGTGACGGATGCCGTGGCGCTCGTCGCCAACTGCCGCCTCGGCAAGCGTGCCTTGAAATTCCGCGACTGGGGCAAAGTCGCCGCCACTTTTGTCGATCTCCAGACCGGCCGAGCCGTACGCATCGCGGCCAAAGAATCTTCCAAGCAGGCCGCGCGCGAAATGTTCCCCGAACTTGGCAAGGACGCGGGCCAGCAAAAGGCTTACGCGCAACTTTCCGACGAGATTCTTTTCGACAAGCAACGGGTAAGAATCGAAGTGCAGCCGGAAGATTTGCCCGGTTTCAAAGGCCCCCGCGTTGTCTGCGCGCAATGCGGCGAAGGAATCAATTTCAAGCGCGAGGTCGTGAAGGGCGACCGCACTCTTTGCCGCTCCTGCGCCGGAGAAAAATATTACGAAGCACTGCCGTGACACTTCCCGGCCGAATGTTCGATTTCTGCGATAAAATATTTGTTTAATGCTGAGCCTGCCACCGATTACATTGCGCCTGCGCGGCTGGAAACTGATTGACCGCGTGGCGCTGGCTTTTCTCGTACTTTGTGCGATCGCGCTGGGCGCCGGCTGCGGCTTGCTGTTCGTTTACGCCAGCGATCTGCCGGAAATTCGCGCTCTGGAAACTTACAGGCCGGACGTGGTGACGGAAGTCTACGCGGATGATGGCCAACTCGCCGGCAGCTTCGCGCTGCAGCGCCGCATCTTGATGACCTACGAGCAATGCCCCAGAGTGCTATACACCGCCGTCACCGCTATCGAGGACCAGCATTTCGAAGAACACTGGGGCATCGATTTTCCGCGCATGTTCAGCGCCGCGGTCCGGAATCTCGTCAAGCGCAAGATCACCGGCGGGGCCAGCACCATCAGCATGCAGCTTGCCGGCAATCTATTCCTCGACCGCAGCGACCGCAGCTTTCGCCGCAAGATGCAGGAAATTCTTCTCGCGCTGCAGATCGAACGGCGCTATACGAAACCGCAAATCTTCACGATGTACGCGAATCAAGTCTATTTGGCGCACGGGAATTATGGCTTTGCCGCCGCCGCGCAGTTTTATTTCGGCAAGCCGGTCACGGACCTGAAACTTCAGGAGGCCGCGCTGCTTGCCGGCATGGTCAACGGCCCGAAATTCTCTCCGCTTTCGAATCCCGAAGCCGCTCTTAGCCGCCGCAACCTAGTGATCCATCGCATGGAAGAAGAAGGCAAGATCTCGCCGACGGAGGAAAGCAACGCCAGAAAATCTCCGCTCAGTCTGCACATTCAGTATCCGCGCAACGACCTTGCGCCGTATTTCTTCGAGGAGATTCGGAAGTATCTTGAAGCGACGTATGGAACGTCGGCTGTCCACGAGCGCGGCTTGCGTGTTTACACCACGCTGAATATCAACATGCAACGCGTCGCGAACCAGGCTTTGCGCGATGGTCTGCACAGTTACGAACGGCGCCACGGCTGGAAGGGCAACCTTCCCAATGTGCTACGCGACAATCTCGGCAAACTGGATTCTTACGAGGATGACGATTGGCGGCATGCGATTGAGAAGGGAAGCTACGTCACCGGCCTTGTTCTCTCGGTGTCGGACAAAGACGCCGTCATCAAAATCGGGCCTTACCGCGGAATTCTTTCCGCCAACGATTTCGTCTGGACCGGGCGCAAAAAACCCGGCGATCTCCTGAAAGTTGGCGACCTGGCCCAATTCTCGATTCAAGAATTGCGCGACAACACCGTGCGTGTCCAGCTCGAACAGCAGCCCGGGCCGCAGGGCGCGCTTCTAGCCATCGATAATCCCACGGGGGAAATCAAGACTATGGTTGGCGGTTACAGTTTTGAGGATTCCAAATTCAACCGCGCCACGCAAGCCGTCCGCCAGGTCGGAAGTTCCTTCAAGGTTTACGTTTATGCCGACGCACTGGAACGAGGCGCGACACCTTTCGATACCATTGTCGATTTGCCGTTCACCGCCATTAGCGGCGGCCAGCCCTATTCTCCGCACAATTACGATGAACGATTCGAGGGGACTATCACGCTGCGGCGCGCGCTGGCCGGTTCGCGTAACGTCCCGGCCGTAAAACTCGCGGAAAAAGTCGGCATCAATACGGTCGTGGATATGGCCAAACGTTTCGGTATCACCACGCCCTTGCCGCCGTATCTTCCGCTCGCGCTTGGCGCCGCAGACATGAAGCTGCTCGAACACGTCTCCGCCTTCACGGTTTTTCCGAACGACGGCATTCGCATCGATCCGCACATGATTCGGCGCGTCACGAGTTATGACGGCGCGCTGCTAGAGGAAGCGCATCCCGAAGTGCACGACGTGCTTTCGCCCGACGTGGCGCGCACCATGACCGCCATGCTCGAGGAGGTCATACAATTTGGCACCGGCGTCCAGGCCAAGGCATTGCGCCGTCCCGCCGCCGGCAAGACGGGAACGACACAGGATTACACCGATGCATGGTTTGTCGGCTATACGCCGCAGCTTACCGCCGGCGTGTGGGTGGGCTTCGACGACAAGCAGATTTCACTGGGGAAGAAGGAGACTGGCGCGCGCGCTGCTTTGCCCATCTGGCTTGGATTCATGCAGGGCGCCCTGACCGGGACGCCCGCCATGGATTTTGCGAACGTCGTTCCGCTCGAACAGCAGGTTGGCGAGCATCACGTCAATGTGGACACTCCTGATACCGCGCCCACCGAAGACGAACCCGCCGCTCCTAAAGAAAAATCGCCGGCGGCCCCTCCCATAGTCACCCCCAGCAATTAAGAACTCCTCAACTCCTCCGCCGTGACTTCCGCTACTGTAACGAAAGACGGAACTCCGTGATGAGCCGACTACGCGTGGGAACCCCGGAACTGAGGGCGTAAGTGCCGCTTATTATTCGGCTTACGGCAATCTGGACAAAAGATACAAAAACTTGTATTAATTTAGCTAAATTCTCCAAGTCCCGACGCTTAGCCGCTTAGGAACATAAACCTGCAACTCAAACCATATAAACGAGATGTCTAAGAAGTCTGGAAAAGCAGAATGTCCCGGCAGTTTTGGTGTAGTTCTTGCACCGAGTTGCCAAAGCAACTGGGTACTTGATCCCGTCGAGAGTCGTGAAACGGAACACGGCTCTCTGCCAGGCAATGCAATGTCCTACGTGCATGGGAACTTCCAAGGAGGGTGGAAATGAACGGATTTGCGTGTTCGCGGTTGGCGACCTCATTTCGTACTTCAATTTCTTGCCTTATCTTTTGCATAGTACTGGTCACGATACCTATCGGCATGTCCCAAACCAGCAAGGGCACAGTCGGCGGAACAATAACAGATCCGACCGGTGCGGCAGTGCCGAATGCCACCGTGGTGCTGACGCAAAAGGAAACAAGCGCACAGCGAGAAACCACGACGAACGGCGCGGGAGTTTACCGCTTTGATGGCGTAAACCTGGGGACGTTTAACCTCGTGATAAAAGCGCAGGGGTTCCGCGAGGCCCACGTAAATGATTTTTCTGTCGCAGCGAACCAGGTTGCGAATTTCGATATTCCGCTGGAGCTGGGATCGGCGGCTGAATCGGTGACCGTGGAAGCAGGGGCCATCGCTTTGCAAACCTCGGAGGCCGTACGCGGAGGGAATTTCGAAAACCAGCAGGTCATCCAACTGCCGTTGCAGAATCAAGATTCTATCAACGTCCTGCTGCTGATTCCCGGGGTGCAAAACGCCAGCACCACGCAGTTTAGCGACGGCTCCAACAACTATTCCGTGAACGGCCAGCGGGCACGTTCAAACAATTTCATGATCGACGGAGTTGAGAACAACGACATTTCCGTAGCTGGACCGGCGTTTCAAATTCATAATAATGACGCCATTCAGGAAGTTTCCGTGCAGACTTCGAACTTCAGCGCGGAATTCGGCCGCGCAGGTGGCGTGGTATTAAACCAAATCACGAAGTCTGGGACGAATGCGCTCCATGGGACGCTCGCTGAGGTTTACCTCAGTAATGTTTTCGACGCCACCAACAATTCAGAGAGGCTGGGGGGCCAGACGGGTCCCTCGAAGTTCAACCAGAATATCCCGGCGTTTACCGTCGGAGGACCGGTGTACATTCCGCATCTCTACAACGGCACGAACAAGACGTTTTTCTTTGGTGGGGGACAATGGGACCGGTTTTTTTCGACGGCAACCAAGACGCTTACGGCAGTTCCAGTGCCTGGACCAGCGGGAATCGATGTGCTCCAGGCGCTCGCGCCGAGCTGCCCGAACGTAGCGCTATATTTGAAGGCCCTCGGGGGGCTAGCAGGCAATGGGATCAGCTCGCAGACGATCGGCATCTCCGTCCCAGGCGGAACCACTTGTGACGGGACACTACGCACCGGTCAGAGCGTGACGGTATCAAATGCATTACGTTCGGCTTCACAGTCCATCCTCGACGCGAACCATATCGTGCGGATCGATCAAATTGTTTCGAAGAAACAGTCGATGAGCTTCCGCTGGCTCTATGACGGCAATACCTCTAGTCCGTTCTTCAATAACATGCCTGGATTCGATCGCGGGTTCACGGGAAAGACCATGAGCGGTGTATTCTCAGACACATACACATTCAATGCGCGATGGACAAACGAATTCCGGTTTAACTACGGAAGGATCGGGTTCAATTTCCCTGGCCTGGGGCCTGACTCATTTCACTCGACACTGGCCAATTTTGCGGTTGCAGGGATCACCGGGTTTGGCCTAGCCACGAATATCCCGCAATTCAGGTATGCAAACAACTGGCAGTATCAGGACACGGTGTCCGTGGTGTTCGGACGCCATACGGTTCGATTCGGAGTGGACTTCCTGCGGCAGCTCGCCAGGCAGCACCCGCCCTTTAACGAGCGCGGATCATTCAGCTACCGGTCCAGCGGCGCGGGCGCGGCATTGGTTACGGGCCTTGCCAACTTCATTGACGACTTTGGCGGCAAGAGTGGAAATACGCAGAGGCAATTTGGGGTCTCCATCTATTACCCGAATCTTTTCCGCCAGTCCTATTTCGTCCAGGATGATTTCAAGGCCAGCAAGGCGCTGACGCTGAATTTAGGATTGCGATATGAATATTTCGGCCAGCCAGCGAATGTATTCTCGATTCCTGCATTTACGAACTACGATCCCGTCAATTTTGCTCAGCCCAACAAGGTGAACCCGGACAAGAACAACTTAGGTCCGGTGGTCGGGTTCGCATGGTCTCCGCATTACGGTACGGGAATGCTGGGGTCGCTTTTTGGGAACGGAAAGACCGTGTGGCGTGGAGGTTATCAAGTCAGCTACGATACGTGGTTTAATAATCTTCTATCAAATATCGCGGGATCGTCCCCGAACACGTTGGGAGGCTTGATCACTTCGACCACCTCGGCTTCCGTACCGCGCGGGACTGCCAACTTCCAGGCGCAGTTTGCAACGATTACGGCGACTCCTCCTACAGCCAAATCGCCACAGAGCAGCCTATTTGACCCGAATATCCGGAATCCATACACGCAGCGGTGGTCCTTTGGGTTCCAGCGCGAGCTGGGTTGGAGCACAATCATGGACCTCGCCTACGTGGGCACTGTGGGACACAAGCTATTTGAAACCCTGGACATGAATCCGATCGTGAATTCCGCAACCGGGGCGAGGTTTGTTGACGCCGTAGGGGCACGCTCGATAAGGTGTTCCTGCGCCAATTCAAACTATCATTCCCTGCAACTGAATGTTCGCCGGAAATACGCGACGACGCCAGTTGGGTCCTTGTTGTTGGAGGGCTCGTACACGTTTTCCCATTACATAGATCAGGTTAGCGAAGTGTTCGCGACTGATTCGACTGCGAGCTCCTTTCAGTCGCTGCCTCAGGTTCTCGGATTCAGCCCGAGAGTTGACCGAGGTGATTCGGACAATGACCGCCGTCACCGGATTGTGATAGATGGGGTGTGGAGTCTGCGGGGACCCAAAGCCGGCATACTTGGCCAGGTTCTGGGTGGTTGGTCCCTGTCGCCCGTAACGCAATTCATCACCGGGGCGCCCTTCACAATTCAGGCGGGTGTTGACCGGAACGGAGATGGGCAAACGGCCCCGGATCGGCCGGATATCGGTAATGCCAATGCACCCCTGAACACGCGCGGATTGCTGGTCTCGACGACGCCCCCTGCCATGGCACCCGTCATGTGCGTGAATTGGTCTCCGACTGGAATTGTCAATCCGGACGCTGGTACATGCGTTACAGGGACGGACGTACACTGGATCAGCGGCGCGTCATTAGCTGCACCCGGCTCTGCGACGGTCGGCCGAAACAAATTGCGTACGCCTTTCGTTTGGCAGCAGGACTTGGACGTGATAAAGACGTTCCACGTCACCGAGCGCATGCACCTGGAATACCGGGCTGAGATTTTCAACCTTTTCAATCGGGAAAACTTCGGCTTGGCGTTTCCGAGCACGCCTACGGCTGCAGGTTTCGGAGACGTCTTGAACACCGCGAGGCCTGCAACTCTCGGAAGCAAGCCGCTCTTTTTGGACTTCGGGCAGACCGAGGCCTTGGGGCGAAGCATGAGGATGGGATTGAAACTCAGCTGGTAGTGGGGGTCGAGTCGCAGTTGAGTTTTCGCCTCGAATATTGAAGGGAAGCACCCACTAGACCGCAAAAAACCGCCAGCGGATGGCTCGTCAAGGTTCGCGGACCGCTACTCTGTTCTGAAGAATTACATTTTTGGACGATGTTTCAGCGCCGAGCTTTTCGGAAGGGGTCCCAGCCGCTTGGCACGAGTTGTTTGGAGCGGCCATTTTCGTCTAACAACAGTAACTCGCGGCTCTCGGTGATTTTTCCAATTGCGGTGAGACTCGCGCCTCGAAAAGTCTTCGGAAGGAATTTCGCTTTACGCGGCGGCACGGTAAACAACAGTTCGTAGTCATCGCCGCCGTGCAACGCGAACTGCAAGGGGTCATGGTCGCCCCGAAGGGCGAGGCCCGGGATTCCCACCTGCGGAATTTTTGACTGGTCCAGGAGCGCGCCAACCGTGCTTGCAGCGCACAGCCGCTCTAGGTCGGTCGACAGTCCGTCGGAGAGGTCCATCATTGCGGTTGGCAAGCCTTCTTGGGCCAACCACTGGCCTAGCGCTAGATGCGGTTCGGGATAGAGATGCTTTCTCGTCAGCGGGTTCCTTGTGGCTGCCGTTCCTCTGCTTTGTCGGACGATCTGCAAACCCAATTCGGCTTCGCCCAGCCGCCCACTGACATAGAGGATATCGCCTGGGCGCGCCCCGGAGCGCAGGATGGCGCTCCCGGTTCGCACCTCGCCGACAACGGTTACATCTATTAGGATATCGTGATGGCGGGTTGTGTCTCCTCCGGCAAGAAGACACCGAAACCTACGCGAAGCTCGCCGCAATCCCCCGAGGAAGAGATCCAGCCACTGTCCTGTGTGCGTTTCCGGCAAAGCCAAACTGAGCAGGAAGCACCGCGGGATACCTCCCATCGCGGCAACGTCGCTGAGCGCTCTGGCGAGGCACTTCCATCCCGCGGAATCCGGGTGGTGCTTCTCCCGCAAGAAGTGCGTTCCTTCCAGGAACCAGTCGCAGGTGAGAATTAACTCGTGACCCGGCTTTGGCCGGAAGAGCGCCGCGTCATCTCCGATTCCCAGAAGGACCGATTTCGCAGCTTCCCGGCCTGACGACGGGCGGGAGCTGTCCGCAATCTTTCTGAGGATTGCGTCTTCGTTTTGAAGTTTCCGCGGCACAGAGTTGTGAGAGAACTCCAATCTGCAGGAAAGGCGACAGTATAACTTCCTACGTTCGGCCCTTGAAACCCAGGCCCTAGGTGGCGGCCCGGTACTAGCCATTCACGACCCCTGTCCTGTCGGACAGGGGGACAGTTGGCACAGCCTGTCCTTCAAAGTACTAAAAACAGGGTTGACGTCAAACTCTACAGTATTTAGTATGTCGAAGGTCGCGAACCATGGCTCACGGTTCAGATTTTGGTTCAAACGCAGGTTCCTGCGGGCACAAGGGTGTTTCGTCCGCAAACACAAGATTAATGGCCTGAGGGGGCCCGTGTTCATGAGGGGTAAGAGCTATACGTTCTATATCGCGTCGACTCCGGGGAAGCTCCGGAAAGTCATCGTACCCGCCTACGTACTGCACGGAGTGGCAGTATTGGCGCTGATTGGCAGCATTACGGTGACAGTCGCAGTCGGCTCTTATTCGCGCATGCTATGGAAAGTCGGGAACTATAACGCCCTCCGCCACGATCAGGAAACCCTCAAGAAGCAATACCAGCAACTGCAGAGCACCGTCAACGACACCAACCAGCGCCTCGATTCTCTACAGTCCCTTGCGACGGAAGTGGCCATGACTTATGGGGTGCTGCGGTATCATCCGGCGGCATTCGACCAGACTGATAGCCCCGTGGATTCCCAGGATGCTTTTGACCGCTCTATCGAGCAGTACACTTTCCTGAAGCGCAACGCCGCAGTGATCGCCATCTCCAGCAGCGGGCTTCATTTGCTCTCCCCGATGAGTTTTGCAAACTCCGCCTACACGCCAGCGATCTGGCCGGTCATGGGGCACATTACGGACAGCTTCGGAGAGCGCTTGGATCCGTTCAGTGGCGAGGGCGCGTTCCATACCGGCGTGGATGTGGCTTCTGACTATGGGGCTCCGGTTCACGCGACTGCCGACGGCATTATCACCATCGCGGAAAACCACGCTGGCTACGGCCGTCTGGTGGTTATCGACCATGGTTTCGGAATCACCACTTGGTACGCCCACCTTTCCTCGTTCTCGGCTGTGACGGGAGCGCGTGTGAAGCGTGGCGAAGTGGTTGGCTACACGGGAATCAGCGGCCGCTCAACGGGTCCGCACGTGCACTACGAAGTCCGGATGAACAATGCGCCGATTAATCCCTGGCGCTATATGAAGTCCACTCCTGCTGGCGACTGATTGTTTGACTGAAATCTGCGAATCTCGTAGCGGCGGGCTTTGGCCCGCCAGTTCTTTTTGAGAGCGTTGTTTCCGACTCTGTGAGAAGAGTCTCGCAAGGCGCTCTTCGACTGTTTTTCTTATTTTCTTAGGTGTGGCCTTTTCTCGGTGTTGTAGCTTTTCCTGGGAGCCGTTTGTTGGGAGCGGAGTCGGGAATCACTGGCGGAGCTTTGCGCGCCGCATCGAGGAATCCGGGCGTGATTTCCAATACGAGCCGGACGGACTTGGTATCGCCGCGGTCGATTTTGGAGACCTCCGCACTCTTCAATAGTTGCAAGTAAGCGTCACGCATGGCGGGATCCAGCTGCTGCCTGACCTTGGGGTCGTTCAGACCTCCCTCCGCCAGAATAACGACGCCGTTTACCACATCCACGAGCTGCCTCGCGGTCGCTTCGGTGGTGCATTCTCCTTCGGCGACAACGCGGAGCAGATTGTTTTCCGGTTTTCCAGCGAGCGTAATCCATTGCAATTGATCGAGCAGCGTGGAGAGTTGCGGAGAGCGGAGCCCGCCAGGAGCTTGCGTGGCCAGAGCGGCACCGACACCGGCATCCTGGCGGAACACGGCAAAAACCGGGGAGCCCGCCAGCCGGTCGAATCGCGCGCGCCATTCCGAAGCGTCGCCAGACGGCTTTTTCGCGTTGAGTAAAGCGGGGAGATCCGCATCGTTGGTCACTGCCATCCGGTCATTCGTCAGGAAGGCAAAAGAAATTTTCTTCGCAGTGCCGCTGACAGGGACGGAAAAAATTTCGCGCCCACCGACTCTTGCGGAAGTACTGTCTTTCCCGGCGTATGCTGAAATTTTTTGCCGATCGAATTTTCCATCCAGGATGGCGAACAGGGCGGAGTCTTGTCCGCGCTTCAGGACGGCAATCGCGACGCGATCGAGGTGGCGCTCGTAGTCGAACCCGGTTTCTTTGACGAACTGTGTGTAATCTGCGTCCGCTTGCGGCTTGGGCGCCCACGCGTAGAGTTCTGCCAAGAAGGGAGCTTGCCGGAGCGCGGAGAAATCGACGAACAGAATTGCACTCGCGTCCGAAGGCATTAGCGCAAGCGCTTCTTCGCGCGCGGAGCCGTACGGAACGCCCCATTTCCGGTATCCGAAGAATGCCGATGCCGTCAGAACGAGGAGGACTGCGATAACAGCGATCCATGTGCGTTTCTTCATTGCCTGGACACCACCTAACGAGTAAAGTTGTAACTGCGATTGTCCCATCGGAGACCGCTGTGTGGCAGCAGAATAGGAGACCAGAAAATGCCCCCGAACTGTGCAATTTCCGGGTGTTGAATTCAGGCGTTTTCAGTCCGGTTGGACTCGGTGCTAAACTGTAGAGGACAGACAGGATAAGGGGTATCGAGGTGGTCAAGGGTGAGTGAGCTTTTCCACAGAGATGGGCATGGAAGTGCAAGGTAACGGTTGATCGCCCCTTGCAATTCTCATACCTCTTCTGCTATTCTTACACGGTTTGAGCGGTGCTGGCGTAGCTCAGCTGGTAGAGCATCTGATTTGTAATCAGAGGGTCGGGGGTTCAATTCCCTCCGCCAGCTCCACCAGGAATTCTCAGGGGAGCGAGGGCGGAGCGAATCCTGACAGGAAAAGCGAACGGGCTGGTGTCTCTTGACACGAGTCCTTTTTGTGTTTTTGCGCGGGATGCCCGCAAGTTGTTGAAGAACAAGTTCGGGACTCGTAGTTCGCGTCCCAAAAAGTTTTCACGGGACGGGTGGGTGAGTGGCTAAAACCAGCAGACTGTAAATCTGCCGCTCCTTGCGGGCTACGAAGGTTCGAATCCTTCCCCGTCCACCAGGCTCTCGTTGTGGGGTTGCAAAAAAAGCCGCAGGGCAATCGCATGAGCGATGTTCGAAGGCGGTCCAATTCGGGGCGCAAGCGCCGCTCAGGAAGAGTGCGCCGCGAACGACGATTTTTGAGCGGGAAACTAGTTGAGCCTGGGTAGCTCAGTTGGTAGAGCGCGTCCTTGGTAAGGACGAGGTCACCGGTTCAATCCCGGTCCCAGGCTCCAGGAATTTGGCGGCTCGAACGTGGGAACGGCCGCCAGTGGCAAATGGGCTGAGGCGAAGTCATCGTCAGAGAAATTTGGAGCAGCACCGGGCGGGGGTAACTCAACGGTAGAGTCTCACTCTTCCAAGGTGATGGTTGCGGGTTCAAATCCCGTCCCCCGCTCCAGATTTTGAAGTGCAGCGCGGTAGTTCGTTACCGAGGGCCGCAGTTGACGACTAAGCGGCCGCCAAGATGAGAGGTTAAAGGAACATGGCGAAGGAGAAATTCGAGCGCAGCAAACCGCACGTGAACATCGGAACCATTGGGCACATTGACCATGGCAAAACGACGTTGACAGCGGCGATTACCAAAGTGCTGAGCAAGCACAACCCGAAAGTGCAGTTCCGGGCGTTCGATTCGATTGATAACGCGCCGGAAGAGCGCGAGCGCGGAATCACGATTGCCGTGTCGCATGTGGAGTATGAAACGGCGAACCGGCACTACGCGCACATGGATTGTCCGGGGCACGCGGACTACATCAAGAACATGATTACCGGAGCCGCGCAAATGGACGGCGCGATCCTGGTGGTAGCGGCGACAGACGGACCGATGCCGCAGACACGCGAGCATATTCTGCTGGCGCGGCAGGTCGGTGTTCCAGCGATTGTCGTTTTCCTGAATAAGTGCGACATGGTGGAAGACGCGGAGTTGCTTGAATTGGTCGAGTTGGAAGTTCGCGAGTTGCTGAAGAGCTATCAGTTTCCGGGCGATTCGATTGCGGTCGTGAAGGGTTCTGCGCTGCAGGCGCTGAACGGCGACGCGAAGTGGGAAAAGACGATTGACGACTTGATGGAAGCGGTGGATAAGAACGTGCCGCTGCCTGTGCGAGACATTGACAAGCCGTTCGCGATGCCGATCGAAGACATTTTCTCGATTTCCGGCCGCGGTACCGTGGTTACGGGGCGCGTGGAGCGCGGCAAAGTAAAGGTTGGCGAAGAAATCGAAATCGTGGGTTTCCGTCCGACGCAGAAGAAAGTTGTGACCGGCGTGGAAATGTTCCGCAAATTGCTGGATGAAGGGCTTGCGGGCGACAACGTCGGCCTGCTGTTGCGCGGCACGGAAAAGGAAGACGTGGAGCGCGGGCAGGTGGTGTGTAAGCCGGGTTCGATCACCCCGCACACCAAGTTCAAGGCGGAAGCGTACGTGTTGACCAAGGAAGAAGGCGGGCGGCACACGCCCTTTTTCACAGGCTACCGGCCGCAGTTTTACTTCCGCACGACCGACGTGACGGGTGACGTGAAACTGGCGCAGGGCGTGGAGATGGTGATGCCGGGCGACAACGTGAGCTGCGAAGTAGCGCTGATCACTCCGGTCGCGCTGGAGAAGGGCTTGCGGTTCGCGATTCGCGAAGGCGGGCACACCGTCGGCGCAGGCGCGGTCACGGAAATTATCGAATAGCGCGCAGAGCGCGAAAGGATTGAGCGATGCGCGAGATCATTACGTTGCAGTGCGGTGATTGCAAAAACCGCAACTACACAACGACGAAAAACAAGAAGAAGCATACTGAGCGGCTGGAAACGAAGAAGTTCTGTAATTCGTGCCGTAAGCACACGGCGCACAAGGAAGTGAAGTAGGTTCGTTTCGCAGAGAACGTTTTTTTTTGCAGGGGCGAGGGAACCGGCCGGGATTGAATTTAGGGGAGTCGTCCAACGGTTAGGACTCCGGTCTCCAAAACCGGGTATGGGGGTTCGAATCCCTCCTCCCCTGCCAGAGTTTTGAGAAACGCCCAGAGAGCGCACTGGAATGAGGATTTATGGCCACGCGGGCGGTGAAAATGAGCAGCGATGAATCTCAGGGCGGAACAGGCTCTGAGCTGACGAAAAGGGTTACCGGTACGGTAGCCAACGCGCGTGAGTTCTTGCATGACGTCCGCGTGGAGATGAAACAGGTTACCTGGCCGAGCCGCGAAGACGTGGTTTCGACAACCTGGGTGGTCATCGCGACGGTCGCATTCTTTGGCGCGTTTCTCGCCGTGGTGGACAAGCTGGTGCAACTCGGCGTGGCCTACGTTTTCAAGAGGTTTGGCGTTTAGAGGGGACTGCAAATTGATAGGCATGCAGTGGTACATCATTCATACGTACTCGGGCTTTGAGAAGAAGGTCAAAGAAAGCCTGGAAAGCCGTGTGGCCGCTTTCAGCCTGCAGGACAAGATCGGCCGCGTGCTGATCCCCACGGAGGAAGTGGTCGAAGTGCGCGGCGGCAAGAAAGTGGTTTCGAACCGGATGTCCTATCCCGGCTACGTGCTAGTGGAAATGGATCTGGATGAAAACACTTGGCACATCGTGCGGTCGACGCCGCGCGTGACGGGTTTTGTCGGATCGGCTACGTCGCCTTCGCCGCTGACCGAGGCAGAAGTAGACGGGATTATCAACCGCGTGCACACGCCGCAGGATCGGCCCAAGCCCAAGGTGGTCTTCGAACGCAACGAGCAGGTACGCATTGTGGATGGGCCGTTCGCGAATTTCAACGGCAACGTCGAAGAGATCGACAACGATCACAGCCGGCTGAAGGTTTCGGTGACGATTTTCGGACGTTCGACGCCAGTGGAGCTGGATTTCGCAAGCGTCGAGAAGCTGGGATAGAACGCGCATCGCGCGAACAAACGAGAGATTGAGGCAGGAACATGGCAAAGAAGATTCAGACCACCATTAAGCTGCAGTTGCCCGCGGGTAAGGCCACTCCGGCGCCGCCGGTCGGCACGGCGCTCGGCCCGCATGGCTTGAACATCATGGATTTTTGCAAGCAGTTCAATGCCAAGACGGCGAAAGAGCCGGATGGGATGATTTTCCCGGTGCTCGTGACGGTCTATACCGACCGGACGTTCACCTTCATCCTGAAAACACCACCGGCGTCGGTATTGCTGAAGCGCGCCGCCAACATTGCCAAGGGTTCCGCAGAGCCGAACCGCAACAAAGTCGGGAAGGTCACGAAGAAACAAGTGGAAGAGATTGCGAAGATCAAGCTTGTCGATCTCAACACCACGAATCTGGAGTCCGCGATGCGCACCGTGATGGGTACGGCGCGCAACATGGGCTTGGAAGTCGTGGAAGCCTAGAAGTTCAGGCGCTACGAGGTCGCAGAGGTTACCGCGATGAAGAAGTCGGGAAAGAACGTGGAGAAAGCGCGCAAGCTGGTGGAAGCGCGCCCGTACAAGCTCGGTGAAGCGGCCGAGGTGCTGAAGAAGGCGCATCACACGAAGTTCAACGAAACCGTGGAACTGGCGATTAATTTGGGCGTGGACCCCAAGCATTCCGACCAGGTTGTCCGCGGCACCGTGGGTTTGCCCAATGGCCTTGGCAAGACAGTGCGCGTGCTGGTGATTGCAGGCGGCGAAAAAGTTCGCGAAGCGCAGGAAGCCGGAGCGGATTTCGTCGGCGGCGATGAAATCGTGCAGAAAATCATGGAAGGGTGGACGGATTACGACGCGGTGATCGCCACGCCGGACATGATGCGCTCCGCCGGCAAGCTGGGCAAAGTGCTCGGCCCGCGCGGCCTGATGCCCAACCCGAAGACCGGCACGGTGACTTTCGAGGTTGCCAAGGCGATCAAGGAAGTAAAAGCCGGAAAAGTGGAATTCCGCGTCGACAAGGCCGGCATCGTTCATTGCCCGATTGGCAAGATTCAGTTTGACGGCGCCAAGCTCGCCGAGAACGCCCACGCGGTCATTGAGGCAGTGGTGAAAGCCAAACCGGCGGCGGCAAAGGGCAAGTATGTGAAGAAAATCACGCTGACTTCGACCATGGGTCCTGGCGTCACGATCGACCTGGCCGAGGTAGAAGCGATGGCCGCCGCCGCGTAGTGCAGCGGACAAGGCCAGCGGAGCGAAATTATGAAGAATCGCAACGAAAAACAGCAGGATCTGGACAAGCTCAAGACCGAGCTTGCCAAAGTATCGACGGTCATTCTCTCGACTTTTCAAGGCATCACAGTCGAGGATGACACCAAACTCCGCCGCGCCGTGCAGGCTGCGGGCGGCAAGTACAAAGTTGTGAAGAACACGCTCGCGGAGCGCGCCGGCGCGGGAACGCCCGCCGAGAACCTGCTTAAGAACCTGAGCGGAACAAATTCGATCGCCTACACCGCAGCTGACCCCGTCGCGCTGGCTAAGGCGCTCACCAAGGTTGCCAAGGACGTTCCGGCGTTTCAATTCAAGTCCGGTGTGGTCGAAGGCCGCGTCATTTCCATCGCGGAGATTCAGCAACTGGCGAGTCTCCCGTCGAGGGACGAGTTGATCAGCAAGATCATGTTCCTGCTGAACGCTCCGGCGCAGCGCATCGCCATGGCCCTGAACGCGTTGCCGCGCAACGTGGCAGTGACGGTCAGCGAGGCCATCAAGGCGAACAAGTTTGGGTCCGGCGGAGGCAGCGCAGCACCGGCTCCCGAAGCGGCCCAGTAAGTTCAATTTCTAGAATTGAGAGGAGAAGAAAGAATCATGGCGAAAGTCGATACGATCCTGGAAGAAATCAAGGGGCTGACGCTGCTGGAAGCGTCAGATCTCGTGAAGAAGATGGAAGAAGCCTTCGGCGTCTCCGCAGCGGCAGCAACGGTGGTGGCGGCGGGCGGCGGCGGGGCGGCGGCGGGCGGCACAGCACCGGCGGAAGAGAAGACGGAATTCTCCGTCGTGCTTACGGACGTTGGCGGCAACAAGATCAACGTCATTAAAGCGGTGCGCGAAGTCACGAGCCTGGGCCTGAAAGAAGCCAAGGACCTGGTGGATGGCGCTCCGAAGACCGTCAAGGAAGGCGTCAACAAGGACGAAGCGGCCGCGATCAAGAAGAAGTTCGAAGAGGCCGGCGCCAAGGTGGAAATCAAGTAGCTTGCCGGCGCCGGTTTGTCCGGCGTCACAGGGAGAGTTTCGCAGAACGGCTTTTTTGAGCGGCGGCGCGGCGCAAGAGCGGGCGGACCGCGCCAAAGGAATTCGCTTACGCAATTCGAGGCCGGTACTCATTACAAAATCCTGGGCCCTTTTCGGGCCCTCCGCAGCCGTGTGTGCAGCGATCCCGGGCAGGTCGTTCCGCACCACGGTGATTTGTCCTTATCTTTGTTTCTCCGTTTTTTTGCCCTAGAGGGATGTCGGCCGCTTTGCGGCCGCACAGAATAAAGAGGATCAAGCATGCCGAATAGCAATCAGCACGTCCGGGAACGCCAGCGTCTGGATTTCGCGAAAATCCAGGGCTCGATCCAGATTCCCAACCTGATTGAAGTCCAGATGAAGTCGTATCAGCGCTTCCTGCAGATGGACCTTCTGCCAAGCGAGCGCGATGACGGCGGGCTTCAGTCAGTGTTCACGTCCGTGTTTCCGATCCGGGATTTCCGCGAGATGTCGCAACTGGAATTCGTGGACTACTCGATCGGCAACTGGGAGTGCAAGTGTGGCAACCTGAAGGGTTTGCACCACCTTCGCGCGACTTGCCGCAACTGCGGCGCGTCGGTAGTCACCAATCCGTATCAGACCGGCGACGTCATTTGCCACAAGTGCGGCACGTTCAACAAGAACACGCCGACCTTCTGCAACAAGTGCGGCGACCCGGTGGCCATGCAGCTGAAGTATGACGTGAACGAGTGCCAGGAGCGCGGCATGACCTATTCCGCGCCTCTGAAGGTCACCATCCGTCTGACCATTTACGACAAGGATCCCGATAGCGGCGCGAAGACCATTCGCGACATCAAGGAACAGGAAGTTTTCTACGGCGACATTCCGCTGATGACGGAGAACGGCACGTTCATCATCAACGGGACGGAGCGCGTCATCGTTTCTCAGTTGCACCGCTCGCCGGGTGTGTTCTTCGAGAGCGCGAACAACCGCAGCTACTTCCTCGGAAAAATCATTCCCTACCGCGGGTCGTGGGTGGAGTTCGAGTACGACACCAAGAACATTCTCTACGTTCGAATCGACCGCAAGCGCAAGTTCCTGGGTTCGATCTTTTTGCGCGCGCTGGGAATGAAGTCCAACGAAGACATTCTGCGCACCTTCTATCAGGTGGAGCGAATCTCGCTGCGGGACAAGGACCTTTTCTGGAACGTTTCGCCGGGAATCGTGGACCGCAAGCTGGCCCACGAAATCCGCAACCCGAAATCGGATGAAGTGATTGTCGGCGCGCACAAGCGCATCACCGAGAACCTTTTCAAGGAACTGATCAAGGCAAAGATTACTCAGATTCGCGCAGCGTTGGCGGACCTCGAAGGTGCTTACAGCGTTGCTGACGTTGTCAACCGTCAGACTGGTGAAGTACTGCTCGAAGCCAACAAGCCGCTGACCGCTGAGCTGTGGCAGGCGTTTGCCGAAGCGGGCATCACGGAAGTGGATGTGTTCTTCCCGGAGCGCGACGACATCGGCGTGGTGCTCTCGCGCACACTGGACAAGGACGCCATCCGCTCTTCGAAGGAAGCGCTCATCGAGATTTACCGCAAGCTGCGTCCCGGAGATCCACCGACGCTGGAAACGGCCACGAACCTTTTCCGCGGCATGTTTTTCGACCCGCGCAAGTACGATTTCAGCCGCGTCGGCCGCTTGAAGTTCAACATCAAGATGGGTCTGGACACGCCTCTGGATAACCGCACGCTGGATGCGCCGGACTTTGTTTCGGCGATTAAGTACCTGTTCAAGTTGCGGAAGAACATCGGCGTCGTCGACGACATCGACCACCTCGGCAACCGCCGCGTTCGCGCGGTAGGCGAATTGCTCGAAAACCAGTTCCGCATCGGCCTCGTCCGTATGGAGCGCGCCATCAAGGAAAAGATGAGCGTGTACCAGGAAATGTCGACGGCCATGCCGCACGATCTGGTGAACGCCAAGCCGGTTATGGCCGCGATTCGCGAGTTCTTTGGCTCGTCGCAGCTCAGCCAGTTCATGGACCAGACCAACCCGCTCAGCGAAATCACGCACAAGCGGCGTCTCTCGGCTCTCGGACCGGGTGGTCTCTCGCGCGAGCGCGCAGGATTCGAAGTGCGCGACGTGCATCCGACACACTACGGCCGCATTTGCCCGATCGAAACGCCGGAAGGCCCGAACATCGGCCTAATCAGCTCCTTGAGCTGCTTCGCGCGGATCAATGACTACGGCTTCATCGAGTCGCCTTACCGCAAGGTCAGAGGCGGGCGCATCGTCGACTACGTTCAGATCGTCAATGCCGGCGACAGCGAATTCAAGGCCGGTGAAATCGTCGAGAAGGACAAAGTCGAAGACCTCAACGAAGAGCTGAAACGCCGCAAGGTCGTGTACGAGCCGTACTGCTTCTATCTTTCCGCATGGGAAGAGGACAAGTACGTCGTCGCGCAGGCCAACGTTTCACTCGACGACCGCTTGAAGATCACCACGGAGTTGGTCAACTGCCGCCAAGCCGGCAATTTCGTTCTCAAGAGCCGCGAGGAAGTCGACTACGTGGACGTTTCGCCGAAGCAGCTTGTTTCCGTGGCGGCCAGCTTGATTCCGTTCCTCGAAAATGACGACGCCAACCGCGCACTGATGGGTTCCAACATGCAGCGCCAGGCGGTGCCGCTCATCAAGGGCGAAGCGCCGCTCGTCGGCACAGGCATGGAGCGCGTCACCGCGCGCGACTCCGGCGCGGTGGTGCTCTGCAAGCGCGAAGGAATTGTCGACCAGGTCGACTCCGAGCGCATCATCGTGCGCGTGGAGTCCGATCACTCCGGCGTGCTCAGCCGCGAAGTGGGCGCGGACATCTATCAGCTCATCAAGTTCAAGCGTTCGAATCAGAACACTTGCATCAGCCAGAAGCCGCTGGTTCGCGTGGGCGACCGTGTGAAGAAGGGTCAGGTACTTGCCGACGGTCCTTGCACGGAACGCGGCGAACTTGCCCTTGGCCGCAACGTGCTGGTGGCCTTTGTGCCCTGGCGCGGCTACAACTTCGAAGACGCCATCCTGGTCAGCGAAAAACTGGTCAAGGACGACTACTACACTTCGATCCACATCGAGGAGTACGAAATCGAAGCGCGCGACACCAAGCTCGGCCCCGAGGAAGTCACTCGTGACATCCCTAACATCAGCGAGTCGTTCCTCCGCAACCTCGACGAAAGCGGAGTCATCCGCATCGGCGCGGTGGTGAAGCCAGGAGACATTCTCGTCGGCAAGGTCACGCCCAAGGGCGAGACCACACTCACGCCGGAAGAAAAACTGCTCCGCGCCATCTTCGGCGAAAAGGCCGGCGATGTTCGCGACGCTTCTCTCTATTGCCCGCCGGGCATTGAGGGCACCATCGTGGACGTCAAGATCTTCACCCGCAAGGGCGGAGAAAAGGACGAGCGCCACAAGGCCATCGAAGCCACGCAGGTCTTCAAGCTGGAGAAGAACCTCGCCGACGAAATCCGCATACTAACGGATGAGCGCCTGAAGCGTCTGACGGATCTTCTTGGCGGCAAGGTGCTCCAGGCCGACTTGCATGACGAGAAGACCAACAAACGACTGCTGACCAAGGGTGTCGAACTTACGCGTGAGATCATCGAAAAGATTTCCACGCGCAATCTTAAGCGCCTGAAGCTCAACGAGAAGGACCCGCTGCTCATCGAGAAGATCGAGGAAGTCGAGGAGATGACCTCGCGCCAGATCGATGTGCTGCGCAAAATCACCGAAGAGCGCAAGGACAAACTCAAGAAGGGCGACGAGCTGCCTCCGGGCGTCATCAAGCTGGTCAAGGTCTACATCGCCATGAAGCGCAAGCTTTCCATCGGCGACAAGATGGCCGGCCGCCACGGCAATAAGGGTGTCATCGCCCGTATCGTGCCGCAGGAAGACATGCCGTACATGCCGGATGGCACTCCGGTCGAGATCGTTCTGAATCCGCTCGGCGTTCCTTCGCGTATGAACGTCGGACAGATTCTGGAGACGCACCTCGGCTGGGCCGCCAAGGAGCTTGGCAACAGCCTCAAGCGCCTGCTCAGCAAGGAAGTGAAAGCTGAAGCGCTGCGCCGGTGGTTCCGCGAAGTGTTTACGGATACCGCGGTGTGGAAGACGCTCGCGAAGCTCAGTGACGATGAGTTGCTCGAGTACGCGGAAGGCTTCCGTGAAGGCATTCCCTTCGCTACGCCGGTATTCGACGGCGCGCGCGAACCGGAAATCCGCCACCTGTTGGAAGTCGCGGGCTTGCCGCACGCCGGCAAGATCAACCTTTTCGACGGCATGAGCGGCGACCAGTTCGACCAGCCGGTCACCGTCGGCTACATCTACATGCTCAAACTGTCGCATCTTGTCGACGACAAGATTCACGCGCGCAGCATCGGGCCGTACTCGCTCATCACGCAGCAGCCGCTTGGAGGCAAGGCGCAGTTCGGCGGCCAGCGCTTCGGCGAAATGGAGGTTTGGGCGCTCGAAGCCTACGGTGCAGCGCACATCCTGCAGGAGCTGCTCACGGCGAAGTCAGACGACGTCTATGGCCGCGCGAAGATTTACGAGGCCATCGTCAAGGGTGAACCGGGCATCGAGCCTGGCGTGCCCGAATCGTTCAACGTACTCGTTCGCGAGTTGCAGTCGCTCTGCCTGGACGTCGAGCTGATGAAGCGGCAGAAGCCGCAGACGGAAAAAGCGGCCGATTAGTTGGACATTGTCTTGGTAAGGGCGCAGCCTGCTGCGCCCCTACTCGGCAACCGAGTCGGGTTTGTAGTTTTGGTAGTTGGTTCTCAGCCGGCCTGTTGTTCTTCTCAGTGAAGACGGCGGACCGCGGCCCCGGCGAAAGCTGGGGAGGGAGGAAACAACCTTGTATCGCAGCAGCCCTTATGATCGCGCCAGTTTGATCGCCGATTTTGATTCGATTCGCATCAGCTTGGCGAGCCCTGAAAAGATTCGCTCGTGGTCCCATGGCGAAGTGACCAAGCCGGAGACCATCAATTACCGCACGTTCAAGCCCGAGCGCGACGGCCTCTTCTGCGCCAAGATTTTTGGCCCCGTCACGGACTGGGAATGCCTGTGCGGCAAGTACAAGCGTATGAAGCATCGCGGCGTTATCTGCGATAAGTGCGGCGTCGAAGTCACCTTGAGCAAAGTCCGCCGCGAGCGCCTCGGCCATATCGAGCTGGCTTCCCCCTGCTCGCATGTGTGGTTCTTCAAGGGCCTGCCCAGCCGTATCGGCTACCTGCTGGACATTTCCATGCGCGATCTTGAGCGCATTCTTTACTTCGAGGCTTTCGTCGTTGTGGATCCCGGCGAAGTCGCCATTCTTCGCGAGCGGGAAGTCCTGCTCGAAGACAAATATCGCGAGCTGCAGAAGGAATATCCGGGCCAGTTCACCGCGAAGATGGGCGCTGAAGCCATCAAGGAACTTCTCCGCCGCGTTGAAGTGGACAAGCTCGCCGATGAGCTGCGCGAAAAGATGAAGGCCGATCCTTCGTTGCAGAAACGCATCAAGTTCGCCAAGCGCCTCAAGGTTCTCGAAGCTTTCCGCAAGAGCGGCAACAAGCCGGAGTGGATGATTCTGGACGTGATTCCCGTGCTTCCGCCGGAACTGCGCCCGCTGGTGCCTCTGGACGGCGGCCGCTTCGCCACTTCCGACTTGAATGATCTCTATCGCCGCGTCATCAACCGCAATAACCGGTTGAAGAAGCTCATGGAGCTGCGCGCGCCGGACGTTATCGTTCGCAACGAAAAGCGCATGCTTCAGGAAGCCGTGGACGCGCTGTTTGACAACGGACGCCGCGGCCGCGTGCTGCGCGGAACCAATAACCGCCCGCTCAAGTCCCTCAGCGACACGCTCAAGGGCAAGCAGGGGCGATTCCGCCAGAACCTCCTCGGCAAGCGCGTGGACTACTCCGGCCGCTCCGTCATCGTGGTCGGCCCGGAGCTGAAGCTTCACCAGTGCGGTCTACCGAAGAAGATGGCACTCGAGCTGTTTAAGCCCTTCATCTACCACAAGCTTGAAGCGCAGGGCCACTGCACCACCATCAAGCAGGCCAAGGAGATGGTCGAGCAGCAGGAAGCAGTCGTTTGGGACATCCTGGAAGACGTCATCCGCGAACATCCGGTGATGCTCAATCGCGCTCCGACGCTTCACCGTCTCGGCATTCAGGCGTTTGAGCCGGTTCTCGTCGAAGGCAAAGCGATCCGTATCCACCCACTCGTCTGCACCGCGTTCAACGCGGACTTTGACGGCGACCAGATGGCCGTGCACATCCCGCTTTCGCCTGAATCACAGGTCGAAGCATCCGTGCTGATGCTCAGCTCGCGCAACATCCTGTCGCCGGCTCACGGCTTGCCTCTTGCCGTGCCGTCGCAGGACATGGTCCTTGGCATTTACTATCTGACGAAGAACAAGCCGGGCGCCAAAGGCGAAGGACGCGTGTTCGGCGGCACGGACGAAGTTGTCCTCGCGCTGGAAGCAGGCGAGGTCGAACTGCTCACGCCCATTCGTCTGCGCTACACCGGTGAAGTCATCGACCTCACTACTGCGTACGACAACCAGGATGTGCCACACACCGTTCCGGTGAAGATGGAGCGCCAATTCATTCAGACGACCGTCGGGCGCGTCATTTTCAATTCGCACTTGCCGGAAAAGTTTCCGTATGTGAACGGCCTGCTCAAGAAGAAAGGCGTTCAGCAGCTGGTTTATTACGCTTACTTGCGGTTCGGCCTCGAAGACACTGTCGTCCTGCTCGATCACCTGAAAGAGCTGGGCTTCACCTACGCCACCAAGTCCGGCATTTCGATCGGCATCGACGACATGCTCATCCCTGGCGATAAGAGCAAGCTCGTCGAAGGCGGCGAAAAGGAAGTTGTGCGCGTCCAGCAGCAGTACCTCGACGGCGCCATCACGCACGGCGAGCGCTACAACAAGATCGTTTCCATCTGGGGCGATATCACCGAAAAAGTCGCCGACGAAATGTTCAAGGCGCTCGAGACTCAGGACAAGGAGGGCGTCATCAACCCCGTTTACGTCATGGCGGACTCCGGCGCTCGCGGATCGAAGCAGCAGATTCGCCAGCTCTCCGGCATGCGCGGGTTGATGGCCAAGCCTTCGGGCGAGGTCATGGAAACGCCCATCACCTCCAACTTCCGCGAAGGCCTCACGGTGCTCGAGTACTTCATTTCGACGCACGGCGCGCGCAAGGGCTTGGCGGACACGGCGCTCAAGACCGCCGATTCCGGCTATCTTACCCGCCGCCTCGTGGACGTGGCGCAAGACGTGATCATCAATGAACGCGATTGCGGCACGAACGACGGCATCTACGTCGAACCCATTATCGAAGCCGGCGTAGAAGTCGAGCCCCTCCGTGACCGCATCGTGGGCCGCGTTTCGCTCGACAAGATCAAGGATTTCGAGGGCACGGTCATCGTTGACGTGAACCAGGAAATCACCGAGGAGCTCGCCAACCAGGTTCAGGCTGCGGGTATCGAACGCGTGCGTATTCGTTCCGTGCTCACTTGCGAATCCCGCCGCGGCGTTTGTGCGCTCTGCTATGGGCGCAACCTTGCCACCGGCCGCATGGTTGAACTCGGCGAAGCCGTGGGCGTCATCGCCGCTCAATCCATCGGCGAACCGGGCACGCAGCTCACCATGCGTACGTTCCACATCGGTGGAACCGCTACCCGCGTCTCCGAACGCTCCACGCTCGAGGCCCGCAACAACGGCGTCATCAAGTTCGTGGACCTCAAACACGTCGAGGGTCGCGGCGGCACGGCCATTGCCATGAACCGCTCCGGCCTGCTTGCCATCGTCGATGAGAAAGGCCGCGAGAAGGAGCGCTACCACGTAGTTTACGGTGCGCGCCTCCGCGTCCAGGATGGCGAGCACGTCATCCACGGCCAGATCCTTGCCGAATGGGATCCGTTCACCTTCTCGATCCTTACCGAAACTGCTGGCAACGTTAAATTCGACGACCTGCGCCCCGGCTTGACGATTGAAGAGCAGGTGGACGAAGTGACTGGCCTCTCCCAGGATGTGGTCACCTTGCCTCCGGGCGATGAGAAGCATCAGCCAGCAATCCTGGTCCGCGATTCTTCCGGCAAGGTTCGCAAGAAGTACCTCATGCCTTCGCGCGCCCACTTGATGGTCAAGGATGGCGATGAGGTGCAGGCCGGCGACGTGCTCGCGAAGATCCCGCGCGAAACCACCAAGACCAAGGACATCACCGGCGGTTTGCCACGCGTTGTCGAGCTCTTCGAGACCCGTAAGCCCAAGGATCCCGCCGTCATCAGCGAAATTGACGGCGCTGTGCGTTATGGCGATATCGCCAAGGGCATGCGCAAGGTTTACGTCGAAAGCGAGGATGGCAAGACGACCAAGGAATACTCCATCCCCCGCGGCGTGCACATCAACGTTCAGGAAGGCGACCACGTCAAGGCCGGCGAGGCCCTTATCGATGGCCCGCTCAACCTGCATGACTTGCTCGCGGTTCTCGGCGAAAAGTTCACGCAGTCGTACCTGGTCAACGCCATTCAGGAGGTTTACCGCCTCCAGGGTGTGAACATCAACGACAAGCACATCGAGACGATCTCGCGCCAGATGATGCGCTGGGTCAAGGTCGAGGACGTGGGCGACACTACGTTCCTCCTCGAGGAGCAGGTGGACAAGTTCCGCTTCCGCGAGGAGAACGACCGCGTTATCGCCGATGGAGGCCGCCCCGCAACCGGGCGTCCGCTGCTCCTTGGCATCACCAAGGCATCGCTCTCCACCGACTCGTTCATTTCCGCCGCGAGCTTTCAGGAGACCACACGCGTCCTTACGGAAGCCGCTGTCGCCGGCAAAGTGGACTATCTCCGTGGCCTTAAGGAAAACGTCATCATGGGCCGCCTCATCCCCGCTGGCACGGGCCTGGAGCACTACCGCAGCATTCAGTTGCTGACGGAAATGCCCGCGCCGGCCCCCGTCGAGGAAATTCCCGAGGCCGCGGAGCTCACCGCGGAAGAAGCAGCCGCGCTGGACTTCCTGCAGAAGGACACGGAGGCGGACGCAGCTACCGAAGGCTAAACCTGTTCTTTGGCCGGTTCCTGCTTGACCGGCCACAACCTAACTCAAGACGGCGCCCCGGCGACTCTCGGGGCGCCGTCTTGTTCGTAAGCACTTCTGGCACTCTGTACAGGTATCGCTCAAGAACTCCGGGTCACAGCTTTCATTGCTGAAATTCGCCCGGAGTTCCTACAATAGGGCATAGCCTTCTTGGCGGATCACTCCTGATTTTGCAGAGTCCCGCCTACTCGAATGCAGGAAGAAAACCAACGCGCCAAGCAGGCCGCCGGCCGCCCCTCGCCGCAAGCTGACAAGCAAGCGGTAATCTCTGCCCGCTTCGAGCAGTTTGAAAAGCGCCAGAGGGAACTCTGGTTGATGGCCATCCTTGTCATTTTTCTGCTTGGAGTGGCCTATGCCTGGACATCTTGGGATTCCATTCGTTCGCTCGCGCACCATTACGAAGCACTCCCCATCGGCTTTGTCGTGCTCATCGTCCTCTTCGGCGTTTACATGTGGAACAAGACGCAGGAGATTTCCGAACTGCGGGGTCTCATGCGCGGCATGGAGCACCGCGATGAGAACCCTCCCAGCGAAAAACAGCTCGACCAGCTCTTCGAGATTATCTCCCGCTCCCAGCAGGGTTATCGTGATCTGATCGATTCTTTCGACGACATCCTTCTTGCCGTCTCCCTCGACGGCCAGATTCGCGCCGTCAATCGCAGCTTTTCCGATCTTGTGGATACCCCCTTTCAGCAAATTATCGGCAGGCCGTTGGCGGATTTCGTCCAGGAAAGCGGCGGCGATGGTGCGAGGCTGGTGGAGCGCGCCATGCCGCGTTTCATGGAGCGCCGCCAGTGGGCGAGCGTTATTCAGGTCCGCTTGAAAAACCAGTCGTCGCCTTTCTTCTTTGATTGCGTGGCCCACGCCATGATGCGCGGGGAAAAAATCAACGGCATCACCGTTCTTGCGCGCGACGTTTCCGCGCTGCGCAAAAACGAAGCTCGTTTCACGGAACTCTTTGAGTCGCTTCAGGAAGGCATCTATATAACCACGCCGGACGGCGCTATTGTCGACGTCAATCCTGCCCTGGTGCGCATGTTGGGCTACGATTCCAAGGAAGAAGTGTTGAAAAGACGGGTTCCGGAAATCTTCGTCGACCGCGAGGAGCGAAAGCTCATCAAGGAAGAAGTTGAGCGTCAGCCGATGATTCAGGGCAGGGAGATCACGCTGATTCGCAAGGACGGTACCTCCATCGTGTGTTTGAACACCGCTGCCGCCGTTCGCGACAATTCCGGCCGCGTGCTGCGTTATCAAGGCGCGCTCATGGACATCACCGAGCGCCGCGAGATGGAGCGCCGCCTTCACCAGCAGCAGGAGTTTGCCCGCCGCCTCGTCGACAGCTTCCCCGATCTCATCCTGGTGCTCGACGCCGGAGCCCACTACACCTTTGTCAGTCCCCGTTGCAAAGACGTGTTGGGGTACGAAATCGATGAGGCGCAGAACATGGCATTTGGCGGCCGCACCCATCCGGAGGATTTGCCCGCCGCCAATTCGCTTTACAAGGACATCATCGCCGGCAGGCAGAGCTTTGCCTCCCTGGAAATCCGCGTCCGTCACAAACTGGGAGAGTGGCGGCGGATTCGCTTCAATTTCAGCCCCTTGGCCGATGAAAAGGGGAATATCGAAGGTGTGGTTCTCTCCGGCCGCGACGTTACCGATCTCAAGCGTTTGGAGGAGCAGCTCATCCAAGCGGAAAAACTTGCTGCGATGGGGCAGATGCTCGCCGGCGTCGCCCATGAGCTGAATAATCCTTTGACGGCCATCCTCGGCGTTACCGAGCTTCTTCGCGAACGTCCAGGAGCGGACGACTCCACCAAGCGCCAATTGGAACTTACGCACCGACAGGCCCGCCGCGCGGCGCGCATCGTACAGAATCTACTCGAATTCTCGCGCCCCGCTTCCCCGCAGAAAAAGCCTCTTGATCTCAACAACCTTCTCGAGCGCACGCTCCAACTGCACGAACATTCTTTGCGCCGCAACAACATCGAGGTTGATTTCCATCTACAACCCGATCTCCCCGGCGTCATTGGGGACGCCAACCAGCTGATTCAGGTTTTTCTGAACCTTATTACCAATGCCGAACAGGCTATTCGGGAAGTCCGTGAGGCTGGCCGCATCCAGATTCGCGCCGGCCGGAACGGCAAGCAGCTTACGGTTACTGTCCAGGACGACGGAGTCGGCATCCGCACCGAAGCACTTCCGCGCATTTTTGATCCCTTCTACACCACCAAGCGCCCTGGCGGTGGCACCGGCCTCGGGCTTAGCATCTGTATGTCCATCATTCGTGAACACGGCGGAAACATCGAAGCGGAAATTCTTCCTGCCGGCGGATCGGCCTTTACCATCTATCTGCCTGTTGCGTCCGCCGAGAGCCCCGAGACAGTTTCCGCTCCTAAGGAATCAGGGGCCATGTCCTCCGATGAAGTTCGGCCGGCCGCCGATCTTCTCAGAGGTCGTGCAGTGCTCGTGCTCGACGATGAGGAAAGCCTCCGGATGCTGCTTCAGGAAGGCCTGTCGGCTCACGGCTTGCGGGTGGGTTCGGCGGCGACGACTGACGAGGCTCTCGCCCTTCTCGAGCGTTCCAGCTATGACGTGTTTCTCTGCGACCTGCATCTTTCTTCCGGCGGTTTCTTCGTAAACGGCCGCGAGGCCGCCGGCCGTATCTTGGAAGCTGCGGGAGCGCAGAAACCGGCCCTCATCTTCATGACTGGTGACCTGGTTGAAGGCAGTCAGGAAGCTGAAGGCCAAAGTGAGCCCGTTTGTCTCCAAAAACCCTTCCGAGTCTCCGACGTCCTGTCCCTCTTGAGAGAAGTTCTCTCAGGTGCCCCGGCGGAAACACGCCAGACCCGTTGATTGGTTTCTGATTTTCTTGGATACGCCTAACCCGAATTTCTCATTCTGAATTGAAAAAGGCTGTTGCTTCATGGCATAACTCTTTTGTCTAGAAAGAAATCCTGCCAAGGAGGAGCAACAGCCTTATGAGCACAGAGTGTAACCAGTTTGTCTTCGGATTTCATC
>WNFT01005130.1_pt1 | contig 36932 bp, 46 predicted proteins | sample 5400191 | NCBI WGS metagenome assembly WNFT01 (sample SAMN13153359, study PRJNA577476) | soil metagenome | isolation source: 80 cm saprolite under Madrone tree | place: USA:California | collected 2016-06-14 | reverse complement strand
TTGGCCGGAATGGTGGAAATACGTGCAAAGCGTCGTTGAGCTTGAGCCAGGTGACGAAAATGGCCTTGGTAGTTTACAGCATATTACATGGACATCTGCGCTTCCATACAAATTGAGCTTTGATTCACGGGTTACTCGCGTGGAGAAACCCTATTTAATCGAGGGAGTGGCCAGGGGTGAATTAAATGGAACTGGGCGCTGGCAACTTTCTCAAGAAGGTTCCATAACGATCGTACGCTATGATTGGAATGTTAGTACGTCTAAATCCTGGATGAATTTGTTGGCACCTGTTGCGCGTCCCATCTTCGAGTGGAATCACAATATTCTTATGGATGAAGGTGGCAGAAGTCTGGCACTGCTTTTGCATGCACACTTATTGGATATTCCTCGCCAAAAGTCGGGCGGCATGCCACGCATATTGGTCGTACTTGGAGCAGTGTGTTGTATCCCGCTAAGCTAATCCTTACGTGTACCTACATGTAACATCCAGAGATTCGATTGAAGGAGAAACAATGTCTAGCACAACTGATCCCAGGGGATTGCAACCCACCGCTGAAGCTACAGTCCCTCAGCGTGAAGAGCGGCGAGATAAGCGCGGCTGGCAAATTATTCAGTATACACTTTGGAGCATCGGTGTCGTGATCTTCGCGATTGCCTGCGTTATCGTCCATTTTCATCCCGCACCATGGCCTTTTGACCTGCAAACCACCATCACCGTGCAGCATCTTCACCTTTGGGTGGGATTGAGTATCTTGCTCACCCTGGCAAGTTTGATGAATAATCCACTTGTTTCGATAATTGAATTGATCGTGTGGTTTGTCGGGCTTTTGCTGGTAGGAATTATTGCCTGGCGGATGGGCAGGGCTGCCATTCGCTGGATTATGGCTGCTATCTTCATCTCGGTCGGAACTTCCGCCATGGATGGTCTGAATGGCCTGATTAGTTTGATTGTAGGCCGTCCACGTCCCAGTTCACCTCTCATCCATGTCCTTATGCCGGAGCCTTATCACAGTTTTCCCTCCGGTCATGCCGAGAACGATATGGTTTACTATGGTATTCTGTTATACCTGAGTTTCACACGTCCTGTTCGAGAATGGCGTTATCGCTGGGTGTTGATTCCGTTCCAGGTCTTTGCCTTTCTGGTCATCGCCGTTATTGGCTATTCGCGTATACTGGAGGGTTCCCACTGGCTAACAGACGTTTTGGGCGGCTATCTCTCCGGGGCTATCTTTCTCGCCTTGCTGATCTTTCTCTACAATCACACATTCGCCTGGTTGCAATACCGGCATGCCAGGAAGGAAGCAGAGAAGTCTCTTCAGACTTATAAAGCTTCATGATAAAGACGGGTTTTGTATATGAAAATGCTTGTGTTGCGTGTAAGTAGTGTATCAGGAAAACTCATGTGAGTTTTATCGATTGAAGGAGGAGCAATTACTATGGTTATCACTTTGGGAAATCTGATCATCTGGCTGATTATTGCAGCACTTGTTGGTATAGTCGGCGAATTGATTGCCCGCCGTCGTACGCCGTTTGGCCTCGTGGGAGCAATCATCCTGGGCTTCATCGCCATTTTCCTGGTTGTGGGAGTCTTTAACGTCCACATTGTCGGAGAGCCAACAATAAACGGTGTACCTTTGTTGACCTCTATTATCGTGGCAGCGATTCTAGTCTTCATCTGGAGCGCTTTCGCCTACCACCACGCCCACCGCTACTATTCTCGTTACTACCGGCGTGGAAGCTATGTTCGCCGTCCACGCCGCCGTTTTCGCTTGTTCTAACAGTTGATTATACCCGATAGGGGCGCTACGCATTGTGTTCTGGGAATATTAATCATCTTCACAATCAGGCACAATGCATAGCGCCCCTAAACTTGTCTCCTGAGATCGTGTAAAAATCCTGCGCACCCCCCTTTGACCTACAATCATTGACAACCCCCTTGCTTGATAGTATTGTTGATATAACAATTGCCACATTCCCCTGGTTCCTTTAGCCTTAACGTAGGGCACTCTATTCTTGCAAGGAGGCTTTTCAATGCCAGTGCAGTCTTTACGGCCTCGTTTCCAACAATTCAGAGGTTCTATTTATTTCCCGTTTCGTTTACTCATCATCATAAAAGACAATATAAGCGTTAGATCTCTGGCTCAATTTCAAAAGGCACAAGCACAGACGCGCAGAGGAGATACCATCCCACGACAAGCGCGAGGTCAACCATCTCACTCTCACTTAGATACTGCCGGATGGTAGAAAAGGTCATTTCGGAAACGCGAAAGGTCTTTGCGCTCTCCTCAACAAATTCAAGTACAGCGCGATCTCGCGCCTCGAAGATATCCGAACGCTTTCGCCAATTCGCAACGCTCGTGATCTGTTCCTGCGTCAACCCTGCTCGTCGCGCCGGTTCCAGGTGCTGTGCTATTTCGTAAGAGACGTGATGCAGCGTTGCCACCCGCAGAACAGCGAGTTCGCGCAGGCATGGGCTTAAGTCCGCGTTATCTCGAATGTACTCGGAGAACATCATGAACGCACGTAACGCTTTCGGACTATGAGCAAGTACACGGTGCAGATTGTAAACTGTCCCTCGCAAGCGGAGAATATCTGCCAGCACAGGCACAAGGCTCTCATCAAATTCATCTGGTTCTATCGCACGAATACGCATAAGGTCTCACCACTTTCTTTCAGCTCTCAAGGTATCAAAAATCGGCTGGTTTAGGCGATCCCCAGAGATTCGACCAGCGCTCCTTAGAGCTCCAGACCTTCGGCTCGTATGTCGCATCGTCCCAGATCTGTTGTACGTCGCAAGTATATTCAACAAGGTACCTCTCTGGGTCCCTGAAATATATAAACTGGTTGTGGCCCGGTCCATGTCGACCGGGACCATAGATCAGTGAATAGCCATACTGCGCGAGATGATCAGCCTGGCGCGCCAGGTGAGAGAAGTCCTGCACCTCAAACGCAAAGTGATGAAGTGTCACCACATCAGCTTGCGAGAATGCCACCCCGTGATGATCAGGGTTACAGCGCATCCAGACGAACTTGTCATCCACCCAATCAGAGACGCGGAATCCTAAGACTTCACTATAGAAGTCGGCGCTACACTTGCAATCATCTACACGGAATGTGATATGGCCGAGCTTGCGTGGCTGAATCGCACGCGGACCATAATTTGTATCGACCTGGGCCATCTCGCCTATTAATTCAACCACAAAGCCGTTGGGGTCACGCAAGCGTAAAGCAGAAGCTTGACCGAGTTCATCAGATTGTTCAGTTTCGTACGGAATCCCTGCCTTCGTCAAAGCTATAGCCGCGGCCTCGAATTCTGCTGGCCCACCTACATCCAGAGCATAGTGATCAATCCCGGTCTCGGTAGAAGGGATGAGTACGACGGAGTGATGGTTCGAATTGCAGCGCAGATAGACACGGCCAGCACCATCTCTCTCTGTCTCACCCAGACCTACCATCTGAGTATAGAAATCCACCTGTCGTTCCACGTCTTTTGTCTTCAAAGCAACATGCGAAACTCGCTTGACGTTTACAATCGGCATAACAATCTCCTTATTGCCACATAGAGTGCCAGGTTCTGCAAGCCCTTGAAAGTACAGACACGCAAGCGCGTCCTTGCTATTTCGTCCATAACGTAAGCCTTCTAGGCCCCCACTCCCGTCGGAAAGTCTTGACAAAATGAGAAGTAGTGTATACACTTACTGCTAAATGTAACATGCAGAAAGGAAAATTACAACCCATTAGCCAGGTATATGTATGCAGTTCCTTTCTCGTGAGAACGAACAAAGGTTAAATATGTCTTCTCGTCCACAATGTATTTCTTCTTTAGTTTCCTATCGTCTCTTAAGACGAAAAGGGAGGATTGATGTATCTCGTGAGTTATCGTCTTCGTGGCTCGCATGATCTGTGGCGAGCCGGTGTTCAGCGTGATCAAGCAGTAGTTGATGCCAGTACGTACCCTTCCTTCCGTGGGAATACAGCAAAAGAGGAACATGCCATGCCGGTACGCACACTTCTGCAAAAAGGCCAGCAGGAACTAAATAATGTCCTGGCATGGGCAAACCAGCAACTGGATGCAGGCCTTAACGTTATACCTCTCGCATCTCTCGAGTTTGGTCCACCTGTACCTGACCCCGACAAGATTATTTGCCTGGGTATAAACTATCGCGAACACGCGGCAGAGGCCAAATTAGAGGTGCCGCCCGTACCCACCTTCTTTGCTAAATTCCGCAATAGCCTGATTGGCCCCAGCTCTCCGATTCTACTTCCACGGGTCAGTACTCGTATTGACTACGAAGGTGAGTTAGCGGTCATTATCGGCGAACGCTGTAAGCATGTTTCCGAACAGGATGCCCTCCAGTACGTTGCCGGTTATGCGGCCTTCAACGATGTCAGTGCCCGTGACTTGCAATCAAGAACAAGCCAGTGGACGGCAGGGAAAGCGCTCGACACCTTTGCCCCCATGGGACCGGGTATCGTGCCAGCATCCGAAATTCCGGATCCACAGACGCTTACTCTAATAACACGTCTCAATGGACAAGAAGTGCAGCGCGATAGCACTGCCAGTATGGTACACTCTGTAGCAGCGGCGATTGCTTTCCTCAGTTCGCTCATGACACTGGAACCTGGCGACATCATCGCTACAGGAACGCCATCTGGAGTGGGATTCAAGCGTAATCCCCCGCTTTTTATGCGTCACGGAGACGTAGTTGAGGTGGAAATCGAACGTATTGGTACAATTCGCAATCCGGTTGTCGATGAGAGGGAAGCACAATGAGCAATAGCTCCGGGAAAATCCAATCTCTACCTCCTATCAATGGAGGAGCGGATTTGAACGGAGTGGCGGCCCTGCATAGTCGGCTGCGGAAGCTGATTCTGGATGGAAGCTATGCACCTGGAACACTCTTGTCGCAGGTGGAACTGGCAGAAGCGTTGGGGGTAAGTCGGACACCTCTGCGAGAGGCATTGCGCATGCTGCAGGAAGAAGGGCTGATCGAGGCGGAGCATAACCAGCGCGCTCGAATTCCCTCCTTTGATCCGCAGGTCCTTGATGCCATCTACGCCAGTCGTGTTCTCCTTGAGGCATTAGGCATTCGGCTGACGGTTCCTTACCCGCAACAACAGGACGTGGATGCTCTTCGTGAGGCGCTTACGGATTTATCCTCAGCCAGTGATCCCGAGAGTAGAGAGGAACCGCATCGACGCTTTCATCGCCTGCTGGTAGCATATGCTGGAGAGCACCTCTGTAATACGATTGCAGGCTACGCTGATCGCTGTGCATTCTACCGGCGCATGTATATGCAAAGTGACCCTCGCAATCGTACGGTCGCGGATGCTGAACATGAAGCAATCTTCCAGGCATGTGTTGAGCGAGACTCTGAGTTGGCAGCGTACCGGTTGACGCGGCATCTGGCTCGCACAGCATTGACCCTACTAGCGCAGCTGACACCGGAGTATGAACCTGCCGCTGTGCGTACAGCATTGCAAGTTGCGCATGGGGGAGCGAATGTCTTCGATACGGCATCACCCAGGAAACGAACGCAGAATACAAATCTGTGAATCTTGAGGGTATTGCACCTGAGTCTTGAGCTCTCCTCTCTGCTAGTGTACTGGACTCGCAGTTTCTAACTGGTGTCCTTTAATGACCTTAATGAATGTAGTTTTGTCTCTCCAGAAAGGATAGACTATGAACCGTGAAGAACGATTAGACTTCGTCCGCTCTCACCGCATAGCTGTTTTTGGTGTGAACCGCAAGAATGATGGTCCGGCGATGACGATCGTCTACTATGTGATGGATGGGAATGACCTGCTTGTTTCTACTATGGAGGCCCGTGGCAAGGCCAGGGCCGTGCGACGTAACCCAAAGGTCTCACTCTGTATACTCGACGAGCAGTGGCCGCCGACTTATCTGCAATTATTCTGCAACGCCACCATTGACGCCACTATTGATACTGATCTCGAAACGGTCGTTACCCTGAGCATGGCTATCTCAAGTTTGATGGCAAGCCAGAAAATGCCGGAATCGGTGCGCGACGCGACAAGAGAACGTGTCATAGCCGAGCGCCGCGTCCAGCTTCGTCTGCGCCCTTACGCATCCTTCGAGTCCCCTCCGCGTCACGTCTACACTCCGAAAGATGTCATAGGTCTTACCCACGGTCTCGGAACGCGTTTGCCCTGGGAATGAATACTCTCAAGAGCAAGTTACATGGCGTTTTCATTAGTTTCTTTTCCGAGTTCGTCTTCTGGACTGTGGAGCGTTGAAGCTGCTTGTATCTACCCCCACCATCTGCAGGGCCATTCTTATCGCTGCTGGATCGTACCCGGAGCTTACCTGTCCAAGCAATGTAAGCGCTGTGCGTACAAGATGTAGTGCCAGGCGGTGTGATGCCGCCTCGGCATCTCGCATTCTGCATGCCTCAGCAATGGAGCGGTGTTCGGCTGCCGTTACTTCCCAGATATGTGTGGGGTTTTCAGCAGACATCTGCCGATTATACATGCGGCGGTAGTATTCGCAGCGATCAGCATACCCTGCAATCGTGTTACAGAGGTGCTCTCCAGCATATGCTACCAGCAGGCGATGAAAGCGGTGGTGAGGCTCTTCCCAGGCATCGATATCCTGGCTCGCTGCGGCCAGGTCCATATCTGTAAGTGCCTTTTCAAGTGCCTCCGCATCCTTCTGCTCCATGTGTGCCACCGTCAGACGTATCCCTACGACTTCGTGCAGAATGCGGCTCGCATACAGCGCATCGAGGACCTGCGGATCGAATGAGGGAATCCGTGCCCGCTCTCGACCTGCGACAGAAGTGTCCCAGGTGCATAGCTTCCATCCAGAATCAGCTTCCGCAGCCGACTATGCAGGGCCGCCACTCCATTGAGGTCATCGTGCTTATTGATGGAAGTAGTAGAAAGGGATTGCTTCAACTATCTCTTCCTCCTTATCTGCGCATGACCGGGAATAAGACGTCAATGTGTATACACTTGTCCTATTTTATCTTGAAAATTCGCCTTCTTTATGCTATAACTTATTAGTAATTGTATACACATTTTGTGTTTTGTCAAGGCTTGCCTTTCCTTTTGAAGTAGATTAGATGGAGGATTCGAATATGATGAGAGCGATTCGTGTCCATGAAGTGGGCGGCCCTGAAGTGCTGACCTACGAGGAGGTGCCGTCACCAGGGCCCGGCCCCGGGCAGGTACTGGTGAAAACCGCGGATGCTATCGGCGTCCTATGCCGAATATGTGCTTGCTCCAGCGCAACGCCTGGTGCCGGTACCTGACGCTATGTCGCTAGAAACGGCGGCTGCTGTAATTCACCAGGGACTCACCGCCCACTATCTCAGCCAGACTACGCACCCGATCCAGCCCAGTGAGACCGTACTCATCCACGCGGCAGCAGGCGGAGTTGGTCAGCTCCTCACACAAATGGCTAAGCATCGTGGGGCACGTGTGATCGGAACTGTCTCAACCGAAGAGAAGGCACAACTTGCCCGTGAGGCAGGTGCTGACGAGATAATTATGTACACTCACGAGGACTTTGAAACGGCAGCCAGGCGATTAACCGACGGGCAGGGAGTAAATGTCATCTACGACTCGGTCGGCAAGGATACGTTTGAGAAAGGCCTGAACTGCCTCCGTCCACTCGGTCACATGGTGCTCTTTGGTTTGTCCAGTGGGAAGGTCGCGCCAATTGATCCTCACCTGGCGCTGGGACTCAAGGGTTCGCTTACATTAAGCCGCGTTCTGTTAACGCACTACATCCTCACACGCGAGGAACTGTTACAGCGTGCCGATGAGTTGTTCGGTTGGGTAACCGATGGCTCATTACGGGTGAAAATTGACACCGTATTTCCGCTGGCCGAAGCCGTCGAAGCGCATCGCTATCTCGAAGGACGCAAGACCAGGGGCAAAGTCTTACTCATCCCAGAACAATAAAGATTATCTAATCCCTGTCCAGGATAAAACCTTAGTCGTATCCACAGACAGGATGGGAATCTTGTATTTTATCCTTATTCAGGATTGCTCAACAAAGGCCAATCCCCTAGCCACGCACTCTACAAAGTGTGGAGGAGAAGAGGGCATGAAACGTTATTTCGCTCAAGGGATTTCTCCTGGCTCTTTGTTTCTCCTGTTAAAAGTGAGTATTCAAATGAAACTTGACGAACTACCACTCCTACTACTGATTAGCACGTTTGGACAGCAAAAATTCGCTGAAGTTTGCCACACTCTCCACTTCTCCCTCGTTGAGCATATTCACAATCTTTTTAACGACGAAGCGGTGAGGCTGGTTGGGAGTGGATGGCAGTGTAAAACCGATAACATTCGCCGCTTGTGGCGTGCGTTCGCCCCGAATTTCATCTGCCATGAGTTCCAGCAGGTCGGCCATATCCAGATCGAGCGCATTTGCCAGGCTTTCGAGAACTTTCGAGGAGGGATATTTCTGCCCTCGTTCGATCTCACCAATATAAATTTCTGAAAGACCCGCCTTGTCTCCAAGTTCTTTGATCGTAAGTTGACGGTCTTGACGTTCCCGCCGGATCACACGCCCAACAATTTCTTGCAAATCTGCCATACTGTTTTCCTTTCTACCTATGCTTACAGCATATCTCAAGCAAAACCTATGCTCTTAGCATGTTTTATCCCTATCAATATAAACTATCAGCGTGCTATATTCAAGAGGAAGTAATGCTTTGACACCCTGTAAGCAAAGGAGGAAATACCACATGACGTTAGCAATGTCGTTTCATTTCGGAGATCACCTATCCGATCAAAAGGATGTCCGGTTTGCAGTACCGATTCCAATGGTGTATGAAAACGTGCAGCCTGAGCCTGTGCGTTGGGAGTATCGCGTACTCACCATCGACACACGCGAGGAAGATTTGCCGTCACCTGAGCAGTTGAATGAACTGGGCAACCAGGGCTGGCTCTTAGTTGGCATTCTCGATCAGAGGATGACTGGCAGGAGTGGATTCAACGCTTCAGAAGCCACACGGCGCTATATTGACAACGCTTTGGATCAGGAGCCGACCGGAAGAAGCTCGCTCGTTCAGTACTACTTCGTCCGGCAACGGCAGGAATAGGAAGGAGAATTGATATGTCATCGAGTCTTATAGTTCCAACGGTAATAGAGACCACGGGCCGTGGAGAGCGTGCCTACGACATTTACTCACGTGGCAATTTACGATACCATGCGATCTCTGTCCTGCCCGGTTGCCACGACCTGTGTAGGCTTTGCCGCCAGTTTCGGAACAATTCTACTGATGGCTGGCGATAAGGGTCTGCGCCGTTCATTGCCGCATGCCCGAATACACATCCATCAACCCCTGATTCAGGGAGGGATTGGCGGGCAGGCCACCGATATCGACATCCATGCGCGCGAAATCCTGCACACGCGTGATGTCCTCAACGAGATCATCCACCACCACACCGGTCAGCCTCTCGACCGCATCAAACGCGATACAGAACGAGACTTCTTCATGAGTCCCGAGGAGGCTATCGAGTACGGAATCGTCGATGAGGTGCTGAAACTGGCCGAGAAATAACCAGCACTTGCCAGGTGTTGTAAGGGCGACCCTCGTGGTCGCCCTGTCTCTTCCCTTAAATCGAGCTTTGCCCGAGCAATCAAGCAGAAGCCTCCACCTTCTCACCCTCCAGGTCGCCCACTATTTGTGTAATGATCCTCCTGGCCACCGGTGTAGAGAGTACAATCGAGGTCGTGAGTGGGCCATGTGCCGATAGCCGGTCGATGAGTGCCTCCAGGTGTTCAACCGAGGCCGCCATTACTTTCATGACAAGAGCATCACTACCGGTCACGCGATAGCACTCCAGTACTTCAGGCATTTCTTGTACGTAAGGTACAGAGCGCGTACATCGCTCTCCAGGAGAGGAACCCATGCGAATAACAGCAGTGATAGGGAAGCCAATCTTTGCCACATTAACCTCGGCATGATATCCACTGATAATGCCTGCATCTTCCATTCTGTGAATTCGCTCTGCTACCGCCGGTGAAGAGAGCCCAACGCGTTGTCCAAGTTCACTGTAGGAAAGACGGGCATTTTGTTGCAACGCGAGCAGGAGCCGCCAACCGGTATCATCAAGCAGTTTTTCAATTTCTAAAGCCATTTTGCACCTTTACCTTACTCTCGTAACCATTTCAACGAAAAAGCCTTTACTTTTCACTTCATTATACACCATAAGGGGGTTACAATTGAAGTGTGAAAGCTGACGAATATAGAGTCGGTGACACAAAGGTGAAAACGAAAGAGAACAGGAGAATGTCATGTTCACAATTATCATTTTACTTGCGCTGCTTGTTGTATTCGATATTATAGCCCTGCGTTGGAGCGTTGACAGCACCGAAGGGATTACGAGTCGCGAATGGGATCGGAGATGGGGTTGGCATAACGAGATTTTCAGGGATGTATCAAAAAGCGGTACTCTGGCCTCCAGGCATTGATCACACAGTCTGGACTGAAGATGACGAGCTGCAGGCTATTGTGATTGATGGGCCTGCTGAAAGAGCGGATTTATAATCAAGGTCTGTAAATTATCCTGGTGAACGCCTACCTCACCACTACCTTTAGATGTAGCAGATGTTTTGGAGAAATGTAGTGGTGAGGCTTGCCCTCGCCATGTTCCCTGCCTATAGCTGTTCAATCCTGATGAAATTCATCTCGAACCACTGCGGTCCGCTGGCAATTGCTCCAAAGCGTAATACACCGCGTGGGGTTGCAACAGCGTACTGATTATCCAGCCATGCCACGAAACCGAGTGGTCGTGTCGGAGGCTGCGATGCGCGCAGGACCAGTTGGTCATCAACCCGGAAGATGGCTTCATCCTGCCGCCATTCCAGAACATAGTCATGCCAGGATGTCATATCGCTACTGATCAGAGCTTCACGCGCTCCCGTCAGCCTTTGCATCCAATATGAAGCTGGCCGTGTTTGACCGGTCAAGAGGCCCAGACCGGCAGTGAGTGCCAGCGGAACCGTAGCGGCGAGAGCGCCTGGACGCATAGTATGTATGACCTGGGCTTTCCAGCCGAAACCGGGTACGCCGGGAACGAGCGCCATATTGGATGGTGGTGAAGCATAGAAAAACCAGACGGATTCTGGAAGCATCAGAATGTCGCCCCGGATTGAGAAAGGGTAATTCCAGAAACCGAACCCCGCTGTGCCACGTAGGGTTTTTGTGCTGTCTTCTGTGTTGCTCAAAGTTGCAGCGGGCAGTGATGAGCGTGCCCGCACTTCCATGCGCAATGGAGGTCTCCATGGGAATGCTGATCTTGCCAATCGCCCATAATCGTCGATTTGCGCATCGCTATAGTGACCCTGTTGTGCTGAATCGAACGACATGCGCAGCACAGAATCAACAATTGCTAAGGAACCTCCGCCGATACACGTTTGTGCCCAGCGTTGATCGAGAGGAACCGTAAAGTCATCAAACATAAACACTCATTCATAGGCCTGGTGCAGATGGCAAAAATCCTTTTTTGATAGAGCTTATTACCTGTATGCCGCGCTCTCGAGTTGTGCCTGTAGGAGTTCCTCTTCTAGCTGCTCCCAGACATATTGCTCGGCTTGAAGGTTATTCATCGACATCTTCGTGAGAGACTGCGTTACGCGTTGGCGGAAAGTGGCGAAATAGTTCTTTTGCACTGAATGGAGAGGCATTATCATAAGCTCAATATCTTGAGGATCGTAGAACTCTTCAGGCTCGATTGCAAGAGCCAACAAATTTGCGTAGTTGCCAATAAGGGCATTGCGAGCCGGCGAGATGAAATAATCTGGCTGTGTGCTGGAGATCAGAACACAACCGGCAATACGTCCCGTATATAAAATCGGATGAGCCGCTGCGCTTATCTCATGTTCCACCTGGTGGGCCGGAAGAGACTTATCCTCAAGAATGTTCTGGATCTGGGCCTCGTGGCAGGTAGTGACGACATATCCGGCAAGAGATTCTGCTCCCAGGAACATCCCTTTCTGTTCCAGGTCTCCAGCCCATGGTGGAGTGCCTTTCCCGACACTCTCACGAAGGCTACGAATCTTCCTTCTGCCCGAAGAAGCCATGCATCGAACGATGGTAATTGCTAAGCCCGCGCGGCCAGGGTCCAGCTGGCTGAGGGCCTGTTGTAAGATAAGGCTTGAAATCGACCAGTAGCGCAGTGTTTCGTTCGTTTCCGCACGCGCCCTGAATACTCGACTATAAAATTCGGAAGGAATTTCTCTGGATGTATCATCAGCTACTGAATCATCATGGAACTCCCCAAATTCCTTGCCGAGCAATTCAATGAGCAAATCATGATGTTCGGGTAGGACACTTAACAGATGCCGTAGATTTTGTGGCCGCGGCTCCGATTCCCTCTTGACCCACCGAATCAAAGTTATGTCTTGGACTCTCAATTCTTGAGCAATGCGTTGCCGCTCGTGGGGATTGCTAATGATCGTTCCTAGCAGTTCGCGCCAATCTCCTGGTTCTTGCCGCATATCACTACCCTTGCTGCTTAAATAGCGCACAATTGCTCCAATTGTGTTTCATGATAGCAGCTTATCAATGTGGCGTCAACCTTACGTTAGTTAAATGGAAATAACTTAATGAAATTTTTATGTCTCATTGTACTCCTGGGCCGCCTTATGCGTAAGACCTGTCACAAATGATTGCGTAACGCGTGTTTCGCTTTCGCTGCCGCTGTGGCGCTCCAACCCCCAAACAGGTCCGGCCCCTGGTAATAAACGATTCATCAACCCGAGGATGTTGATGGTAACCCCGGGGAAGAGACCGTGGAATATGGCGAGTAATTTTGCAGGAAAACCCAAAATCACTTCAGCACTTCCACGTTGGGCGGCCTGCACGATCTTCTTTGCTGCCCTCTCCGCACTCATTGACATCAGCGGTAAGCTGCCTAAAACCGTGAACCAGGTATATTCTTTCTTGTTGTTGCCTTTGAAATAGGCATTCACTTCGGAGCCTGTGCGCATGAGTCCTGGTACAACGGTAATAACTTTGATGCCTTCCTTTGCTGTCTCGGCTCGCAGCCCCTCAGAAAATCCAACTGCTGCGAATTTTGCGCTGTCATAGGAGAGCAGGTGGGGAACACTCACTTTACCACCAATAGAGGTGATATTGACAATACGTCCGCCCTTGCGTTCTAACATTTGAGGTAGCACCGCCATGGTGGTATAAAATGTGCCCCAGAACATGATATCCATCGATTCTCTGAAGTCCTCTAGCGTCTGCGCCAAGATTGGGCCAACGATGATGATGCCTGCATTATTCACCAGGATGTCTATGCGCCCAAACCTTTCTGTTGCCTGATTCACCATGTTCTCTGCCTGCGCACGATCGGAAATATCGCATGGTATGCTCATTACCTCGGCACCATGCTGTTCAAGTTGCTGGCGTGCCTGCGCCAATTCCTGTTCATTGCGTGCACATACTGCCAATTTAGCTCCTCGTCGTGCAAACTCGTGGGAGAGGAGGAGTCCTAATCCACGAGAGCCACCCGTAATAAGTACCACCTGGCCATGCATACCTGGCGCTTTACTCTGCCGCATAAACTTAACCGCCGTTAATCCCAATCCGATTGCAGCTGCTCCTATAAGCGAATTGCGACCGTTGTTATTTTTTGCCATGGTAATATCTCATCTCCCATCTGATTGCTTCTGCTATAAGGTTTGTTGCTTAATACACTTATAAAATATGTAGCATGCATTAAACCTTATGACAAACTCAGGAGGAAGCCATGGATGTCCTCACCGCTGCATACGATTCGCGGATGAAGCTCTGAACCTTGTTGGCGGAAGACTCTTTGAGGGCTATTTACAGATTTTTTCAGAAAGCCGACTTTGAAAAAGAGACAGTCATAAATCGTTAGCGTTTACCTAACGCCTCGCGGCTCAGCGTCGCAACCAGAACAGCCAGCACGGCAACAATCAGAATAGCCCCTGTTGCCACGCGCAGCGGAGCCAGGAAAGGAACATACTCGATCAAGAGGAGTATGATGAGCGCGAGAATTATTCCTACCAGGATAATCATATCTCCCACGATAAATTGGTAGATGGCGTTGATTACCCTCATGGGCGCACCCCCTCCTGCTCTGCTGTGACCATTGTTTCTCTATCCGTACTCGCCATCGCTACCTGTCGTTCTTTGACCTGTTTCAGCCAGGTGACCAGGATGAACGATGCCAGGAGGTAAAGTGCGATCAGGATAAGAATAAAGACATCCGCTAGCGGCCAATTATAACCAAAGCCCTCGGCTGCCCAGAACGTGCCAAAGCTGGTGAGCATAATACCGACCACAAACTTCAATGTATTCTCCGGCACACGTTTGAGAGGTGCCCGCACCAGCGCTCCAGCACCGATCACCAGGATGCCGGCAATTGTTGCGCCTATCGCAGCAGAGGCAATGCCGCTGAGCCCGCCGGTAGTTGTGACATTACTGCCAAAAGTAATCACGATGAAGGCGACTTCAAGCCCCTCGAGCAGCACGGATTTATATGATAATGCCACGCCAAAAGGTTCTAGCTGCGATGTGGTTTCGCCACGCGTTCGCAGTTCCGCCATCTTCTCCTCGAAGATAGCCTCTTCATCGTGGAGCGCCTTGAGTCCGCTATAGCGCAGAATGGCCTTTTTAAGCCACTTCAGACCAAAGAGTACCAGAATGATGCCGACCACAAGCCGTAAGATAACGATTGGTACATATTGAACGAGCGCAACCCCGAGTGTGCCAACGATAATCGCGAGAGTAACTGCCGCGGCAAAAGCTCCTACCAACGAACTGCGCCAGTTGATCGTTACTCCGACCACCAGTACTATCGTAAGTGCCTCGACGAACTCGACAGCAGAGGCCAGGAATGCTGCCGTTGCGATAGCCCATTGCATGCAAAATTTCTCCTTTACTACCGAAAGGATGCTCCAGGTAGAGGGGTGAAAACTTTCATAACAAAATCCTGAAGAGGAACATCCCCTTTATTTATGATATCATATGCAGGCATGCCGTGTCGGGCTATCGTATCCGACGGCTTTCTTTCAACTTTTATGCGCCACGAGTTGCAGCCAGTTGCGTGGTACCTCTGCAATGCCCAGTTCCGCACTGACCTGGTAGACGGATGTTCCCAATGCGGCGGCACCCAGAGGCAATGGAACCCCGGGTAAGGCCCCTTCGATGAATAGCCAGTATTGTCCTATGTCGTGGTAGGAATCTATTGTCATAATAACGCGTTCCTGAGTAGCGTCTACACTACAGAAGCCGCTCTGCTTGAGGAGATCTATGTATTCCTCCGGAGTCAACCACTGCATTGCCATCGTTTTTGCATCGCGTGACAGGTGTACTTCTGGATGTTCCTTACGCAGCCATCCCACGGCACGGCGTGTCCAGAGCCGGTAAAAACGCTCGGTTCCCTCGACATAGGCCCCTTCATAAAAGCCGCTGTTGCAGGCAAATATACCGCCAGGAGCAAGTATGCTTGCCATCAGCCGGAATGCCGAGAGCTTGTCGGGGAGAAGGTGAATGGCGTTACAGAAGAAAGCAGCATCGGCATTCTGCACGATTTTGAGAAGATCACCCGCTTCTCCCTGGATAAAATCGGTATGTATTCCCGAACCTTGTAGCCCTGCTTCCTCCATCCCTTTTTGGGCACGGCGCAACGCTTCCGCCGACGGGTCCACGCCAATAAGGTGTGCCTGACGTCCCTGGCGCGTGATCTCTTCGGCAACGAGGCGTGTAATTGCTCCAGTTCCACAGGCCATATCCACAATGGTCAGTGTAGCGCGATTGGGACGTACCGCTAAAGGCGCAAGTGCATGCCGGACAAGCGCGCGGTTGATTTCGGTATAAAATCCGTGGGCCGCAAAAGCCTCAAAGGTAAATTGGTTGGTCTCCTCGGTTTCAATCAAAGCCATAGTACAGTCTCCTTTTTTTATTGGGCCATAGTTTATGGTTTAGAGGAGAACTACACCAATTTTGTTTCATTTCTTAGACATGCATTGCCATTCCCCCGTCAACACAGATAATCTGGCCTGTGATATAGCCTGCCTCTGGCAAACAAAAGAAATGTATCGCGGTTGCCACCTCTTCGGGGGTACCGAAACGCCCCAAGGGGGTAATATCAAGCACGGACTTGCGCTGCTGTTCCGTCAGAGTAGAGGTCAATTCCGTAGGAACAAAGCCTGGCGCGATCACATTAGCTGTAATATTGCGGCTCGCCATTTCGCGTGCTGTGCTGATGGTCAGGGCAATAATGGCCGCTTTGGACGCGCTGTAGTTCGCTTGACCCGCATTTCCCAGCAGACCCGCTATCGAAGCAACGTTAACGATGCGTCCCCAACGCACTCTCATCATGCCGCGCAAAGCCGCTTTGGTACAAAGAAATGCTGAATGTAAATTAGTATGTATGACATGCTCAAAGTCGGAGAGTGACATCTGTAAAATAAGCTTGTCACGCGTCGTCCCCGCATTGTTCACTAAAATAGTGATCGGACCAAGTGCCTGGGTAGCTTCAGCGAAGAGTCGAGTAACCTCTTCTTCCTTGCTGACATCGGCCTGGATTGCGATGCAGCGCCGTCCTAGCGCCTCAATGCTGCTCTTTGCCTCGCTCGCAGCGCTGGCATTACTGCGATAATTAATGACAATATCGGCTCCTGAGCGTGCCAGTCGTTCTGCCGTTGCTCGACCGATACCCTGACTGCTGCCTGTGACTAAGGCAATTTTGCCTACCAATGGCAAATTCTGTTCAGTCATGCTGTTTTTCTCCTCAGAAGTTGCTTTATGCCCCATTCCTACCCACCCGTCGTTGCTAGTATAGCACATTATCCTTTATAGCCACCTCTGAGCGTCATCTAATCTAGAGCTATTGACGGCATCTGTATAGCAAATATAGGTCCATTTGATAAACTGGCGAAGCGTGAGCTGGCGTTGGGCCTGACGGCAGTGATTAATTTGTCCTTGTTCGTCTTCTACCGCTTTGTCCTTTCCTGTGAGTGCCTTTACCAGCTTCTCCAGTACGTCTATTTCCTTGTTTATCTGGTCGAGGATGTGTCTCCGTTGGGGTGTGCGAGTTACCATTTGATGGTGGCATCAAAGGAGTATCCTCTACTGGCTGTTCCATAAGCGATGTCAGATCAGGTACTATCGATGACGTGCCATTCGTCGATGATCCGTTGTTGATATGATTTGCCGATTTCCCATTTGCAAAATCAGTTACTTCTGGTACTGCCCAATCAGCATCCTCGGTTATTTCAGGCTGTTCTATTAATTCACCGGGTTCGGCAGATTTAACGGAATCTGCCTCTGATGTATCCTGTAATGGCCTGGTAGGAGCGTCTTGTAAGTCAATTGACGGAAGAGATTCGGGTGCAACCATCTCCGATTCTTCCGTTAATGACTCTTCAGGAGTATCGGATAGATCGGTTGGCGGAAGAGATTGAGGTGGAACCATCTCCAATTCTTCGGGTGTTGGCTGCTCAGAAGCTCCAGGTTGATCAGCTAATGTAACAGCTTGATGTGGAATTGTCTCTTCTGAATCCGGCAGTGGTTCTCCAGCAGCGTCAGGTAAGACAGCGTTTGAAATAGCTTCCGTCGAAATAGTATCCTCTATGTCAGGATGCGGCTCATCGGCAGTTTCAGGCGTTCTAATTGCAATAGCAGATTCGGGTGGAATCGTATCGGCTGAATCCGCTAGTGATTCGCTCACCGCTGGTTGCTTTTCAGTTGCTTCAGGTGGTGTGATAGTAGGTGTCTCCTCAACTGTATTCCGGGGTGCCTCCAACTGTTTGACAATCTGAGAAGATTGTAAGGAAATCAGGGGTGTGGACTCAGTGTAAACAGTGAAGCGAATGCTGGGTATGCGCGGTAGGGTGACATCGAAATCTGCATCGAATTGTGTCGTATTGTCAAATATGGCAGAATAAGCCTGATCTGCTGTTAGATTGCGTATGCCCCGCAAGTCAGCGCCATTGAGCACAGCATTATGCATATCTGCGACGAGCAAATTAGCGCCTTTCAATATAGTGAATCGCAGATCAGCCCCAGAGAGGTCGGCCCCAGAAAGTTCGGCATCGGTAAGATCAGCCCCGGCGAGACAGGCACCCCTAAGATCGGCCATGTAGAAATTGGTGCCTGCCAACCGCGCCTCTCTAAAATCTGCCCGTACGAGGTACCGATTGGAGAGATCACGTCCACTCAAATCAGCTCCGCAAAATGTCGGCGGTCGCCAGTTCTTAAATGGGTGCTGGGACTGACCGTGTTCATTTGAAAGGAGCGGCGTTTCATCGGTATGGGGAAGTTTAGCCAGTTCATGCTCCAGGTTCAATTTGCCCATTAACGCCTGAAATTCCTCCGTCATGGCTGCAATTCGCTCCTGGTCTCTGATTTCCCATGTTTGCCAGGTCTCTTCTACCTGCTGTACCTGCCTGCTAAGCTTTTTCTCTACATCAAGTGCGTGCCGGCCCTGCCGTACTTCCCAGGTACGTTGGTGTGCCTCCTGTGCGCGCTGCCATGCCTCTTGCTGCACTTGTAACCTCGTCAGAGAGCGGAATTGTATCTTCATCGCTATGAAAATTCCTACGAAAGCGGCCAGCAAGCCGATTAAAGCACTCACTATGAATAGTTGGATCATGCTAACTTACCTCACGTAATGTTCGTCTGTGTTGCAACTTCAATGGGTACTTATCCTTTTCCCAACCTTACCTACTAACTATAAACTAGTCATGCAAATATTTCGATGTTTATAACCATTCAGCCTATTCCCTCGAAAAAATAGCCAGAGGCGGTTACCCCTGGGAACCCTCTTAAGTCCGCACTTATGAGAAGGGATATAGACGAAGCTCCTGGAAGAACATATAATAGACTCGGTGTTCTAATCTTAGAAGCTCCCTGGAGAAGCTTCATCTTTATCATCTAGCTGTTTAGAGGAAAATCATGAGCCAATATAATCATCCCGTACCCACATCATTTTTGCTCGACGAAGAAAATCGGCGGCTTATCCTGACCTGGAGCGATGAACACGAAAGTGTGCATGGCTGGGAAGCGCTACGTTGGGCCTGTCCTTGCGCATGGTGTGCAGGCGAAGGTGGGCAACCTGGCATGTTGCAGAACAAGCAAAGCCTCACGGCCGAAGAAACCACGCTGGTAAACATTGAACCGGTGGGTCGCTATGGCCTGACGCCTGTCTGGGAAGATGGGCATAAAACTGGCATCTACACGTATGAGAAATTACGTGCCAGTTGCGAATGTGACGAATGTCGTGCCCGTAGGAGAAACAGGTTTTAACGTTAACAATTGTTACATTTCTCGTTATATGTGATGAAAGACAACCATAAAAAACTTCCTGGACACGGAGATGTCCAGGAAATCATCACATATCGAACGGAGAAATCGTATGTCAACCAATGGAATCAGTTCACCAGTTCAATCTCGTCGCCGCGGCCTGGTGATCTCGGGCCTTGCTCTCCGCCTTCTGATTGCCTTTATCGTTAGCTGGCTGATTGTGCTGGCCTTCTTTGTCTCTGGAGCCGTTTCGCGTTAACTCTCCTGCTCGAATTCTTGTTGTTCCAGCTTCTGCTCCTCCTCAAAGCGTACGCCGTATCGACCGCTCAGGTAATCATACATATGGTCGGTAAAGTGGTTCGGGTTAATGAATCCTCGATTCTCCGGCTTGATTTCTGAAAGTTGAATCATCAGGTTCGTATCCCCATTCCGATAATGGCAATACAGAGACCAGCGTTCATTGCGTTCCAATAGCGTAAAATCGGAAGAGATGGAGCCGGAACCATCCCCCACGCGCTCACGACGCAATTGCGCATGACGAGCAAGATGATGGTAAGCTGCATCCAGGTTATCCACCACAAAACCGATATGGTGCCAGCGAGTCGGCTGCCCATCCGAAAGCAGCGCTTTTTCGGTGCCAAATAAAAACAATGCCGTATTACCGGTAGTCAGTACGGTTTGATGCCGGTCGTCGCGTACAATCGTCATCCCCAGCACCTCGCTGAAAAATGCTTTCGCATCTTCGCGGTCGGCCATCGTCACTGCCAGGTGGTCAAATCCGAAATTGGTCCACGTTTTCTGACCGCTTTCCCCGGCTGCCTTACTTAAGGGTATCGCCTCGATATGAAATGTGTTCGTCTTGAAGTGCGCAACACTCTCACCAATGAACATATCCGGGAAGACCTCGTCCCCGTTTGGTGTGCTGATGCGAATGCGATGCCCAACCAGCAACCCTGGCGGCAATGCATGTTCTAGTGCCTCGTGGTATATCTCCTGCGGATTTACCTCTGCCTGGTATGGCTGACCATTTACCACAAGCGTCAGATGTAATGACTGCTGTTTTTCTGTTGTTTCCGATGCTGGTTGTATTTGATTTGTCATTCTGAATTTGACTATTCTCGGACTTGGTGGCAGCCTACGACCGGGCTCTGTCACCACCCTTGCCTTGCGAACTGCCCTGGAGGGCGCGGAAGAAACTGGCATCTCTACTCAGTTGCTTGACCTGGCAACATTACCTCTCCCTTTATTCAATGGTACCTACTCGCTTGAAGAATATACACCTGAAGGGCGCGAAGCTATCCTGACTTTGCTCAATGCCGTACGCAGGGCGCAAGGCTTCATATTTGCATCGCCGACCTACCATAACACGATCAGTGGCTCATTGAAAAATGCACTGGATTATATGGAGTTGTTGAGAGACGATCACCCCCCACGGCTGGAAGGAAAAGTTGTAGGACTGATGTCGGTGCAGCTTGGCGTCTCCGGAACAGGTAATCACACTATAACCACCATGCTGCTTGCCGCTCGTGCTATGCGAGCCTGGGTGGCTCCAACGATGGTAGCAGTTCCTGATAGCCGCCAGATGTTTAACGAAGAAGGTCAGGCGTACGATCCTACATTGTCAAAGCGTTTACATACTTTGGGTGCAGAGGTTGCGCGTGCAAGTGAAATGTTTGCGAATTATTGGTGACGTTCTAACAAACAAGAGGTTTAAGCGGATTGGCTTACCGTTTTTTCCATGATACGCAAAGTGACAGGCAATACGCGCAGCGACACAGGCAGGCGCGGGATGACCGTGCGCATTCCCAACGTTGACGCATCAAATGCCCTCTGTCGCAGTCCGCTCCATTCCAGGCCATAGATTTCACGCACAGGTTGAGGCAGCAGCGCACAAGTTACCTGAAAGCTGAGATGGATGAACGGGCAGAAGATGGATGGTAGAGGCGGAAATAGCACCTGGTGAGCGAGTTGCCTGGCCTGCGGTGTAGCTGCCAGGCGATTGCTATTCACCATGTCATAAACATACCCTTTCAAGTCGTTCACTGACTCAGGCATATCACGGGGTTGAAGGCCCAACAGATGCGCTACCCCCTTCGATTCCTGGTAATATTGATCCTGCTCTTCAAGGCTGAGCGGGCCGATGAAGAGCGTATAGGTCAGCAACAACGTATCGACCAGGGTAGCATGAACCCATAGCAGTAGTTCTGGATTACGTGCATCATAACGACTTCCGGTAGCATATGCCCCGGCATCGATAGGCAGCGTGCCATGAACATGGCGATGCAGGCGATTGATAGTTTGAGCGGCACGCCTTGCCTTTAGCGTTGAGCCAAAAGAGAGATATTCACCGAGCATGAAGGTGCGTTCTGTCCGGCCAAAAGGATCAGACATATAGTTGCTATGGGTGCTTACTCCCATTGCAATCAGCGGATGAGCTATTTGCATCAAGACCGCGCGAGCGCCCCCCAACAAAACGGCTGTTTCACACCCAATTTTCCAGGCAACACTACCTGGACCGTAGTAGCCGTAATCCTTCTGATTCTCCGGGTATTTCATGTCTCTTCCTCAACCCTGTGAGTTTGACGATAACCGTGCTATACGCTCGTAAAATGCCGCACCCATAAGTTGCTCTGCCCTGTCGGGGTCTTCTTTGTACAACTGCAAAGCCAGTGAAGTTTCTCGCGTGGGAGCAAGTGTCAGGTCTGGACGCCCATCGGCAACCGCCTGGAGAATCTCGGAGGCTACCTGGTCCGCGGTAAGTAAGACTTGAACGCCCATGATTTGAACCTGAAAGGAAAGGGACGCCCAGTTTGCCCGCTACAGAACTGAGGAAGACAAAATGCCCTGACCCTTGCTGGCGCATATAAGGCAGCGCTGCCTGTGTACAAAGAAATGTACCCATGAAGTTAATACTCATCATTGTCTGCATCTGGCTGGCGGTAAACACATCAATTGGCCCACCCGTTCCAATACCCGCGCACGTCACCACCAGGTCAATGCGCCCATAGATTGTGGAAGCCTGCCGCATGAGCTCCAGTACCTGCTCTTCATTGATAACATCCGTAGGAATTGCCAGAATGCCGCCTGTTGCTTCAGGTTGCTGTTGACGTAATTGTTCCTCTGCCTGTTGTAGTCCCAGGCTGTTTATATCTGCCAGCACAACATGTGCCCCCCTGGTTCGTAAGGCTTTCGCCGTCGCGAACCCAATACCACTTGCCCCACCTGTGATTACCACCACTGCGCCCTCAAAGTTCGTCAATGCCATCGAAATATGCTCCTCTCGCCACAGTTCGGGTAAATAAATTCATCTTTGTATTATGATCTTACCCCGCTCCGAGACAGGTGTCAAATGATTGAGACCTGTTCAGATGACACACGAGCATGCGAGAAGAACAAGGTAGCTACTGCTGCTGGGGCGGCATCTCCTGTGGATACTGCGTCCTCCGACAGCCATTGGCACACGTATGAGCCATCATAGTTACAGATCAAGCAGCGCTCGCCGAATACCCACCAATGATGCTCTGATATGATCAGCATCCAGTCCATAATGGGTAACCGCTCGTATCCTGCCCTCACCAATATGCCCCATCAGCACACCGTGTTCTCTTGCCTTTGCCAGGAACTGCATCGTCTCTTCTTCAGTTAGAGGTTCCTGCTCTGAATTGCGTACCGAGAAGACCACCATGTTGGTTACCACGCGCTCTGCATCGACATCTATCTGTGGATACTCTGCCAACCCATCTGCTAACTGCTTGCAATTTTCATGATCTTCGGCCAGCCGGTCAACCATCTGCTCCAGCGCCACAATACCGGCAGCTGCAATCACGCCCGCTTGCCTCATTCCGCCACCCATAAGCTTACGCATGCGCTGTGCGCGTCGTATGAAATCTCGACTACCTGCCAACATCGATCCCACCGGTGCGCTCAATCCTTTCGAAAGGCAAAACATCACCGAATCAACCGTTCGTACCAATGTACTCACAGGTACACCGAGTGCGATAGCAGCATTGAATACACGCGCACCGTCCATATGAACTGCAACTCCATGCATATGTGCCAGCTCGGTCAGCGCCTCAACCTGGGTCACGCTCAGCACGGTTCCACCACAGCGATTATGCGTATTTTCGATGCACAGGAGTGCCGTAGCAGCTGTATGTTCGTCACTGCCATCGGAAATACCCACCTGAATTTGATGCAGATCCAGCATTCCATTCGCGCCGGTCGCCACAACATGCCTGGGGGAGCCGCCTATCGTCGATGCGCCACCCAACTCATGATGGTAAATATGCGATTGATCACCGACGATAAACGCTTCACCCCTACCCGTATGTGCCAGTACCGCCGCTGTATTGCCCATTGTACCGCTGGGCACAAAGAGCGCAGCCTCTTTACCGAGACGTTCTGCAGCCATTTTTTGCAGGCGATTCACGGTAGGGTCTTCACCATACACATCATCTCCAAGCTCGGCACGATACATAGCCTCGCGCATAGCTGGTGATGGCAATGTAACTGTATCGCTGCGTAGATCAATCATAGTAAAAACTCCTTCTGGTACATGGTGGACATGAAATTAACTCGATATGCATGTATTGTTAAGTGGGTCCAGGAGTAGCCATCCCTCAAAATCCCACTTCTATATACCCTCTCGCCACGGTCGAAACTTAAAGAATAACCTGCACACAAAATATGGTAACATAATAAAAATCAAAAGGATACTCTGAAAATCCTTGGGTAAGGGCAATTTAATGGTCCTGAATCCAATTTACTGCAATCAAGTTAGTTTCAGACGCCTGAAAATTTGCCACGGCTGAATCATCCTTAATCACATTATTTTGAATGGTATCTAAGAATGTTGCTCCCATTCGGAATCTGCGCTAGAATGGCTAAGTATAAAAAACTACTCGACAGGAACAAAGAATGACAAGTTCGATGATACCATCCATTCATCTTGCGCGTGTCTACGAATTGCTCATCGCAACCTATGGAGAACCCAAAAACGAACCCGATTATGACCCGCTGGGAGGGCTCGTCGGGACAATTCTTTCGCAGCATACTTCAGACATAAATTCCGAGCGAGCCTACCAACAACTGGTTGCAACGTTCCCAACCTGGGAACAGGTCCGCGATGCACCTACCAACGAAGTAGCCGTTGCCATCCGCTCCGGCGGACTCGCAAATATCAAGGCCCCGCGCATTCAAGATGCCCTGCTGACGCTAACACAACAGCAGCAGAAGCAGGGTGGAACAAAAACCCTCTCAGACTTCCTCAGTGATGAACTGGCAAAACGCACCTCAGAAGAGGCATGGCAATACCTGCGCAGTATTCCAGGAGTCGGACCCAAAACGGCGGCATGTGTACTCATGTTTAACCTGAATCGTCCTGTTATGCCGGTCGACACGCACGTTCATCGCGTGAGCAAGCGATTAGGCTTAATTGGTCCCAAAGTGAATGCAGACCAGGCTCACGATACTTTCGCTGAGATGGTCCCGCTGGAATGGGTCTACCCGTTGCACGTCAATCTTATCCGACATGGGCGGCAAATCTGCCACGCGCAGCGGCCTAAATGCGAGCTGTGCCCGCTCTATAGCGAGTGTGCGTTTGTCGGAAGCGTGAATGCTCAAGAAACCGTGTTATCTAGTGAGGTACTCTCTGAAGCCGTGAAGGATATCTCAGAAATTTTGTAGACAAAGTTATAGACGTCACTTATAATGGTTTCACCGTCATTATCCCTGAGTTTATGAGAGAATGTCCATGTTACTGAGGGTATCCCTTCTATGTGTTAAACATCTTCAGGAAACTCTAACGTATGCAGGATTATCAAGCGTTACTAAACGAGGCGAAAGCAGTTTTACAACGAAATACTATGTTTATGCCATTGTACGCGGGAGCAGTCACGGATCAGCAGCTAGATATTTTACTTCATCGCCTCTCACAGGCTGACGAGTTCTCTACTGCATATCCTGTGCCTTCTACAGCTATCAATTGCCGGTATTTTGATAAAGATCGCTATTGGAGGGGGCCAACCTGGCCAATTACGAACTTTTTTATTATCGAAGGACTAAAGCAGTGCAGAACAAGACATAAAAATGTAGATCAACGAGCGAACCTTCTAGCCGCCAGGACCATTCAAATGATCAGAGATAACGGGTTTTGGGAATATTTTGACCCAATAGATGATGGAACAAAAGCTAATGAGAAAGGTATGGGTTTTAGCTCATTTAGTTGGACAGCAGCAATTTTAATCCAGCTTATAAATATGACGGATTGAAGTGCGATAAAATCAACTCGACGCTCTCCCTTCAAAGATGTTAGAATGCCAGGAGACAATAACGTAATGGCATAGTAGATAACGCTCTTTTATAGCTGAAGGGGACTCGAAATGTACATAGATCAAACATTGCAACAATTTTTAGATGATCTTAGCTCCTCTAAACCCACTCCCGGGGGCGGATCAGCATCTGCATTTAGTGGTGCCATGGGAGCTGCACTTGCCAGCATGGTTTGCCGTCTCACATTGGACAAAGATGAATACGCTGATGTGCGGCAAGAAATCATGGATTTGCTACAACATACCGAGGATACGCGCCAGCGCTTTCAGCAGCTTATGCAGGAAGACATAGAAGCCTACGGAAAACTCTCTGAAATCTTCAAGATGCCACGCGAAACAAGTGAGGAGCGGAACGCACGCAGCAGCGCCATTCAGGAACAGCTTGTTCAGGCCGCCCTGGTCCCACTCGAGGTGGCAGAAGCGGCAGCCGATTTGATGCAGGGGTGCCTGCGCATCTCTGAAATTGGCAATTCGAAGGTACTCAGTGATATCGCTACAGGCGCAATGCTCGCCTCCAGCGCGGGAGCAGGTGCCGCCTGGATGGTGCGCATCAACTTGCAGTCGCTCAAAGACCTTGAACTGGTGACCACACTGGGCGAGCGCCTCAGCAAAGCCCTTGATAGCATCACATCTTCCAGTCAGCAGGTTACGAGTATAGTAGGGGGAAGAACGTGACGGCGCAAATACTGGATGGGCGTGCCATGGGGGCGGAGATCAAGGCCGAATTACGTGCGGATATTCAAAGGTATGTCGACTTGCGAGGAAGGCCGCCTGGACTGGTCATTGTGCGCGTAGGAGATGACGCGGCATCGGCTGTATATAGCAAAGCAATTTTGCGTCTTGCCAATGAGCTTGGCCTGCGAGCGAAGCTTGCACAATTACCCGAACTCACATCACCTGAAGAGCTACGTTCAACACTATTACAATTGGATGGTGATGAAACCACGCAGGGTATTATAGTACAAATGCCTCTGCCAGAGCATCTTTCGCAACGTATGGTTGCGGATACAATCATTTCCAGCAAAGATATCGACGGCATCAGCCCTCGCAGCGCGGGCAATCTATTCCTTGGCCTGCCCAGCTTTCTGCCTGCCACTGCTGCATCCGTAATGGAAATTCTTGAGCGCACGCAAACTCCACTTGACGGCAAACGCGCCGTCATCATATCGCGCAGCAATGTCGTTGGAAAGCCACTTGCGATGATGCTCTTGCAAAAAAATGCCACGGTGACCGTCTGTCACTCGCGCACAGTTGACCTGCCATCGTTCACACGAAAGGCTGATGTGCTGGTCGCAGCAGCAGGCCATGCCAATATGATCACAGGGGACATGGTTCGACCGGGCGCGGTAGTCATCGATGTCGGTATTAATGAACTGCCACAAGGTGGCATCGTGGGCGATGTTGATTTCGCCTCGGTGCGCGAAGTGGCAGGAGCGCTTACACCAACCCCCGGCGGCGTGGGACCGCTCACCAATATACTGTTGCTGAAGCAGTGTGTAGAAGCGACATGGCAAGAAGTGGATGATGCCTGATTCTATCATATCCAGGTGATCCCATTCAGAGTTTCAGCCTCCCATGACGATGCTCATGACGCTTTCATGACGCTTCCCCCTCCCCATGACGATGCTCATGACGCTTTCATGACGCTTCCCCTTTATAGTAGTACCTGAGAGGACGAGGCGAGTCACCGGAGGAGTGGCCCGGAATGCTGTCGGGTAGGCCTTTGAGTTATGAATTGCCCTCATTTCGATATACTCACCTCTTTACCCCCTACGAGAACGATCGTAATGGTAAGTCATGCAAGCGAGATGTTCCTGGAGTAACTTCGCTTGCTGAATCTATGAGCAGCTTGCGCTTATACGCGAAAGACGCTCTGGTTTCTTATTTGTGTGTGCTGTGCCTGGCCTGTAAGTAAGAGATCGTTGGTGTCGTCTTCATGCTCGCTTGTGGACGCTGTTCTTGCAAAGATGCTGGCGTTTGGGCCTGGAACTGGTCGGACTGGCCCTCAGCTGGACAGTGTTCGGATTGCTCATAGTTCACTGCTCCAGTCCCACCGGAGCAATAGATTAGGAGGAAAAGTTATGAAAACGAGCGTAGCGGTCATAGGTGGGGGGTGCGCGGGTTGGTTTGCTGCAGACGAACTCACGCGCCGCGGGATTCGCTGTGTCGTCATTGATACAGACCCACCTGCCGCCTTCGCATCGACCCGCAACCAGGGATGGCTGCAAAGTGGGGCCTTGTATGCCGCCATGGAGGACGATATACCAACGGCCAGATTTTGCCGCGAGGGGTTCCATTTGATACGGTCGCGCTACCCGAATGTCATCCGCACCGGTATTCCAGGTTACTTTCTCCTGCTCCATGAGGAAGAGCTTCACCTGGTCGTCAAGCACTGCCAGGATCAGGACATCGCTGCACGCCCTGTTCCCATCCGAGACGTAAAAAGGCGCGAGCCTATCCTGGGGAGTAGCCGCCTTGCTTACTCCGTCGAAGTCCCGGATATCCCCTTCGATAGCTCCAGGTTATTGCAGGAGATCGCCACCCAGGCGTGCGGCAGAGGTGCTCTCTTCCGCTCAGCGTCTAGCCTGGAAGCCGTAAAGCCTATTTGGGACGGCAAGAACTGGCACGTCTTTCTTGATAGTGATGATGAGATCGAGTGTAGAGCAATCGTTTTGGCCTGCGGTGCCTATATACCGGACATGCTAGAACGCGTGGTTCCGGGACAAACATGCGCTTTCAAACGTACTAAAAATCCCGTCCTGGTACTGCAGGGGGAGGTAGCGAGCTCAATCCTGATAACACTGCGTGAACTACAGGGCCCGCATCTGGTCCCGTTTAATGGGATAAGGGGTAAAGGTGCATCAATCTGCCTCTACCGTACAGAAGAAGATATTGCAGATTGTCGAGATTACACTTTACCCCTGCTCTGCCTGGAAAGATATGCCGAAAGCCTGGCGAACTTCTACCCCGGGCTGTTGACGATGCTCTCCCAGGGAGTGCCCATTCAAGCGCATTTTTATGTGTGCCAGAAGCTCTACCTGGCAGACGACTTCGAGAACAACCCGTCCAGCAGAAGACCTGCCTGCCTGGCATACTCTCCTCAACCGGGAGCGCTACAAACTCTCTTTGCTTTCTATCCAGGCAAGTTCACCGCTGCGCCAATTGCAGCTCGGGAATGCATAGATGAACTAGAACGATGCCTGGAGGACCTGCGCATATATAATGTCTCCGAGGCAGGCGAAGTAGTGGCTGTACCAACTATGGCCAGGCAAAGATATTACGATAACCCCGAGTATATACTAGCGGTAAAAAATGGGAGGCTGGTCTTCGATCCCTATCGAGTAGAAGACTCCTACAAAATTTTTTCGGGCGCATCCTATGCTAAGGAGCAGAATGGTTTCTCAGGCGTCAATTATTTCAATCCATGCCCGGCGTTGCCCATATGTTCCCCGTGCGCCGGACCTACAGTCTGTAGGGTCAATCGGCCAGGATACGTCTCGTCACTGATTGGCATTGCTACTACCAGCACACCATTTCCATAAGTAACGTTGGCATGCTCACCATCGACGGTATCTGGCAACTCAAGCTCCCGGTGGTAGTCACCGACACTCCATTCGTCCATGAGAAGTTCCTTACTAATATCCTTAAGCACCCCTCGCAGCGCCCCATGCAGGATCAACATACCATCCCCGGTGATTTCGACTAAGATATCCTCCGGCTCCATGCCGGGCATTGGTGCGGCAACCATCAAACGGTCGGATGTACGATACATTTTGACCGGAATCTGTTGGATTTTGGCCTCTTCTTGCATGTTCCCCTCCTCTTATTTATCGGTTAACTGTACAGGCTAGTGAATAGTATTGGTTACTCTCCTGCGTTTGGTTTTTGTACTCCACCACGACCGGTGTATCCCATTTGCTGGCTTTCTTGCCAGTCGGTACCAGACTCCTGACCCAGGGACGGGGCATACTGACCAGGTCCCTCCTGTGGCTGATCGGACGGAAGAAACTGGCCGGATTGCTGCTGGTTCCGGTCAGGAGAAGAAGCTGCTGGGTTATGGCCCGGCTGGTAACCGCTAGCATGAATAAAATTCTCTATGACTTTATCACGAGTAGTGCCAGCAGCCGCAGCTGCCTGGTCGAGATCCTCCATAGTAATATTGCGACTATCTCCATGATCATCGTTGGATTTGCCGCAACCGCAAGTGAGACACATAAGTTTATCCTCCATCTAAATAGCGTCAAAGAAAGCCAGATGTGCTTTCACATCAGTCTCACGTATTTTGTTGCTCATAAGTTTCATCGCAGCAAACCGCTTCCCCTGATCCACCACTATGGGGTATAATCCAGTTAGATGTAGAAATCTGTTAACTGTAGCGACATTTCTAGCAGCAAGAATACAAGAGGCTTCACCCATGTCCAACATCTTTCGAGCGCTTGCCGATGAAGAAAAATTGACCGATGAACTATTCGCGTTTATCACCGATCCGCTAGCAGATCACCGTAACGAACGTGCCATCATCAGCGTTCTACACGAGGTCGTCCCCCAGATGGTCTCTGTTGCCGAGTGCATGATTATAGATGGCGTTGAAGAGCGGCACTATGTTGCCGATTATGTACATGCGGTTATCAGCGGCGAAGGGCTCGCAGATTAAATATCCAGGAGGAGATTTCTTGTGAGTGATACAGAGATCAAGGAGCAGCAGCCTGCTCCTGACTTTTCGCTTCCCGCCGTTGGAAGCGACGATGTTGTGAAAAACGGCCAGGTGCATTTGCAAGAACTGGAAGGCCGTCCGGTCGTCCTCTACTTTTACCCCAAAGATGACACTCCCGGCTGCACTGCTGAAGCCTGTTCATTCCGCGATGCTAATCGTGAGATGCAGAAACGTGGTATCGTCGTCCTGGGTGTAAGCGCCGACAGCGTTGAGTCCCACCAGAAATTTGCCGACAAATACGGGTTGCCTTATCCGCTGCTGGCTGATACCGATACAACTGTTTCGCATCTGTATGGCGTGTGGAAAGAGAAGAACTACGCCGGCAAAACATATATGGGTATCAACCGTGAGACCTTTCTTATTGATAAAGATGGGATTGTTCGTAAAGTCTGGCCCAAGGTCAAAGCAGCCGAGCACGCTCAAGAGGTGCTGGAAGCAATCGAGTCATTAGGCCTCTAATCATAGCTGAGCCAGCCAGAGAAAACATATGGGAATCGATTTAACCTCTGCGGATTTTCTCATCTATCCGCTTTAATTCCTCATCTATCTTCTGCTTATGCATGCGGCGATAACGGGCTCGTTCTATCATCGCCTTTTCCGCGTCGTCGGCAGCTACAAGTGGGGGCACAGGCGTTGGTTTACGATTCGCGTCCAGCGCCACATAGATCACATAGCTGCTGGCAATGTGACGCACTTCTCCCGTGATCAAGTCTTCAGCCATCACTTCGACGCCCACTTCCATGCTGCTGCGTCCAACGTAGTTCATCTCGCAATGAATTGTCACTACGTTGCCAATATAGGCGGGAGCCAGAAAATCAAACCTCTCCACCCTGGCCGTGACCACTGTAGGACACTGGCTGTGCTTGATTGCCACAATCGCTGCTGACTCATCGACCATGCGCATAATAACCCCTCCATGTACGTTACCGTGTGCATTCGCATCCATCAACTCCATGAGCCTCCGCGTGGTGCATCGTGAGTAAGCGATACTCCTCCCCTGTGTCAAATCAACTTCAGGAAGAGATTGGTGCCTGTTTGCTAATCTCTCGAAAGGGTTCATAATGCTCTCCCCTCTCAACAAGGTACTCGTTCCACAACTTTTCTCTATTATGCCACTCTCACCAGGCTCTTTCCAATTAACTACTCCATTATCGCGTATAATACGGATAGAAGCTACGAAGATTTCATCTTCTCGACGCAAATAGACTCGCAAATTGCAGGAAGGAGAACATCCACCAATGGCAGATGACTTCGAGTATATTTCTCATGCCCGGTTAGTCTACCATGACGGCTATCGCAACGCATATCTAGGTGAAGTGACAGAACCCGTTGTGTACGGTGTACAAGGCAGATTACGCGAATATTACGGGGCCAAAGAAGGTCCTCCGGTTGCTTCGACATTGGATCATATCGTTGCCGCATTAGCTGGCTGAATGTACGGCACACTTGCCGGTGCCCTGTCAGGGCGCAAGATTCCTTATGACCGCAAAACATACACCGCAACCGTCGATGGCCGCATCGTCGGTATCGGCAAAACCATTCGTATCCAATCCATCGCAGTTCATTATGATTTCACCATCCCACCCGAATTCCGTGATGCGGCTGAGAGGGCGCTCAAAGCTCATCCACAGAGTTGCCCCGCTCATCAAAGCGTAAAGGATGCCATTGAAGTGACATGGGACGCAACCTTGCATCTTGGTGACGAGGTCGTCTCATTCAACAGTGAGAATGAGCAGGGTGCTGAATGAGTATGGATATCAAAAATCATACTTGATAGAGAAATGGGACAAATGACACTCATCTATTGCTCTCATCTTCGTGTACGCTATGTGCGAAGTACTCTCTCAACATTATTGGAGTACGCAATTATTATCCTTTAGGCGAGATGAACTTGCCTCTTGTGAGAAGAGAGTTCGAAGGAAGTTGCAATATGATGCAGATGCCCGTACCCCACTGTGATAGCTGCGGCCTGCCTATCAATCCAGAAGCAGGGGAGAATTGCCCCCGCTGCGGCTATCCGGTCAGTCCACCGACCGAAGAGCATTTTCTGGAAGCCGCTATTCGTGATCTTCAGCGTGTCGCGACGTATGGTGGAGCAAATCTTACCGTTGCTGGTCTGATACATCGTTATCAATCACGCCTCAAGTACTTGCAGGATATCAGGACGAAGGTAGCGACGGCACCTGTTAACCCTCCTGTTTCCTCTGTAGAAGAGAAACTGGTCAAGGTGCAGGTGATTAACCCGTTTGCAACGCCTGGACAGCAACAGGCAGCGATGGCGCCTGCAATATCCTCTGTGCAGCAGCCCAATCAATCTGCGCCGCATAACGTGTTCTCATGGAGGTCTTTCTTTGCCGACCAGGCCATCAACATAGTAGCCTCGCTTGGCGCATTTCTGATTCTTGTTGGCTTGCTAAGCTTCGTCGTCACTACCAGCGACCCCTGGAGTTCCTTCCTTGCACTTTTTCCGCAGGAAACCTCGTACCGCTGAGCGTACCAATACTAGTGGCTATTGCAGCCATCTATGCCGCCATTGTCTATATCCTGCTTGCCACCTACCAGCGGGTTGCTGCTTTTGCTTACCCGGGAATGGCATCACTGCTCGTGGCGGACCTTGCCATTGCTAAAGCCCTTGATCTTGGCTACTGGTGGTGGCCTGCCATGCTCATGCTGCTGGCATTCCCGGCGCTCATCTCTATCCAGCGTCTCTCCGGCAGTGACAGGCCATTTACAGGTAACCGGGCACTGCTGCGTACTCCTGTAAGTGTCTTCATGTATGTAATCGTCGCCATGTGCGCGTTAGGCATTGTCTATATCACACTATACTCCGCTTTCATAGGCGCAACTGCCAGGTCTGCTGTCGAAGTACGCTACTCGATCCTGGTCATGACACTGCTCCTGTTGTTGTGGGTGAGCCTCGCTTTATGGCTAACAGGACTATCAAAGTGGACACTGGTTGTTGCCTACCTGTTCCTGGTGTGCGTCCTGGCTTTTTGCTACGCCCTGGACCTTCAGCCAATTGGTTACGCGCTGGCTCTCACGGGTGTTGCTCTCCTCTACTATGGTCTTAATCGTTTTGTGAATCGATTGCTCCAGCCATTTGGTGTACTGAGCCTCGGCCTGGATCAGATTGCGCTGGCGCTGGCATTTATAGTGCCTTTTATCGCCTCGCCACTGCTACTCTTCCAACTTCTGTACAGAGCCTATGCCATTTCAGTTGATGCGAATTCGCCCTTTTTCTTCCAGACAAACTGGCAGACGGTAGTCCAACTTGTCGCGGTTGGATGCGGGCTTCTACTCACCATCAGCATCACCTTGAGTCGTACTGGACTGCGAAAAGTACCCGTTAAGGCTGCCTGGTGCTGGCTGCTCCTGTTGGGCGGCTTTTTGCTCAATTGGGAGTACAGCCTGGTGGTGTTGATGTTGAATATCATTCCTGCCTGGTACTTTCTGGGCCTGACACTGGTTCTCGTAGCTTCTGCCATCTTCGTTCGTCAGCGCATTGGAGCAGCCTGGGCCAATCCGCTGGATGTTGTAGCGCTCGGTGAGATTGTCTTTACTCTGCTCCTGAGCCTGGATCTGAATAAAGATGCATTAATCGGACTTTTACTCTTCTTTGCCGCACTTACATATGCAGTGTTGATCTACCAGCGTCGTCCGGCATGGCTTTTCTTGCCACTCATTTTTGCTCTCCTGGCGTCGTCACCTCTGCTGGAACGTCCAATCGTAATGCTGGTTATAGCTGTGTTGCTCCCGCCCGCATCTGTAGTTGTTCATCGCCTCATATCCATGAAGTGGAAAGTTTCTCATTCCGGTCAATCCTCGATTTTGCGTTTGACTGGTATAGCTGACATGTGGGAATGGCCGTTGCTGATAGTGGGATTGATCTATGGTATCGTGTTCTCAATACATGACGTATACATTGCTTCGAGTACAGTGCAAAATGTTTCAGGTTTGACGTTTCCAATTGCACTGGAGATAACCCTCCTATCACTCAGCTGGTACGGGTCTGCTGCGGCATCACGAGTGAAAGGATGGCTCATTCCAGCCACTGGCTTTGCTATTGGCGCTTTGCTTATTCCCACCAATTCTTTCTGGGCATTAGTCGTGTTGACGCCGGTAGCCGCTTTGTTAGCCGTTGGTGTCAATCGTTTTGCAGGGAGAGATTGGGCATTGCCATGGAGTATCGTAGCTGTGCTTGGTGCTGTGATGACCGGATACACAGGATTGACACAGAATCACCAATCGATAGTACCCTGGGTGCTGCTGGGTTATGCTGGACTTGCCTTGATCATCATGCTGGTGGAGCGTACTCCTGAAATGCTGGTGTTTCCAGCAGGTCTGGCTGCCTGGGCTATTGCATTATGGCAACCTCCTTTACAAATTGCCGCGCTGATGATCGCCTACAGTCTGCTATGTGCGCTGATCTTTGCTTCACAGTTCGTTTGGAGAGTGATTCCCCCTGCGACACGCTGGTTGCCTGCTTCCATATTACACACTTTCCTGGGCATTGGCGGCCAGGTGGTAGTAGTGCTGTACATTATCGTGCAAGGCGGTCTTTTCGCCAGCTCCGGCCTGCTAGCTCATGTAGGAGCTGCAGCGCTGCTCGAACTGGCAATCTTGCTTCTCGTGTATGGACGTGTGTATAGCGGCGACATCACGCGCCTGGTTACCTCGGAAAGTGATGCGGCAAGGCGTGATGCGCGTATATTATATGCTAGAAGAGTGCGGCACTTGTGCAATTACGGCGCAGGATTGCTGCTGGCCCTGGTAGTCTCCTGGGAACTCTCAGCGCTCCACCAGACTCGGCTCGATCTGTTGTCCCTTGCTCCAGCCAGCTACCTCTCGGTCATTGCACCATTCATAATGCGTGACGAGGTGCTTTCACACCGTCACCGGTTTGGACAACTTGTCTCGTTCCTTGGGGCTGCCCTCCTCTTGTTGCCCACCCTGTGGCTGAGTTTCAATGATAGTAACCTGTTGTCTACCTTGATCCTCTTAGGCGAGGCCCTGGCGTTGCTGTGCCTGGGCATTGTGACACGCGTGCGAAACCAGGCACTACCCGGCTCAACTAACCTGGACAACACGACCTCATCCACCCTGGTCTATGCTAGCGTGAGTATGATTATCGTAGGTGCCATGCGTGCCCTTTTCCTGACGGGACAGGGTGTGCCGGTAGTATTGACGGTTGGCGGATTGATCCTGGTTGCCTTTGCGACTGGATTGAAACTGGCGAGTGCGCGTTTCTTGTTGGGAAGCAATCATTGAGGGTTCCAAATAAGAAGTTGCTGATAGTTATGGCAATCGCTTCCTCTTGTGGTATGATGATGTCAATTCAATAAGAGGAGGATATTATGGAGCTTTCGCTGCGACTTGATACATTGGGATTGGTAGAGATGCGCTACTTGCGAGGTAGGGAACGTTACAGAGATTGGCCTCCCTTTCTGTTGATGGCAGCATCACGGCAGGCACGCGTACTGGCATACTTGAGCCGGGAGGCCGTCGACCAACTGCACCAGCAAGTCCTGGCGGTGGAAGAGGCAACCGGTTTAGGAATAGCGGATGGAGATGAGGAGGATGAAGATGACAGCGATAATGACGAGCTAGCCGGGCAAGAAGAAAGCAGGCAAACTGACCCGGAAGATACCAGTGCTCTTTCTCCTGCGTTTGCCCAGGCACTCGAACGCCTTAACGACCTGGCGCGCCAGCGTTTGCCTGACGCGGCAAGCACTACGAATTCTGCCAATGAAGAGTTAGCCGCCATAAGCGAGAACGAGCTATCCGTAGGGGACGACGAGGACGCGCTTGAGCAATTGCAAGACGCTTTCGTCCAGATGATGGAGGTCGTGCGCGAACTCGCTGAAGAACTTTCAACTGATGCTCTTAAGCTTACCACGCGCTTTCGCTGCGCTCGCACGGACATCTTCTTTACTCAGGCTGATCCAACTGTAGATGATGAGGAAAATGAGGATGAGTCAGAAGGGGAGCAAGAGGAAAGTAGCATGTTGCAGGTGGAGGTCGAGCTGGCGCTGGTCTTGCGTCTCTATGAAGAGGGACGCGCAAAAACCGATGATCTCCCCGCCATTGAACTGCAACTTGACGTGGATGATTTTGAACACTTGCATGAGACGCTTGACTTTGCCCTTGACCGCGATAGGCGCAGTCGCCGCCGCCGCAGTCAATGAAGATGCCGGGGTCATTCCTAACCAGGCCCCTTGACTAAACAAGAGGCTTCCTTTACTATGGTTGCATGACACGGTGCTTTATATTTCAAGCAGTTAGGACTTCCCCCTATACTGTCCATGCAAAGGAAAATATCTATGTCTTCTGATCCACGTAATATAACCATAGAAGACCTGTACCAGTTCAAGTTCGTGGCCAAACCACGTATTTCGCCCGATGGGCAGCGAGTCGCCTTTGTCGTCACAACTATCGATGAACGCAAATACGAGTACCGCTCTTCGATCTGGATGGTTCCCACTGCGGGTGGTGAGGCAAAGCGCTTTACCTATGGCCCCGGCAACACCCATAGCCCTTGCTGGTCTCCAGATGGCCGCTGGTTAGCCTTTGTCTCTGAGCGCGAAGGGGAAACCGCCGACAAGAGTGAAAAAGAGCAAAAAAAGCTTGGCA
>WNFT01000332.1_pt1 | contig 36949 bp, 36 predicted proteins | sample 5400191 | NCBI WGS metagenome assembly WNFT01 (sample SAMN13153359, study PRJNA577476) | soil metagenome | isolation source: 80 cm saprolite under Madrone tree | place: USA:California | collected 2016-06-14 | reverse complement strand
CAATTCGTTACTCCTTCCAGGAAAAAGGGCGCGCTCAGGTAATAGGCAGAGTGAGCGGCCGGGCGTGCACGAAACGCCAATATACGACAAAATGCCCCTTAGTGGGGACGTTTAAACCAAACCAGGCGGAAGACCCGTCTGGCCAGCGTTTCGGGGCACTATACCACCCTACCGGGGGCCCCGCTAGCCTTTAACCCGTGCCCGACTGGAAGGCCCTCCGCCACCAGTTCCCCCTGCTGGATCGCTACATCTACCTCAACGCCTGCTCGCTCGGCCCCCTCCCCCGCACCGGTCGGGCTGCCCTCGAGCGCTACGCCAACGACTGGGACACGAAGGGCACGCCCGTCTGGTACTCGGATTGGCTCCCGCTCCTCGACCAGCTGCGCACCGGGGTGGGCGGCCTGCTCAACGCGCCCCAGGGATCGACCGCGATCGCGCCATCGGTATCGGTCGCGCTCACGACCCTGGCTTCCGGGCTGCCGCTGCCCGCGGGTCGCAACAAGGTCCTGATCGGGGAGCTCGACTTCCCGACGATCGGCCACCAGTGGCTCTCGCGGCCCAACTTCGAGGTCGAGTTCGTGCCCAGCCAGGACGGGATGACCATCCCGCCTGAAGCCTTCGCCGAGCGAATCGACGAGCGGACCGCGTTGGTCGCGACCACCCACCTGTTCTATACGACCGGCTACCTGCAGGACGTTCGGGCGATCGCCGACGCGGCCCACGCCGCGGGAGCCCTCTGCCTGATCGATGGCTACCAGACCTGCGGATGCGTGCCGATCGACGTGGCCGCGATGGACTGCGATGCCTTTGTCGGCGGGTGCCTCAAGTGGCTGTCCGGCGGACCGGGCACCGCATTCCTTTATGTGAGACCTGAGCTGATTCCAAGGGTGCGGCCGCACGGGACGGGATGGTTCGCCACCCGAGACCCGTTCGCCTTCACCCTCCAGGAGCTCGACTTCGCCGACGACGCCCGCCGGCTGGAGACAGGCACCTGGGCGATGGCTTGCAATTACGCCGGGCTTGCCGGCCTGGAGCTGATCCTCGAAGTCGGAGTCGAGCACATTCAGGAACGGCTGCGCGACCTCACCGGTCGCATCCTCGAGCGCTGCGACGCGGCGGGCGTCAAGACTTTCACGCCGCGGGACCGCAATCAGCGGTGCGGGATCGTGACCCTCGAATGCGCGCAACCAGAAGCCGTGGAAGAAGCGCTCCACCAGGCGGGCGTCATCGTCGACTCCCGCCCAGGCCGGGTGCGCCTGTCACCGCACTGGTGCGTGACCGAATCCGAGCTCGAGCGAGGCATGGACCTCGTCCTCGAGCACCTTGGCGCTGCGAGCCGAGCTCGCTAGTCGCCGATTACTTGATCTCGGCGGTCGCCCCCGCTTCCTTCAACCTCGCCACCGCCTTCTCCGCGTCCACCTTGCTCACGTTCTCGAGCACCGGCTTCGGCGCGGCGTCGACCAGGTCCTTGGCTTCCTTCAAGCCGAGCTGAGTCAGCTCGCGCACGGCCTTGATCACGTTGATCTTGCTCTCGCCGACCGCGGCGAGGTTGACCGTGAACTCCGTCTTCTCCTCTTCCGCCGCGGCGCCATCAGACGAGCCCGCGGCCGGAGCCGCCGCCACCGCGACCGGGGCCGCGGCCTTGATGCCGAACTCGTCTTCGATCGCCTTGACCGCCTCGACCACGTCGAGAATCGTCCAATCCTTCAACGCTTCTACGAAATCCTTCGGGGTGAGTTTCGTCGCCATAGCTGATTACGCTGCCTCCAATTTCGATTTGTATGCGTTCAGCAATCCAATGAGCTGCTGAACAGGGGTCTGCATGATTCCGACAAGCTGGCCGACCGGGGACTGAAGCGTGCCCAACAGCTGGGCGAGCAGAACTTCGCGCGATGGCAGATCCGCCAGCTGCTTGATCTGAGCGCTGTTGAAGACCCGCCCCTCGACGAGACCGCCCACCACCTCGAGCTTCAATCGCGTGGTGCGGACGAACTCGTTGATGAGCCGTGGCGGGAGGCTGAGGTCGTCATAACCGAACGCGATCGCAACCGGACCCTTTAGCTCTGACTCGAGGTCCTTGTATCCCGCAGCGTCGGCGGCGCGTCGCGCCAGCGTGTTTTTCACCACGCGGTACTCGACGCCGCCGGTGCGAAGCTTTCCACGCAGGTCCTGGATCTGGCTGACCTTCAAGCCGCGGTAGTCGGTCAGCACCGCCACCTTGGCCTTCTTCAGCTTTTCCGTCAGCAGCTCGACCTGCTCCGCTTTCTGTTCTTTCCTGGCTCTCGGCAAAAGAAAATCCTCCCTGCCACACAACACGCCAAGGCAGGAAGGATCAAACGTCCTTCACTTCTGATCGCCTCGGTAGGAAATTAAGCGGTGCCATGCACCACACCTACGGTCTAGGGCAGATCGCGAATTATACGAAGAAGCCGGACTAGGACGACGTGTGGAGCTTCGCTGCTTCCTTGACGTCGACCGGAACCGACGGCCCTTGCGTCGCCGCCAGGTAGAAGGTGCGCAGGTACTGTCCCTTCGAAGACGAAGGCTTGTTGCGGATCAGCGCGTCGACGAGGGCTGTGAGGTTTTGGTGCAGCTGGTTCGAGTCGAACGAAACCTTGCCGATTGGTGCGTGGACGATGCCGAACTTGTCGGTGCGAAACTCGACCTTGCCCCCCTTGACCTCACGCACGGCACGCGCGACGTCCTGGGTGACGGTGCCCGATTTGGGGTTGGGCATCAAACCGCGAGGTCCGAGGATCTTGCCCAACGGACCGACCCGAGACATCATGTCCGGCGTCGCGACTGCGGCATCGAAGTCGGTCCAGCCGTCCGATACCCTCTTGACGAGGTCCTCTCCGCCCACGAAGTCCGCGCCTGCTTCCTGGGCTTCGCGCGCGCGGTCACCGACTGCGAAGACGGCGACACGTACCTTCTTGCCGGTGCCGTTGGGCAATACGACCGACCCGCGCACCATCTGCTCCGCGTGTCGAGGATCGACGCCGAGGCGGATGTGCGCCTCTACGGTGGCGTCGAACTTGGATATCGAGGTGTCTTTGGCGAGCGCGACCGCCTGCTCGGTGGCGAGCCCACCGTTGCCGTTGGCCGCCACCGCGGCCTCGACCTTCTTGGCCGCCTCGATGTATTTCTTCCCGTGTCGCTTCGACATCGCTACTCGATGACCTCCAGGCCCATCGACCGAGCCGTGCCTTCGATCATCTTCATCGCCGCCTCGGTCTCGTACGCGTTGAGGTCCTTGCGCTTGGTCTCGACGATGGTCCGCAGCTGCTGCCGCGTGACGCGGCCGATCTTCTCCCGGTTTGGCTTCGGCGATCCTTTCTCGACACCGGCCGCCCGCTTGAGCAGGTTCACCGTCGGCGGGGTCTTGAGGACGAACGTGAAGGATCGGTCTTCGAAGATCGTGATCTCGGCCGGAACCACGTCGCCGGCCTGGGCGGCCGTGCGCTCGTTGTAGGCCTTGGTGAACTCCATGATGTTGATGCCATGCGGGCCGAGCGCGGTGCCGACGGGCGGCGCGGGCGTGGCGCGGCCTGCCTGCAGCTCGAGCTTGAGGATCGTGCGGACCTTCTTCTTGGACACTGCCTAGTGAACCTTTTCGACCTGCAGCAGGTCGAGCTCGACCGGCGTCTCACGGCCGAACATGTTGACCAGCACCTTGAGCTTGCCCTTCTCGGGGTTGATCTCGTCGACCTTGCCGTGGAAGTCGGTGAACGGCCCATCGACCACGCGCACCGACTCGCCGACCTGGAACTCGACGCGGATCTTCGGCGCTTCCTGCTTCATCTGCTTCTGAATCGCCCGAACCTCTTTCTCCTGAAGCGGTACAGGGCTGTTGGCGGAGCCGACGAAGGAGGTCACGCCGGGCGTGTTGCGAACCACGAACCACGAGTCGTTCGACATCACCATGCGGACGAGGATGTAGCCCGGGAAGATGCGCTTCTGGACGTGGCGGCGCTTGCCGTCCTTGATCTCGATCTCGTCTTCCATCGGCACGAGCACCTGGAGGATCTTGTCCTGCATGTCCATGGACTCGATCCTCTTCTCGAGGTTCTTCTTGACCTTCTCCTCGTGGCCTGAGTAGGCATGGACGACGTACCACTGCGCTTCCTGGTCCGGCGCCGTAGACGTTCTTTCTACTGCCATCAGTGGCCTGCCTGGGAATGAGCTCGCCAAGGCGCGGCCTTGGCGGCCGGAGCCAAGGAGCCGACGAGCACGTGAGGGAGCGCATCGCGTAGATGCGTGACCGAGCGCGCGCAGGAGGCGACGCCGGCTTCAGCGCCGTAGGCGCCCGGCCGACTAGGCCGATGAATTGGTGAACGGTTTCCCGGGCTGGCCACTTAGTGCTGTCCGTAGATGAACCGGCGCGCCAGCTCACCGAGCAGGTAGTCCGCCCCGCCGATGTACATGCCGAGCACGATGACGGTGAAGATCACGACCAGCGTGTAGCGGTACAGCTCACCCCACGTGGGCCAGACGACCTTGCGCAGCTCGTCGAAAACCTCGCGCAGAAACCGGCCGATGCCGCCTTCGGCGGTCGGTTCGGTGCGCTTGCGAGCGGTTACTGCCATTTGAGTACTACTTGGTCTCCCTGTGGAGGGTGTGCTTACGATCCCACTTGCAGTACTTGGTGAGCTCCATCCGGTCGGGATCGTTCTTCTTGTTCTTCACTGTGGTGTAGTTGCGCCTTTTGCAGACAGTGCAGGCGAGGGTGATGATGTCTTCCATAGTTGGCTCTTTGGCTGGGGCTGAAATAAAAAAGCCTAGGTTTCCCAGGCGCTGTCAATAGTACCAGAGCGATCGGCGAAGCCTCTCACGGCAGCAAAGTTCTGGTGAGTGTCGTGGCCAACCAGTCCCTGTAACGCTCGACCGTCCAACCACGCTCCGCCCTCAACAGCCTATGGACCTCCGGGCTCGCGACCGTCCACACGATAGCAGCGGCGTCATCGACGCTCATCCCGTCCCGGAGGGGCCCCTTGGAAGCGATCCAGGACGCGAGCTGGCGCATGTTGTCCAGGCGACTTTCGTGAATTCGGGTTCTGAATGCCCCGATCTCCGGGTCGACCGCGGCCGCCCCTCGCATGATGTCGTCGACCGGACGAACCCGCTCCTGGATCATGGTCACGTCGCTGGCAAAGGCCTCGAGCTGCCGGCGCTGGCTGGGTTCACGCTTGACCGCCTGGGGCCCAGCGCGCTCGAGGATGCCGACCGGCTCCTCGTCTCCCCCAACCCTGACGTCAAGCAACTTGTGGAGCAGCCCGGGCTTGCTTTGAAAGCTCGCATAGACCGTATCGGTGGCCACTCCCGCGGCCCTTGCGATGGCCTCCATCGAAGTGTTGGCATAGCCCCGCTCCGCGAACAGCTTCTGCGCCGCGTCGAGAATGCGAGCCCGCGTCTGCCGCGCCTGCTCCTGGCGGAGTGTGGAGTCGTACCTCCGACGCTGTCCCTTGACATTCGCCATAGTTTCATCCTACCATGCCTTTAGTCATCCGAGTATTCCTCGGATGAATTATAGGAAGGAGAGGAAGAGCTATGTCATCCACCACCAACGAGGCTGTCTACCGGCGTCTGATCGAGGAGGGCTTCAACCAGGGCAACCTGGCGGTTGCCGACGAGCTGGTCGCGCCGGGGGCGATCGAGCACCAGCGCGGCAGCGGCGGCGATGGGACTGAGGGTGCCAAGAACACCATCAAGTACCTGCGGAGCGCCTTCGCCGACTTCCACATCACGATCGACGAGCTGGTTGCCGTAGGCGACAAGGTCTGGGCGCGCCAGCGTGGCGGCGGCACGAACGTCGGTAGCTTCGCGGGCCGGCCCCCGACGGGAAAGACGGCGTTCATCGACGTGATCGACGTCGCGCGGTTCGAGGACGGAAAGATGGTCGAGCACTGGGGCGTGGCCGACCAGCTGGGCATGATGCACGCGCTGGGTCTTATTCCGTCGCGCTAATACACTCTCGGGGGTGACGTCCGAGCGACTGGCCGGCATCGGGGGTTGGTACCTCCGTGCCGGCCTGTTCGTACTCCCGCTCGCCTATTCGTGGAACACCTACGACCACTACATCGTCCCCAAGCTTCTCGTCGCCCGGCTGCTGGTCGTCGGTCTGCTCTTCCTATCCATTGCGCGGGCGTTGATGGCCCGATCGCTTGTGCTCAAGCGGACGCCGCTAGACTGGCCTCTGCTCGCCTTCGTGGCGTCCGCCGCGCTCTCCACCCTGTTCGCCGAAAACCTGAACGTCGCTGTTTTCGGCATCTACTCGCGCTACGACGGCCTGCTCACCATCCTTACCTATGCGGCATTGCTCTGGCTTTCCGTGCAGACGCTGCGAGGGCCCGCCGATGCCAGGAAGCTGCTTTGGGTGCTCCTGGCAAGCGGCTACCTTGTGGCCGCGATCGCAATCGTCCAATCGGTGAAGGACTCGCTGACGCTTGGCGTCTTCGTGCCCGCCTCCGGCACTCTCGGGCAGAAGAACGTGCTGGGCGCGTTTCTGGCCCTGATCTGCCCGCTCGCGTACGGTGAGCTGGTCGCGGCCAGGTCGTGGGGAACGCGGCTTTTGGCTGCGAACGCCCTCACCGTCTACGGCCTCGCCCTGTTCCTCAGCTTCAGCCGGAGTGCGTGGGTCGCGGTGGCTCTCGCGGCGATCGTCGTGGGAGTCGGAGTGCGAGGACACGGGCTCAGGATCGCCATCGGCAGCGTTGCCGGCATCGTCCTGCTGACCATCGCCATCGCTCTCCTCGCCCAGGCCGGCGGCCTGCAGCCCCAACGGGCCGACCTCGGCGAGTTCGGCGACCGGCCAGCTGTCTACATGGACAGCCTCCGCCTCATCGCCAGCCGCCCGCTCGCCGGCTACGGGCCGGACAACTTCGGCCTCGTGTTCCCTCTTTTCGAGAGCACCGACCTCCACCAGCAGTGGGACAAAGCCCACGCCGAGACGCTGCAGATCGCCGCCACCCAGGGTGTTGTCGGCCTCGTCGCCTATCTCTTCATCCTTGTCGCCTTCGTCCGTGCGTTCTGGCGCGGGCGCCGAAACCTGGGCGCGTTCGCCGTCTTCGCCGGATGGGTCGGCTACACAGCCACGCTCCAGGTCAACTTCTCAGCGCCGGCCGCGGCCTTCCCTTTCTGGATCTTCGCCGCCGCGGCGATGGAGATCTGGGGAGCCACGCGAACCGCCCAAGTTGCCGCATGGCCGGACGGCCGGCGGTTGGCGGCGGCTGGATCGATCGTCGCCGCCGGCGTGATGATCGTAATTGCCGCAGCAAGCTTCCTCCCCTACATCGCCGACGCGCGCGTGCTCGAGGCCGTGAACGCGGACTTCGCCGGACGCAACCGAGACGCCCTGGCCCCCGCCCAGCAGGCGACGCGACTCTGGCCGCGTGAGAGCGTCTATACGGTGGAAGTCGGCAACGTCGCGTTCGAGCGTCAGGATTGGGAGCTGGCTCGCGAGGCATATGTCGAAGCGGCGCGACTTGGCACCTACAATCCGCTCGTGTACCGCAACCTCGCCGTTGCCGATCGCAACCTGGGCCGCATCGGCGAAGGACGGGAGGCGGCGCGCAAGGCGGTCGAGCTGAACCGCTTTGATAGCGCCAACCAGGCCCTGCTCGCGCAACTCGAGGCTGCGCAGCCGTAACCAAGGGATAGGGCCCAGCGATTGACTGATATGGGATGGCAGCTCACAGGTTCCTCGCCGTGCTGAGCACTCCTCGGTCGAGGCAGGTTATCGCCGGTGTCCTCGTTTCTGTGGTCACGCTGGCGGTGATCGGAGTCGTGCTCATGGCCATGACACCGGTCGGGTGTGGACCCGCGAACGCGATGGGGATCAAGTCGATCGCCAACCGGTGTAAAACGCAGGCCGTAGCGGCCCTGCGATCCCCGAGCCCGAGTCCTTTCGGCATCCCTACCCCTAACCCTCCGCCTTACACGCCGCCGTCTTCTCCTCCGTACAACCCGCCGGAGTCACCGCCTTACTATCCGCCCGCGTCCGCACCGTACTACCCGCCCTCGACGCCCCCGTACGCGCCCTTCTACCCGCCCTCCAGCGGTGTCGGCGGAGGCCCCGTGATACCGCCCATCCAGCTCACCTGCACCCTGCCCATCTACGCGGGTCCGCCTGGAAGCGGCGGCTTCATCTCCTTCCCCGTCGGCAACTTCACCCCGGATCCGAAGAGCGGAGTGACGCTGCCCTCGCCAAGCCCGGGTTCGGCCTCCCCGTCGCCACAAATTGGCGGGCCGGGACCCGGGTACGGATACGGGTACCCGGGCCTGAGCTGGGACCTCACCCAAAAGAGGTGGTTGCCGGTGCCATCCACGTGGGTAACACCCGATGGCAGCAAGTACGCCCACACATCGCCTAACTCGATCTATGTCGAGGACGTCATCGGCAACACTCAGGTCGAGCTCGGTGAGGGTAAGTCGTGGCAGATCATCGGCGTTCTAGCCGACGGGGTTTACGCCATGAATACGCAGCCCAACGGGTTGATCGCGGGTCTATGGGTGCTGCCGTTCTCGTCACCTGCGCGCCAGATCACGACAATCGGCTACTGGCAAGGCGTGACGGCGGGAGCGGCCTACGGCACTGCGGTATCAGCTGTCCCGCAGGGAGTGAGCACCACGATCATCAAGCTCGACTTGAAGACGGGGACCGTCGACCAGAACTGGTTCACTCGTCAGGGTGCGAACAGCAACGTCACCGGCTTCGACAGCCACGGCAACCCGATCGTCCAGGTGAACAACTTCACTGGAGCGGGCAACGAGGTATGGATCGTCACGGGATCGGGCGCGGCGCAGCCGATCATGGGCTCGCAGAATGGCGTCTTCGTCTATGGCACTCCAATCGCTGACAGTCACGGCGTTTGGTTCTCAGCGAACGTCCCGAACTTCAGCAACGGCAGCAACAGCGCACAGCTGCTCTACGTGCCCAACTCCGGCGTATACGTGATGAGCCAGATCGGCGGTCAGCTGGCGGGGGGCTGTAACTAACTAGCCGGCGCCGCGGGAGCCCCGAATATCATCTCTGGCATGGCCGCCACCATCGCCGTGCTGCACGGTGACCAAACAGGCGAGGAGCTGCTCACTGAGGCCGTCCGACTCCTTGATCCCGACGTCATCGGCTTCGCCATCGAGCGCCGCGACTTCGATCTTTCGCTGGAGCGACGCCGCGCGACTCGAAACCAGGTGGTCATGGACGCGGCCGCTGCGCTGCGCGAGTGCGGGTATGGCCTGAAGGCGGCGACGATCACCCCCGAAGGGGCGGGCGACGTCGGCAGCCCCAACGCGATCCTGCGCAAGCAGATCGACGGCCGTGTCATCGTGCGCACCGGGCGGCGCATTCCCGGCGTTCGGCCGCTTGCCGGCGTCCATGCGCCCATATCCGTGATTCGCATGGCGGTGGACGACGCTTACGGCGCCAAGGAATGGCGCGAGGGCCACGACCTGGACGAATGGGCGTACCGGACCGAAAAGATCAGCCGGCGGACCAGCCGAATCGTCGCCGAGTACGCCTTCAACCACGCCAAGCGAATCGATGCCAAGGTGTTCGGAGGCCCCAAGTACACCGTCAGCCCCGTGTACGAGGGCATGTTCAAGGAGGAGCTCGACGCCGCCGCGCACCGGCATCCCGAGGTGCGCTACGAGCCGCAGCTCATCGACGCCACATATGCACTGCTGCTGGCGACCACCGGCGAGTCCCTCGTCATCCCGGCGCTCAACCGCGATGGCGATACGCTCTCCGACCTCGTCATGCAGATGTTCGGCACCATCGCGGGCGCTGAGTCGGTGCTGCTGGCGTTCGACAATGCCGGCGAGATCTCGGTGGCGATGACTGAGGCGCCCCACGGCACCGCCCCTTCGCTCGAGGGCAAGAACGTGGCCAACCCGATGGCGATGATCCTGGCCGTCGCTTCTCTGCTCGGGTACATGAAAGGCGAGCAGCCGCGCCGAGCCTCGCGCACGGTATACGAAGCGGCCCTCGAAACCGTCTCCGACGGCATCAGAACAGCCGACCTCGGCGGCCAGGCCTCCACCACCGAGTTCACGCAGGAGGTGATTCGTCGCGTCCGTACCAAGATTGACGTCTGGAGTGCGTTAGCAGACATAGAGAGGTAGGTTCCCTGGTCCCCCGTGGGACAGGGTTTGACGAGAGGTTAGGGAATAGGCGTGAGCACGCCGATCAATTATTTGGCGCTTGGCGACTCGTACACCATAGGTACCGGCGCGTCCGACGAGTCGCACAACTTCCCCTCGATCCTGTCGCACCTCCTTGCCGGCGCCTCGCGCAGCGAGGTCGTGCTCACGAACCCTGCCGTCAACGGTTTTACGACCCTGGACCTGATCGCCAAGGAGCTGGACCGGGTCAACGGCCTTCAGCCCGATGTGGTGACGGTGCTGATCGGGGTCAACGACCTCGTCCAGAACCGCTCCGCCGAGGAGTACAAAGCCTCTCTGACCACGATCTACGACCGCATCGCCGCGATGCGCCTGACCCCCGAGTGTGTAGCGTCAATCTCGATTCCCAACTGGTCAGTCGTGCCGGCCGCAGCGCAGTACGGCGAGCCGCGATTGATAAAGGCGGTGACGACCGACTTCAACGCCATCGCTCGCAATGAGGCTCTCGATCGGGGCTTCACGTGGGTCGACATCACGGGCGTGAGCACGTATCGCCTTGGCTCACCGGGCTGGATCGCATCCGACGACCTGCACCCGGGCGACGCTCAGTACCAGGCGTGGGCCGAGGTCATCTGGGCCGCGGTCAAGGAATCCTGGATGTCGGTAGCTGCTAGACCGTAATTCGTTTGAAGGACTCGGCGTAGCGGTAGCCGGCTTTCTTCCCCACCTCTCGGTGCCGCTTACGGATCCACTTGTCGATATCCCACTCGTTCCCCGGCTTGGCGACCTGGCTCTTGTGCTTGTGTAGCGCCGCGATCTTCTGGTCGAGGGTTTTGCTGATGTCGACGAAATGGTCGCCCTTGATCCAGTAAGGAATCCACACCTCCTTGACCACGTGCGGCTCGAGCCCTTCTTTCAGAAGGCTCCTGAACGCGCGAGGGTTGCGCGAGTCCGGGTAGACGGCGGCCATCGTGGCCTCGCCCACCGCCAGGTGGTCAGGGTGCGAGGCGCCCATCGGCGCGTCGATCGCTCGGCTTGGGAGGTGGGTGATCACGAGGTCGGGTTTGTGCTTGCGGATCATGCGCACGATGTCGTGGCGCAGCTTCAGGTCGGGCGACACGTGGCCATCCTTGTAGCCGAGGAACTCGACCTTCTTCACCCCGAGGATCTTCGCCGCGGCAAGCTGCTCCTTCTGCCTGATCGCAGTGAGCTCGGAGTCCTTCTGTTTCGGATCTTCCCCGCCCTGAGAGCCGTCGGTGACGATGACGTAGGTCACCTTGGTGCCGTCGATTGAGAATTTCGCCACCGATCCCCCCGCGCCGAACTCCGGGTCGTCGGGGTGGGCGGACACGACCATCACGCGGTCGAACTTGGGTGCCTTGCCGTTGCTGCTTGCAACACGCCTGCTCACGACCTTCTTCTTTTTCGCCACGGGCTTCAGATTACGGAATCTAGCGACGCGGCTTGGTCATCGCACCTAGCGAAGCCAGTGGGATCGCGGGCTGGATCGGGCGCCACAGCACCTCGAGCTGCTCGAGGCTCAGACGCGTCCGCGAGCCGATCACACGACCCCCGAAAACCGCCGTCTTCGCAGCCGCCCAGCCTTCGCCTCCACTCACGCGCATCGGCACAGTGACGACCGCGGCGAGCGCGGCCGCCTCTTCCGCCGTCCGCGACGCGCCGTCGGCCGTTGCTTTGGAAAGGACGCTCGAAACGTCATCGGCCATCTGCCATGGCCTTGCCAGCAGCGCGCACTGGTTCGCGCTGAGGCGCCCAATGGCGCTGACATAGCGAAGCACTGGGGCGCCTAACGACCTCAGGTTCGTGACCGGGATGGCGGACGCGAATGGCGCGTACGAGGCCGCAAACTTGATCGGCGCCAGATTCTGGCGCCGCACCAGGGCCGAGGCGGCCTGCCACGCGGCCACGGCCTCATCGTCTGAGCGGAGCTCGAGGAAGTCGAGCAGCGCGGTGCCGGCGTTGACCAGCGGCGCCACAACGTCCTGGTTTACCGCCGGGATGGACTCGGCGATCTTGACCCAATCGCCGGTGTTGAGCGCCGCCACCAACTTCGGGAATGCGTCGACGTCAACGTAGTCCAGCTGCACGATCTCCCCGAAAGCGCCGTACCCGCGCATCGACTCGTCGTATGTCAGGTCCGCTTTCGCCGCGACAGTCACGGCGGCGCGCTCGACGGCGGCGAAGCTGCGGCAACGAGTGAACGTGTCGAGCTCCTTCGTGCCTTTGATCGCCGCCAAAAGCGAGCGCACCACGCCCGCCGGCTCAGCGCCGGTTTGACGGGTGACCGTGGCGACCAGCTGCCGGCGGTCGAGGACTCGAAGCCATTGGATCGGAGTCAGCTCCACGACGCCTTTGATGAACGTCGCGACCTCGGCGTTGTTGGGACCGTATGGTCCAGGCGCCCTGGGAGTCGATCGTTTCGACGGCGGGCTCGTGGTGCCTGCTGTTGCAGCCGGAATCGGTGGCTTCGTGATGGCCGCGGTCGCCCGATCCACCGCGGCGCGCAGGCGCGCGCGCACTGCCTTCGGCACGTGTTCCTCGATCGAAGCCCACGGGATGGCGGCTTCGAGGGGCGCCCACAGGACTGCTATCTGGTCCTTGTTCAGCTCTGCGCGGGCGCCGAGGACCCTCCCGCCATGGACGACAGTTTTCACGGCAGCCCATCCGAGGTCGCCGGTGAGCTGGGTTGGAATTGTTCTCAAGGCGATGAGGGCGGCTGCTTCCTCCGGTTTCAGGTAGCGCGTCTTGGCCACGACCTGGAGCAGGGCGCGCGACGACTCGGCATCAAGGCGCCACCGACCCGCGAGCAGCTCGCATTTCTCTTTTGTCAGCGCCTGCACCGCGGTGAGGAATCGCATCGTCGTCGGCTCGAGCGCGTCGAAGCCGGCCACGGGGATGAGCGTGATGAACGGCGCGTAGTGGGCGCCGAACTTCAATGGCGAAAGGTGCTCGCGCAGCACGAGCGCCGACAGCGCCTGCCACGCGGTCGCCACCTTGTCGTCGCTGCGCTTGTCCAGGGCCTCGAAGAGCGACTCGCCGGCCTTGGACATCGGCTCGGACAGCCGCCGCTCGGTGCTGCGGATAGCGGTCTGGACCGCCTGCAACGACTCGGTCGCCTGGACGACGTCTTCCTTGGTGACGGTCGACACCAGCCTGCGGGCGGTCAGGATCTGGCGCCACTGCCAGGGCGTGAGCTGGGCGGCCGCGTGGATGAACGCGTCGACCTCGGCTGTGTTCTCGCCGAACCGGCGGGAGGCGTCGTCGTTGGCACGCAAGATCCGGCCCAGAAGGCCGTGGGTGGCGGGCGCCATTCCGAACACTTTAGTCGGCATCGACCGGGGAGCAGCCCGGCTTATGAGCTGGTGCCTTTAGACGATCTCCACCTTCAACAAGTTGGTTTGACCAGGCCGCCCCACAGGCACGCCGGCGACCACGACGACCCGGTCGCCAGATCGGACGAGCCCGCTCCGTGCCGCCGCCTCGGTGGCGTTGGCGACCATCTGGTCGGTGTCCCGACCCGGGCTGACGAGAAGCGGAATCACACCCGCATACAGGGCGGTCTTCCGAAGGACGTCGGGGTTCGGGCTGGCCGCGACAACCGGCACCCTTGGCCTGGCCTTGCTGCACCGCAGCGCCGTGGTGCCGGACTCGGTGAACGCAATGATCACCCGAGCGCCGAGCTCGTCGGCGGTCGTCGCGGCCGCATGCGCGATGGCGCTTCCCACCTCTCCAGGCTCGCGCCACATCTGCCGCTCGCGCCCAAAGGCCGGATGACGCTGCGTTGAAAGGCAAATGCGCGCCATCGCGCGCAGCGCTTCCACCGGATGCGCACCCACGGATGTTTCTTGCGACAGCATGACTGCGTCAGTGCCGTCCCAGATGGCGTTGGCCACGTCTGACGTCTCAGCGCGGGTCGGACGGTTGGAGGTGACCATCGACTCCAACATCTCGGTAGCGGTTATCACGGGCACGCCTGCGCGGTTGGCGCGGTCGATGACCTCTTTTTGGACCGCGGGCAGCTCGCCGAGCTTCAGCTCCACGCCGAGGTCGCCGCGCGCCACCATCACTGCATCCGCCACCTCGAGGATCTTGCCCAGGTTGCGGATCGCCTCGAGCTTCTCGAGCTTGGCGATCACAGGTGTGGTGCAGCCGAGCACAGTGAGGTGTTTCTGGCACAGCAGGAGATCCTCGGCCTGGCGCACGAAAGAGAGTGCGATGTAGTCGACGCCGAGCTCGACCGCGAACTTGAGATCGATCAGGTCTTTCTCCGTCAGCGCCGGCAAAGGCAGCGGGCGCCCGGGCACGCTGACCCCCTTGCGCTCGCCAAGAAGGCCACCGCGTACGACCGTGCATTCAGCTCGTCCCTTCGATGTGGCGCGGACCACGAGCTCGATTCGGCCGTCGTCGATGAGCACCCGGTCACCGACCCGAAGCGCATCGACCAGCTCCGGGTGGCTGACCTCGATCTCGTCAGCGGCGCCCCGCGGCGCGCCCACGAGCACGACGCGACGTCCACGCGCAAGGCGCATGAATGCCGTGTCGAGAGGGCCGGTGCGAATCTTCGGCCCCTGCAGGTCGCCGAGGAGCGCGACCGGCCGGCCCACCGCATCGGCCGCCGCGCGGACGTCCTCCGCGGCCTGGCGATGCGTGGGGTGGTCGCCGTGGGAGAAGTTCAGGCGCGCGACGTCCATGCCCGACTGCACCATCGTCCGCAGGATGGCCGGTGACGAGCTTGAAGGTCCGATCGTGCACACGATCCGGGTTCGTCGAATCACTGGTATTTCTTGAGGCGCCGGCCGAGCTCTTCCTCCGCGGCGAGCACCTGCCGTTCCAGCTCCGGCGCGCTGATGACGGCGCCCCCCATACCCCGCACCAAGTCGCTCTGCGAGTGATCGGACGTAGCGACCGTGACCATGTCACCTGCGCCCGCCGCCCCGTAAGCGAACCGCTCTATGACCTGGTCGGCAGAGTGGCCTTTGCGCGCGAAAATGACTCGGACGCCGTCCACTAGCTGGTCGGAGTTCGTGCGCACGGCCGAGCGATGCGCGTCGAAGACCACCGTCACCTCGTCACCGGTGACCAGTCCGTACACAGCAAGCCTTTGGACCAGCTTGTCGCGTGCCGCCTCCAGCGATACCCCGAGCAGTCGCTTGAGCGACGGCCAGGCGTGGATGACGTTGTAACCGTCGACGATGAGTTTCAAGTATTCACCTCCCCACCCCGTGGGGAGGTCGGACGGCGCTTGCGCCGTCCGGGTGGGGGCAAACAATCTTCACGGTCGCATCGCGAGCTGGCCCGCGATGATGAGGAGCTGCTCGATGTGCAGAGCGTCGGTGATCTGCAGCGCAGCCCCGTAGAACGCAGCGCGCGCCGGCGCTACGTTCCAGAGCACGATGAACAGGCCGATGATCGCCAGCTGCGAGTATCGGGCCGACACTGCCTGCAGCGAATACGGGAGCCATGGGCGGAGCATGCCGAAGCCGTCGATACCGGGAATCGGCAAGAGGTTCAGCAGCAGGCTCACCACCAACATGAACCCCAGGAAAGCGAGTGCGGCAAAGAAGCCGACGTTCGAAGGGGTGTACCAGGCGAGGTGGCCCGGGACGAGGAATGGCGCCGCGACCACCAGGGCACACAAAGCTGTGCCGATCGGTCCGGCGAACGAGACCAGCGAATCCCACGCGCGGCTGCGAAGGGCGGAGTGGTCGATATATACCGCACCGCCAGGCAACGCGATCCCGCCAAGGAGCAGGAAGACGACCGGAAAGATGATGCTCATCAGCAGGTTGGTGTAGCGGAGTGGATTAAGGGTCAGGTAGCCATACGACTTGACTGCGCGGTCGCCGCCGAGGTACGCCACCACCGCGTGACCGAACTCGTGGATGCAAAGCGAGGTCACCCAGCCTGAGGTGACGAACACGATCGTCAGGAGGCTCGTGGCCGACGGTAGGAAGTTGAACCACAGCGCCACGCCGGTGACAGCGGAAATGCCAATCAGGCCCAGGAAGATCGGGCTGATCCCGAGCGCGCCTCGCAGCGAGACGAGCGGCTTGCGGCGTAGGGAGCGATCCTGCCGCGAATGCGTGCCGGCCGCAACTGGAACGTTGGGCCGAGCGCCGGTCTGGAGGTGCCGCCTCAAGTCGTACAGCGTCAGACCAGCCTTCTGTAGTGCAGCCGAGGTCGCCCGCGAGTCCGAGTACAGCAACGCAAGCAACAGGTGGATCGAGTCCACCTGGTAGTGACCCAGAACCTGCGCCTCCCGGTTCGCGTTGACCAGGAGCTGGCGCAGCGGCAGGGTCGCGCCTCCGTCCTCACGAGTGGCCTCCGCGTTGACGGCCTCCGGGTTCCCGGTAAGGGTCCGGATCGCGCCGTACGCCGACGAACCGTGGTCGGCCAGAATCGCTTCGAGCACATCCACCGGCCCCGCTTGCGGCGCACCCCTCTGCGAGGCGAGAGCAGTGGCCTTATCGAGCACGTCTCGCCCATCGCGGTTGAGCGGAATGTCGGCGACTGCCTTCTCGAGCTCCGCCGTCGCATCACTCACGAGTTGCTTCTCTGTCGCTGCACTTCATAAAGCAGGGCCGCAGCCGCGGCCGATGCGTTGAAGCTCGCGACATGCCCGGCCACCGGCAGGCGAAGGCGCACGTCGCATCGTTCGCGGACCAGCCTGTGGACGCCCTCGCCCTCACTGCCGACGACGATGCACACCGGCTGTGTGAGATCGAAGTCCCATGGAGCCATCTCACCGCGCTCATCGAGAGCCGCGCACCAGATGCCGGCTCGCTTCACCTCCGCGATCGCCGACGGGATGCCCGATACGGTGGCGATGGCGAGCAGCTCACTGGCGCCCGAGCTGGCCTTCACGGCCGCCGGTGACAGCGGAGCGCTGCGGTGCTCGGGGATGATGGCGCCATTGGCGCCGGCCACCTCGGCGCTGCGGAGGATGGCGCCCAGGTTCTGCGGATCCATGATCCCGTCCAACGCGACCAGCAACGTCGGGTTCGTGGCAAGGAGCTCCTTCAACGTCCACACGCGCCTGGGCTTGAGCTCCGCCGCCACGCCCTGGTGCACGCCGGCGGCCATGGCTTCGAGCCTCTCTGGAGACACCACCTCGATCGGCGCCAGCTTGGCCAGCTCGTCCAGGCGCGGATCGTGGCCGAGACCCGAGGCCTGGAATACCTTCAGCACCTTGCCGGCTCGGGCCGCCTCGAGCACGGCGTTGCGGCCGTGGATCAAAGCAGCCGCAGCCGGCGCGGGACGTTCATAGCGCTTGCGCCGGTCGCTCATGCCGGCGGCACCCGACGCCAGCGGACGCCCTCCCGAGAATCCTCCAGCGCGATGCCCCGATGCTTCAGCTCTTCACGGATTTGATCCGCCCGAGCAAAGTCCTTCGCCTGCCTCGCGTCTTCACGCTCAGAGATCAAGCGCTCGACCTCTTCCGCGAGTCCGGGCTCGTCGGCGCCGATCACGTCGAGGTGGCCATCGATCTCTTCGATCAGTCCGAGCAAAGCACGCCGGGCATCCTGCCCCACCTTCTTCTCGTCCAGCAGTGTGTTGGCTTCGCGAACAAGCTCGAAGATGTGACCGACGCCCTGGGGCAGATTGAGGTCGTCGTCGAGCGATTCTCTGTACGCGGTGCGCGCCTGCGCGATGCGACCCAACAACGCCTTGTCATCACCCTGCGGCTCATCCGAGCGGAGCACGCGATCAGCGAAGTCACGCAGCCGCCGGACCTGCTCAGCCGCGGCGTGCAGCGCCTCTGCGCTCAAACGAATGCGCTGACGGTAATGAGCGTTGGCGATCAGGAAGAAGCGGACCGCAACCGGGTCGTGCCCCGCCGCCACCAGGTCGCGCAATGTCGTGAAACCACCCGCGCTTTTGGACATCTTCTCGCCGGTGGCGTCCGATAGAAACTCCGAGTGCAGCCACACACGTGCAAATTGCTTTCCGTTGGCGGCTTCCGACTGGGCGATCTCGTTCTCGTGGTGCGGGAACAACAGGTCGATGCCGCCGCAGTGGATGTCGAACGTGTCGCCCAGGTAGTGCTTGCTCATCGCCGAGCACTCGATATGCCAGCCCGGGCGTCCGCGGCCGAACGGCGCATCCCACGCGGCCCCCAGCTCCCTGTCGCCCGGCTGGGCCCTCTTCCAGAGCGCGAAGTCGCTCGCTGACTCCTTCTCATATTTGTCGTTGGCAACTCGCGCTCCGGCGCGAAGTCCGCTGCGGTCGAGGTGCGATAGCGCGCCGTAACGCGGGAAGCTATCGATTCGGAAATACACGTCGCCATCGACGATGTATGCATTTCCGCGTGCGAGGAGCGTCTCGATCATCTTCACCATCTCGGGGATGTGCTCGGTCGCCTTCGGATAGTGCTCGACAGGCGCGGCTCGCAGGGCGCGCATGTCCTCGAAGAACGCGTCGATGAACGGCTTCGCGTATTCGGTGATCGTGGTTCGCGCATGCATGGCCTGGTCGAGGATGCGGTCATCGATGTCGGTGAGATTCATCACGTGATTGGTCTTGTATCCACTTGCTTTCAGCTGGCGGCGGAGCAGGTCGTAGAAAAGGAATGCGCGCAGGTTGCCGACATGCGCGAAGTTCCACACCGTCGGGCCGCATGTGTACATGCCGGCCTGTCCCGGCTGAAGCGGCTCGAACACCTCCTTCACGCCGGTCAATGTGTTGTGAAGCCGCAGCGTCAGGTCAGTGCGCCCCCATCGATCATCGCCACCGCTTGTGCGGCGATGCCGCTTCTGTGGCCGAGCGCCCCGAGACCTTCCGGTGATGTTGCTTTCACGCTCACGACATCCTGCACGACGCCGAGGCGCTGGGCCAGGTTGGAGCGCATTGCGCGAAGGTGCGGCTGGAGGCGGGGCTCCTCGGCGATGACGGTGCTGTCGACGTTGATGACGCGGTAGCCCGCCTTCTTGACGACGGCGGCCGCAGCCGTGAGCAGGTCGAGGCTGGACGCGTCCTTGTACCTGGGGTCGTCGGCGGGAAAGTGCTCACCGATGTTTCCCAGCGCCGCCGCGCCGAGCAGCGCGTCGATGACCGCATGAGTCAGCACATCGGCATCGGAATGGCCGTCGAGGCCGGATGGATGCTCGATCCTCACGCCACCGATGATCAAATCGCGGCCGGCCTTTAGAGGGTGGATGTCGTAGCCCGAGCCGATCCTCAAGTGGCGGCGGCTTCCTGCTCTTTGATGAGAGCTTCGACGACGCCAAAGTCTTCCGGCGTCGTCAGCTTGATGTTCGCGGGCTCGCCTTCGACGACCGTCACCTCGTGACCGGTCGCGGCCACGAGCTGCGCATCGTCATCGCCTACCAGCCCGGCATCGGCGGCCTCGCGATGAGCTCGCGCGAGCAGCTCGTACGAGAAAGCCTGCGGTGTCTGTGCAAGCACGATGCGCGAGCGGTCGAGGCTCTCCACCAAACGATTGCCCTCGACGCGCTTGACTGCGTCGCGCGGCGCGATGGCGGGGAACGCCGCCCCGGATTCCATCGCCGCCGCCAGCACGCGCCGGACCAGGGTCGCGGTGGCCAGCGGCCGCGCCGCATCGTGGACCAGCACGAAATCGCATTCGCCGAGCGCGGCCAGCCCGGCACGCACCGACTCCTGGCGGCTGTCGCCGCCGGCCCTCACGGTCACCTGCTTGCGAGGTGCAAGCGATGCCACCTCATGCTCCGCGATCTCCAGCCGGCTCGGCGGCCCGACGACCACGATCCGGTCGACCTCATCGAGGGCGAGGAACAGCTCGAGCACGCGCGCCAACGTCGTCCGCCCATTGAGGCGGACGAGTGCCTTGCTGCCGCGGCCGAGGCGAGAGCCCGAGCCCGCGGCGGCGACGATCGCGCCGACAGTCGTCGGCATCAATCCTTGTCCTCGTCGCGCTTGGGGCGGTTGTTGCGCCGGCCATCGTGGCCGGCGGGCTCGGCGAAGATCATCCGCCCCGCCGAGGTTTGGATCACGGACGTCACTACTGCGGTGATGGTCTGATTCATCAGGCGCCGCCCGTTCTGGACGACGACCATCGTACCGTCGTCAAGGCTGCCCACTCCCTGACCGGGCTCCTTGCCCTCGCGAGCGATCATCACGACGATCTCCTCGCCTGGAATCGCCACCGGTCTCATCGCCTGGGCCAGCTCGTTGAGGTTCAGCACGAACACGCCCTCCAGCCGCGCGATGCGATTGAGGTTGAAGTCGTTGGTCATGATCGCCCAGGCCCTGCGCTTGGCTGTGCGCACGAGGTGGGCGTCGATCTCGGTGCTCGGTGAGACGTCGTCGTCCACAACCTGCAGGTTGATGGACGGATCCTTCTGCATCTCGGTCAGGACGTCGAGCCCGCGGCGGCCGCGGCGCCGGCGAGTCGAATCCGCCGAATCGGCGACCAGCTGCAGCTCGCGCAGGACCGAGCTGAGAACCGTGAGCGGCATATCGACGAAACCGGTCTTGGCGATGTCGAGAATCCGGCCGTCGATGATGACCGATGTGTCGAGGAGGACAGCAGTCACTCGACGGCTCTTGTCGTCCAGGGCCGCGCCCCCGAAGAAAAGCGCGGTCAGCTCTTCGCGACGCGTGATGCCTACCGACGCCCCAAGGAGCGCAAGCAAAAGGGCAAGCACGAACGACAGCGGGATTCCGTAAGGCAAGTCGCGCACGAAGACGCCGATCAGCACGGCAATGACGAGGCCGACGATCATGCCCAGCAAGCCGCTGAGCAGATCGGGCAACGGAGTCGACACGAGGCGCTGGTTGAACCCTCGCCAGCCTCCAAGCACGTAGGGCGTGCCCAGGTACGCGAAGATCAAACCTTCCATCGTGGTCAGGCTGATGAGCACCCAACCTTGGTGGCTGATCCCCGAGAGGCGGACGAGCGCATAACCAAGAAAGAAGCCGCCGACGACTCCGATCCCCACTCCGATCCCGCGGGCGAGGGTATCGGACCGTTTCACGATTACCTCCTCAGGTGACCGATGCCTCGGCCTCCCTTATGAATGCGCCGGACTTCATGGGTGAAGAAAATGCGGCGGAGATCGCCTCCGCCAACGTCCGGACCTCGACAACGTCGAGGCCGTCAGGCCGCCCGGCTTTTGAGCCGGCCGGAATCAAAGCGCGCGTCAGGCCGTGTCGCGCCGCCTCCTGGAGGCGGCGATCGAGCTGACCCACGCGGCGCACCTCCCCTGCCAATCCCAGCTCTCCGATCGCGACCAGGCCGTCCGGCAGGGGGCTGTCGCGCGTGTTGCTGTAGATGGACAGGGCAAGACCAAGGTCGGCGGCCGGCTCCGTGATTCGGATGCCACCCGCAACGTTGACGAAGATGTCGGATTTTTCGAGTTTTGTCGAAGCACGCTTCTCCAGCACCGCGATGATCATGTGCAGGCGGTTGATGTCCATCCCGCTCGCGATCCGCCGCGGTGGGTAGTTGTTGTCCGTCTTGTTGACCAGGCTCTGAACCTCGATCAGCAACGGCCTGGTTCCTTCCAGAACCACGACGACGGCGGTGCCCGGCGCCTCGAGAGCCGCGTTGGCGAGAAGTGCCGCCGAGGGGTCGGGCACCTCCTCCAAACCCGCTTCACCCATCGCGAAGACGCCGATCTCCTCGGCCGAGCCGAAGCGGTTCTTCATGGCGCGCAGGATGCGCAGCTCCTGACGCCTGTCGCCTTCCAGGTAAAGCACGGTGTCAACGATATGCTCGAGGACCCTCGGTCCGGCGATCGCTCCCTCTTTGGTGACGTGGCCGACCAGGAAGATCGGAACTCCGATCTCCTTCGCCAGTCGCATGAAGCGACCGGCCGACTCGCGAACCTGCGTCACGCTCCCGGCGCCACCTTCGAAGCCGGCGTCGGTGACGGTCTGGATGGAGTCGACAATCGCCATCTCTGGCGCTTCGGCGCGGATGGTTTCGCAGATGGAATCGAGGTCTGTCTCTGCCAGTAGCAGGATTCCGGACGAAAGTGGGCCGAGCCGCGCGGCGCGCATGCGAACCTGCTGGGGCGACTCCTCACCGGAGGCGTACAGGACCCGGCCCCCCTTGGCGGCCACCTGCTGGGCGGCGTGCATGAGCAGGGTCGATTTGCCAACCCCAGGCTCGCCGCCCACGAGGACCACGCTTCCCGGCACCACCCCACCGCCCAGCACGCGGTTGAGCTCGCCCCAGGCCAGGGAGCGCCGGGGGGCTGCCTCCGACTCGATCTCGCTGAGCGGGACCGGGCGGCTGCGAGTCGGCGCCAAGGCGGCCGCAGCCGGCTTTCGCCCGGGCCCAGATTTGCGGACCTGGAACTCCTGGAGCGTGTTCCATGCCTGGCAGTGCGGGCACTGGCCGGCCCAGCGCAGGCTCTCGCCTCCGCACTCGGAGCACATGAACGTCACCGTCGATTTGGGCATCTCAGCCACTCTCCAGGATTGATCGAGTTTTTACAACTGGGCACGTAGCCTTTTACCGAGTCAGACGTTTTACTGAGTAGAGGAACAGGGTACCCACCCCAGCTCCTTGAGCGATGAGGCGCCGCCCTGACTACCCCGGGGCGGCCTGCCTCCCCTGGCCTCCCCTGGCCTCCCCGCTCGCGGGGAGGTGCCGCGGCCGCGGAGCGGCCGCGGCGGTGGGGGCGAACCAATTGCCAATCTACACTCCCCTAGCGATGGACGCGACCATCTCCATTGACCGCATCCAGGACGCGGCGAGCGTCATCGACCCGGTTTTTCGCGACACTCCGCAGTTCGTCTGCGAACCCCTGAGTGACGAGCTCGGGATGACCACCATCCTCAAGGTCGAGACCATCAACCCGATTCGATCGTTCAAGGGTCGCGGCACCGACTACCTGCTGCACCGGCTTGGCCCGCAACCGAATGGGATCGTGTGCGCGTCGGCCGGAAACTTCGGCCAGGGCATGGCGTTTGCGGCGCGCAAGCGCGGCGAGCCGATGACCATTTTCGCGGCCGTGAGCGCCAATCCACTCAAGGTCGAGCGCATGCGTGCGCTCGGAGCGACGGTGGTGCTCGAAGGCAGGGACTTCGACGAAGCCAAGGACGGTGCCCTACAGCACGCCTCACGCACCGGAGCCTTCTACGTCGAGGATGGCCTGCTCGGGCCGATCTCCGAGGGCGCGGGCACCATTGCATACGAGCTGGAACGCATGGACGTGACCCTCGACGCATGTTTCGTCCCCCTCGGCAACGGCGCCCTCGTCAACGGGATGGGCACGTGGCTCAAGCGTTCGGCCCTTTCACCAATCGTTGTCGCGGTGTGCCCGACCGGGGCGCCGGCGATGGAGATGTCATGGCGCGCCGGCGGTCCCATCAGCACTCCGACCATAGACACGATCGCCGACGGAATCGCCGTCCGGGTGCCCGTGCGAGAAGCGCTTGAGATCATGCGCAAGACGGTCGACGACGTGATGCTGGTGACGGACGATGAGATCGTCGACGCGATGCGGGCCGTGCATCGCGACGCAGGCCTTGTCGTCGAGCCTGCCGGCGCCGCCGGAATCGCAGCGATCGCAAAGCGGCGGAAAGACTTCGCCGGCAAGCGGGTGGCGGTCGTCCTGACCGGCGGGAACGTCACCGAAGAGCAGATGCGGACCTGGCTCTACTGACTGTCCAGGTCGGCAAGCCGATCAAGCGCTGCCAGCGGCCCGCCCTGCGCGAAGACATCGGGCAGCGCCGTGCGCAGGCTGGCCTGGACCGTGGCTGCGAGCTGAACCCGAAGGTCGAGGGGCAGCTGCGGCCTGCGGCGTGCATACGACGTCACGAAACGGCGCAGGTCGGGGTCGATGCGCCGCAGGATCAGCTCTGCCTCGGATGCGGGTGCGTAAGGCATTGCGACGGGAGGGCTGCCTGGAGGTGGCGGAGGCGGAGGCGGCGCAGGCCGCGTCGCGCGCGCCAGCTGCCAGAGCCACACGTGGTCCGAATCCTTGACCACGATCGTGCCCGCGGCGAGGTCGCCGAGGCGCTTACCCCGGCCGTTGGCGAACAGGACGACCACGCCCACGCCATAGCCGTAGGGCAGGAAGTCGACGATCCGGATCACGTTGCGGATGCCGGCCTGGACCCAGGTCAGCGGCTCGCCACGATCGCCCACCACGCGGAGGCGCAATGCCCTCTTGCCTAGCGTCTGTCCGGAGAAGATCGCTTCGCTGATCCAGAAGTACCCGAATATGACGATGAAGGCGCCGAAGAGGTCGATGAGCGTGCCGACGACGTCGGATCGGGTGCCCGCGGCGGCCGCGGCGGCGAAGAAGAAAACGGCCACCAGCAAGCCCGTGACGATGAGTAGGTCGAGGATCTGCGCGATCCCGCGGGTGCCCAACCCGGCCACCTGGTAGTCGAAGGAAACGCGCTCGGGCGTGGAGACAACCAGGTCTGTATCGGGGAGCGGCTGCCCCACTGGGTTATTTTGGCTGCCTGACATGAGATCCGAGGAGTTCATAGCGCGACGGCAGGAGGACTGGAACCGCCTCGAGGACCTCATCGCGCACGCAAGCGCCGGCAAACTCAACGGCCTGGCGCCGGGGCAGGTCTTGACCATGACCGCTCTGTACCGGCGCGCCACGGCCGACCTCGCGCGAGCGCAGAGGGATTGGCCAGGCGAACCAGTGCACCGATATCTCAACGGACTCGTCGCACGCGGGCATGGCGTCGTCTACCGGCGAGGTGGTCGTGTGTGGAGCAGGATCCGCACCTTCTACACGGAGACGCTTCCGCGGACATACCGCGAGGCGTGGCCGTATGTCGTCGCCTCGGCCGCGCTTCTGTTCGTGCCGGCGATCATCAGCTACTTCGTGGTGCTCGCCCATCCCGATGCGGCCTACGGCATAGGGGCCTCGCCGGCGCTGATCGACCGCGTTCATCACCACCAGCTGTGGACCAACATCCCGCCCGAGCTGAGGGTCGAGGCCGCCGGCCTGATCATGGTCAACAACATCTACGTCTCGATGCTGGCGTTTGCGTTCGGGGTCGTCTTCGGCCTCCCTGTGATCTACGTGCTCATCAACAACGGCGTCAGCCTCGGCGGGCTGTTCGGTCTCACTCAGGCCTACGGCGTGAGCGGCGGTTTGTTCGAATTCGTGATCGCGCACGGCGTGCTGGAGCTCTCGATCGTGATCGCGCAAGGCGCCGGCGGTCTGATGATGGGATGGGCGCTGATCTCGCCAGGCAATCGAAGCCGCTCCGATGCGCTGGTCGTCGCGACGCGTCGTGCGTTCACGCTGCTGCTCGGACTCGCCCCGCTGCTGGTGATCGCAGGCACGATCGAAGGCAACATCTCTCCATCCGACACCGCTTTCGCGGCCAAGCTCACGATCGGCCTGACCACCGGCGTCCTTCTCTATACGTACCTACTCTTCGCCGGGCGGCGCCCAGTGCTTACAGAAGGGCGCGCTCTTTCAGCTCCAGGTAGCGCTCGACGAGCGCCGGGCTGAGGTTGCCGGCGACGACATCCAGACCGAGCACGCCGCCGCGCCGGAGCAGCTCGAAGCTTTCGCGCCTGCTCGCAAGGAACTCTTCAGCCGCGGCCCATTCGTAAGCGCGTGATGACGTACCGATCGCGGCTTGACGGGCGCTCAAGACGGCCGGGTCTGACATCGTTACGACCAGGACGAGGTGACGCGCGGCCAGCCGCAAACAATGCGCGACCAGCTCCTTCGAGGCCTCCGGGTCCTGCAGATCCGTAAGGATCACGACCATCGACCGCCGCCCGAGTCGAAGCGAGAGGTGAGTGAGCGCATGACCGAAGTCGGGCTCCACGAAATCGGGCTTGATCGCATACAGCGCTTCGGTGATCCGGCGCAGCTGAGAGCTGCCGCGCTCTGGCTTGATGAAGTTCGTAACGCGGTCGTCAAAGGTCATCAGACCGACCCGGTCGCCGTAGGCCTGGGCGACCCACGCGAGCATGAGCGCCGCGTTGACGGCGTGGTCCAGCTTGTCCAGCTCTCCGGCCGGCGCCGTCATGAGGCGCCCGCAGTCGATCGCGATCATGACCTGCTGCCCGCGCTCCGCCTCGACCTCGACGACCACCGGGGAGTCGCGGCGAGCCGTCGCCGTCCAGCTCACGCGCCTGATGTCGTCGCCTCGCACATAGTCGCGCAGCCCGGCGAACGCCGTGGATGCTCCCGGCGGCCGCGCCCTCCTAAGGCCGGCCATGGCGCGCAGGCCGCGGCGCAGCGTGAGCTGGATCCGCTTGATGGCGACCACGTTCGGGAACACGGCCACCTCCTCCGGGCGCTGGAGGCGCACCTGGCGCCGCCACCATCCGTCTCGTCTCGACACCTGGAGCTCGACGGGGCCGAATCCGTACGCGCCACGCCGAGGTGACGACGTCGTGTAATCGATCTCGATCCGGCCCTTCTTGTCGAAAACCCCGTCGAGCTCGCGAGGCTTCGGGTTGAGGCCGGCCGGTGCGTGGTCGGCAATCGTGGCGCTCAGGCCGGCTGCGGCTGGATTTTCGATCGTCACCCGCACGTGCTCGAGCTCCCCGAGCGAGAAGGGTTCGGGCAGCACTCTCCGCACGCGATAGCCCTCACGACCCGGCAGCAGCGCGATGTCTCGTGCGAGAACGAGCGCCAGGCCGGCGTGGTAGACGATCGCGACCGCCACCAGCACCGGTGACACGATCGAAAGGGCGATCAACGCCGCGCCAATGGCGATCGCCCAGAGCAGTCGCGGCTGGGGCGCGAGGCCCCGAAACGGGCCGAGCAGATTCACCTCCCCACCGCGTGGGGAGGTCGGCCCGCTCGCGAACCGAGGCGGCCGGGTGGGGGTTCACAGACTGCGATTTCGATCAACGGGGCGGAACGACCCGGCTCGCCACCGCCTCGAGGACGCTGTCCGGCGTCTGCCCGCCGACCTCGGCCTCCGGCCGCAGGATGAGGCGGTGCCGGAACGCGGGCGCAAGCAGGGCCTTGACGTGGTCGGGGGTCACGAACTCGGACCCTTCGAAGGCGGCGAGCGCGCGAGCCGCCAGCATCAACAGCACCTCGGCGCGGGTGCTCGCGCCGAGGGCGATCTCGGGTGCGGTGCGCGTGGCCGACGCCAGGTCGACGATGTAGCGGCGGATCTTCTCGTCAAGGACCACCTTGGCCACCTGCTCGCGACACGACTCGATGTCGCCGGCGCCGAGCACGGGCTCGACTCCGGCCTTGACCGGGTCCCGAAGCTCGATACCCGACTCCCAGCGCTTCAACACCTCGAGCTCGTCGTCGGGCAGCGGATAGTCGAGCCGGACCTTGAAGAGGAAGCGGTCCTGCTGTGCCTCCGGCAGCGGATATGTGCCCTCGTACTCAATCGGGTTCTGTGTGGCGAGGACGAAGAATGGCGCCGGCAGCGGCGTCTGCTTGCCTTCGAGGGTGACGCCACGCTCCTCCATCGCCTCCAGGAGCGCTGACTGCACCTTGGCCGGCGCGCGGTTGATCTCGTCGGCGAGAAGGACGTTGGTGAAGATGGGTCCACGCCTTAGCGCAAATGTGCGGTTGACGAGGTCGTAGATCGAGGTGCCGACGATGTCGGCCGGCATCAGGTCGGGCGTGAACTGGACCCGGCCGTACTCGAGCGCGAGCGCGCGAGCGATGGCTTTGGCGAGCAGCGTCTTGCCGGTTCCAGGAACTCCCTCGAGCAAGATGTGACCCTGCGCGACGAGCGCGACCGCGCACAGCCGGATCGCCTCCTCCTGTCCGACCACGGCCTTGACCAGCTGCTCACGGAAGCGGGCGTAGAAATCGGGAGCGGTGATCGCCGTGGATCCGGTCATCGAGCCTCCTAATTGGTTGCTTGGCCGCGGCGCTCGCGCGGCGGCGGGTATGCGATTCGATGCAACTTCTGTGCGGCACTCAACAGCTCGTCTTCACCGCCGCTCGAGCTTTGCAGAGCGCGCTCCGCATCTGCCAGCTCGGCGGCCAGCTCGGGGGCGCGGGCGTACAAAGCATTCCAGAATCGGTCGCGGGGCTGGGCGGGTAGCCCCGTGCGGGCGGCGACGGCACGCTCGCTGGCGGTCGCCAGCATGCCGAGGGTGAGGGCTCGCGCGCCAGAGCGTCGGAGGAGCTCACCCACCGCGACCGCCCATTCGGCGTCGGCGCGCGTCGCCTCAGCGGGCCGAGGAATCAGCGGTCCGAATCGCCGGCCGCGGAGCAGCAGCCCGACGAACACCGCAACCAGCAGCCACAGGATCGCGGCGCCCCATGGCGTGGTCACCCAGGACTGTGGCGCGATGTCGCTGAGGATGAGTCCGTGGTGGTACTCGTCGAAGCCGACGGCGGCGCCGCTGTCGACCAGGCCGAGGATGTCCGACAGGAGCCGCCCGTTGTCGGCCTTGTCGAGATAGCCGTTGCACAGCAACAGCGGATCGGCGAGGACAACGACCGTCCCCGATCCGACCTTCTGCAGGTAGCCGAGCGGGAACCCGTCGCGGCTGCGCAGGATCGGGACTTGAACCGACGACGCGTCGAAGGGCATGGCGGTGTCGCCGCCTGAGACTGTCGCGACGCCGTCGAGGAACGGGTTGGCAACCTCAGTCGAACCGGAGACGAATCCGTTGATCCTGGTCACGGCCAGCGCTCGGTCGAGCTCGGGGTCACCCTGCTCGGACGCATAAACAAGGACGCCACCAAGCCGCACCCAGCTCGCCGTCTGGTTGGCGTCATCGGACGAGAAGGGACTGGTCGGCGTGAAAACGAATATGAGTCCGCGTGCGGACGGCATTGTGAAGGAGCCTTCGATCTCACTCGTCGGGTGGCCGACCGCGTTGGCGAAGAGGCGCGCGGCTGATGTGCCATTGGCGGCGTCGCTGTTCGAGCTGTGCTCAGGTGAGTCCTGCTTGGGTTGGCCGAGATAGGCAATGCCACCGATCAGCACTGCCAGCGCGAGGGCCAGGAGCCATCCGCGCAGGCTTCTCATGCCGCCGCCTCTTGCGTTGGTTTCCTGAATGGTGCCGCCGCGGCGAGCGCGCGCTCGAGGGTCGCGGCGTCGACACCGCGGCCGCCATAGACGGCGGCCTCGAATGGAAGCAGCAGCGGACTCAGGCGCGAAGGGTCCGGTGCGTGCTGGAAGATCTCGCGGACGGTGAGCGGGCTCCCCACCCACGACTGCTCACCGGCGAGAGTGGCCGCGACGCCGGCGCACAACGCTCGAATGGCGCGCACGCGATCACCAGCTGCGGCGAAGCGATCGGCCTCAGCGAAGAAGTCCGCCGGCGCACCCGGTCCAAACTGCGAGCGGGCGGCAGCTCCCTCGGCCAGGCGGCCGCGGGTCGAGCGGAAGATGATCACCACCACGGTCGCGAGCACGGCGGCGCCGACGACGTAGAGGTAAAACGCCGGAATCGCCGGACCTGCGCCGCTGCCGCCAAACAGGAGGCGGATCACGTCGTTGATTCGATCGCGTACCCATTGACCCAGGCGGTCCAGCAGCGTCGGGGGCTGATGCAGGGCGTCGTAGCGGTGCATCGAAAGCACCCGGTGCAGCTGTTGTTCGGCTTGAGCGGGATTGGTCGTGGCGGCCGGCGAGGCAAGCGCCTCGAGCAGCCAGCGCAGCCTGGTTCCCGCGTCCTCGAAGTCAGGGGGGCGCATCGCCAGATCGGCCACGATCTCGGGCTGGCTGCGACCGGTGCCTGCCTCCAGCGTCGCCAATGCTTTCTGCGCGGCCGCGGCATCACCTGTGTGCGCGGCGCTGACGATGGTCAGCGCGTCCTCGACTGCCTGCCGGTATGTGGGTGTGGGCGCGGGATCAGCGGTGACTGTCACCGGCCAGGCGAACCCGAGGGCAAGCAGCAGTGGTGCAAGCGCCTTGATGGCGACGCGCGCTTTCAGCTGGATCTCACGCCGGTTGTGTCGAGGACACGTGCTGCGCGAGCTGAAACAGATCCAGGGCTTCGCGCCGCACGCGGAGGTCGAAATAGATGAGCACGATGGCGATCTGGATGATGGGGTTTACAAGCGCGGCTATGAGCAGACCGGCGCCCTGAGAAACAGCGAGCACCAGATAGCTCGATGCCACGACGCCGACCAAAAGGTCGGCGAGACCGACGAAGGCTTCCAGCGCAATGCGCGCGAAGTACCACACCAGGATCACCAGGAACAGGATCAAGAAGGTGCGCCACCAGCGCCCTTCGACCAGGCGCCAGCTGCGCCCCATCGCCGCGCCCAGCCCGACGTTCTCGACGAACATCACCGGCAGCACGGCGATCCAACCGACGGCGATCCATGTCCATAACGGGAAGAGGCAGAAGAACAGGGCCATCAAGTCGAAGAGAAATACGTAACCGAGGATGGGGAAATAGCGCCGCAAGACTCCCGCGAGCGCGCCCCAGAACGTCACGGGCCTGCCCTGGGCTGATTCGCAGACGGCGTAGATCACCACGCCATAGATGAACGGCGACAGGAGGAGGTTGACCACGTATCCGACCGCCAGGACGCCCAGGGTTGGCAGCAGGCTGTTGAAGTCGAAAGTCTGTCCGGGGTTCAGCGTCTTGAAGAAGCTGTTGAAGAGCGCGAAGAAGCCGTAACCCTGCAGCCCTGCGACGGGGATGGCCAGGATCACAGAGATGCCCGCGAAAAGGAAGAAGTGGCGGCGATAGATGCGAAACGTTTCGTCGAGCACGTCGCCGACCTCCAGCGGGCGCAGGCGAAGTGGTACCGGGGCGCTCACTCTGCGGTCCATTTTGCCGTGGCGCACGCCTTGATTGCGGCCCTAGGCGTAGGCTCAGGTCGTGGGCGAGGTGGGCGATGAATCTCGCGCCGGCCGCGATCGCGTACGGGTTTTGTTCGTAGAAGACGATCCGTCGGTGGCGCAGATGTACAAGCTGAAGCTCGAGCTGGACGGCTACGACGTCGACGTGGTGTCCGACGGCGAGAAGGCTGTCGATGCCGCGCGGAAAACCGTGCCTGACATCGTCTTCCTCGACATACGCCTGCCGAAGCTCGATGGGTTTGGGGTTCTCGAGGCGCTGCGCAAAGATCCGAGAACCGAGCGCCTGCCAGTTGTGATTCTGTCCAACTACAGCGAGCGGGAGCTCATCGATCGCGGCCTGAGGCTGGGGGCCCTCGACTATCTGATCAAGACGCAGACGACGCCCGCCCACCTCTCACGCGGCATGGAGGGCTGGCTGAAGGACTAGCCGGCACCCCCTCTCCCCGCGGGGAAGAGGGTCGGGGAGAGGGTTGTGCCGTTTTTCTCGACTTCTAAGGCTTCGCGGCGGCTCCGGTGCCGGCGGGCTCCTTGTGACGGTGCTTGGTCGGCGTGAATTTGAGGCCGTCCTCGCCTTCGACATCGATCTGCACCGTATCGCCGCGAGCGATCTTGCCGCGGAGCAAATTCTCGGACAGCTGGTCTTCGATCCGGCTGGTGATCACGCGTCGCAGAGGACGCGCGCCATAGATCCGGTCGTAGCCCTCTTTCGCGAGCAGGTCCTTGGCCGCGTCGGTCACCTCGATGATGATCTGCTGCTCCACCAGGTGCTTCCCGAGCTTCGCCAGCTGCAGGTCGACAATCTGGCGGATCTGGCCCGTCGTCAGGCTCTTGAAGACCACCACGGCATCGACCCGGTTCAGGAACTCGGGGCGGAACATCCGCTTGAGCTCTTCGTCGATCTTTTCCTTCGTGTTCTTGTGGCGCCGCTCGACCTCATCGGACTCGTCGACAACCGCGGGCTGGAAACCAAGCGAGGTCCCCGCCTGGTTGACATCGCGGATGCCTAGGTTGGAGGTCATGATGATCACGGTGTTCGCGAAGTTGACGACCTTGCCCTTCGCGTCACTGAGCCGCCCGTCCTCGAGGATCTGCAACAGCATGTTGAACACCTCGGGATGCGCCTTCTCGATCTCGTCGAAGAGGATCACCGAGTAAGGGCGCCGGCGCACTGCTTCCGTGAGCTGGCCGCCCTCGTCGTAGCCGACATAGCCCGGAGGTGAACCGACCAACCGCGCGGTCGTGTGGCGCTCCATGAACTCCGACATGTCGAGCTTGATCAACGAGTCCTCCGAGTCGAAGAGGTACTCGGCAAGCGCGCGCGCGAGCTCGGTCTTTCCGATTCCAGTCGGGCCGAGGAAGATGAACGATCCGATCGGGCGACGCGGATCCTTGAGCCCCGCGCGCGCACGGCGGACTGCCTGCGAGACGGTCTTGATCGCCTCGTCCTGGCCGACCATCCTCTTGTGCAGCTCGTCTTCCATGCGCAGCAACCGCGACGTCTCTTCCTCGACCAGCCGCGAGACCGGAACTCCGGTCCATGCGGCAACGATCTGCGCGATGTCTTCCTCGCTGACCTCGGGGACTGTCTCCCCGAGCTTGTCGCGCCATGCCGCTTCCTTGAGGGCGAGCTTGTCCTGCAGCTTCTTGACCTTGTCGCGAACACTGGCCGCGGCCTCGAAGTCCTGCTTGTTGACTGACTCGTCCTGGTCAGTGCGCTGCTTCTTGATCTCCTTCTGGAGCTCCTTGAGCTCGTCTGGCGTGGTCGTCAGCTTCATGCGCACGCGGGCTGAGGCCTCATCGATCAAGTCGATGGCCTTGTCGGGGAGGGCGCGATCGCTCACGTAGCGGTCGCTCAAAACCGCGGCCGAGTGAACCGCGGAGTCGGTGATCGTCACCCGGTGGTGCTTCTCGTACAGCGACTTCACGCCATTGAGGATGTCGATCGTCTCCGCCAGCGTCGGCTGGTCGACATACACGGGTTGGAAGCGGCGCTCGAGCGCAGCGTCCTTCTCGATGTACTTGCGGTACTCGTTGAGCGTGGTCGCGCCGATGCACTGGATCTCACCGCGGGCCAGCGCGGGCTTCAGGATGTTGGCGGCGTCGATGGCGCCTTCAGCGGCGCCGGCACCGACCAGGGTGTGCAGCTCGTCGATGAACAGCACGACCTCGCGACTCGAGCGGATCTCGTCGAGGATTTTCTTCAGGCGCTCCTCGAACTCGCCGCGGTATTTCGTTCCTGCAACCAGAGCGCCCATGTCGAGCGTGAGCACGCGTTTGTGCTGCAGCGACTCGGGCACGTTGCCGAGATTGATCTGCTGCGCGAGCCCCTCCGCGATGGCGGTCTTGCCAACACCAGGCTCGCCGATCAGCGCCGGGTTGTTCTTCGTCCGCCGGCTGAGAATCTGGATGACGCGTTCGATCTCGGTCTCACGACCAATCACCGGATCGAGCTGATTCCTCCTCGCGAGCTCGGTCAGGTCACGGCCGAACTGATCGAGGAGCGGGGTCTTCGACGGTTTCTTCGGCGCCGGCTCTGCCTCGGTCTCAGCGCTCGAGTCGTGGAGCAGGCGCTCGATCTCTGAGCGCACCTTCTCCAGGGTCGCGCCGAGGTCTTCGAGCACGTGAGCGGCAATGCCCTCACCTTCGATGAGGAGGCCAAGCAACAGGTGCTCGGTACCGACGTAGTTGTGACCCATCCGCCGCGCTTCTTCGAATGAGATCTCGATGACCTTCTTGACGCGCGACGTCGGGATGATCTGCTGGATGATGATCCGCTCGTTGCGACCGAGCACGGACTCGATCGTCTGGCGAACCTTGCCGATCTCGACACCAAGGTTGTTGAGGACCTTGGCGGCCAAGCCTTCACCTTCGCGGAGCAGGCCCAGGAGCAAGTGCTCAGTTCCGATATAGCTGTGGTGCGATCGTTCTGCTTCTTCTTGAGCGAGGGTCAGAACCTTCTTCGCTCGCTCAGTAAATCGTTCAAACGGATACAAGATCCTTCTTCCTCCTGGACTCCGGGTTACCTAGGTGGGGCCAGCACCTCCTCAATCTCTTGTTCGGTGCCTCGAGGCACCTCGCTTCTAATATAGCGTCCAACTCAGCCGTCGGATTTCTTTTAGGCGGAGGCGCAATGAGGCCGATTCTTGAGCGCCTCGGCACCTACCTGCCGGCCGCCATTTTGCTGGCCCTGCCGACCGTCTTTATACCCAGTTTGATCGACTCATTCATCTTGCCCCGGGCGTCGCTCGTGATCATCGGCGCCTGCATCGGCACGGGGTTGGCGCTCCTGCTGCCAGGAGGGCACCGGCTGGGACGCCTTCGGTTGCCCCTGCTGGCGGCCGTCGCGGCGGCCCTCCTTGCGTTTGCGTTTTCGGTGTCATGGCCGCTGAGCCTTGCCGGGGCTTACACACGATACGAGTCCCTGCCGATACGGCTCAGTTATCTGGGCCTGCTGGCGGTGGCGGTCTGGCTCATTCGAGACGACCGTTCACGTGACTGGGCGGTCGCGGCCTTCGTTTTCGGCACCAGCGTCGCGAGCATGGAAGCCATCTGGCAGGCTTCGGCTGGGGTCAGCTTCCGGCCCGACGGGAATGTCGGCAACGCCAACCTCCTCGGCGCTCTGATATCTATGGCCTTTCCGCTTGCGGTCGCTCGCGGCGTCCGGCGTGATCTCTTCCTCTTCGCCTGGTGGGCCGGAGCGGCCGTGATGGCCGGCGGGCTTATCGTTTCGACCTCTCGCAGCGGTGGGCTCGGAGCGTTCGCGGGCTGCCTGGCGGTGCTCGTCTTTACGTTTCGCCGGAGGCTTTGGGTTGGCGTGACGTTCCTCTTCTCCGCGGCACTGCTGTCAGTTGCGCTGTGGTTGATCGTCGCCGGCCCGCTGAATCTGCTCAACAACGACCCGGCGCGAAGCCGGCTCCAGCTATGGCCCGATGCCGTGCGCATGATCGCGGCCCGACCGCTGACGGGGTGGGGCGAGGATGCCACCGGACTGGCGTTCGGAAGGTTCCTGAGCGCGGACTGGGCCCCGGGGATCACGTACGACCGAACGCATTCCGGCCCTCTCGAGATGGCGGCGACACAGGGCATCATCGGCATCGTCGCGTTGGCCTGGGTTCTGGTGACCCTCTTCCGTGGCCTGTGGCGACATCGATTCAGCGATTCCATTGGGGCTCTCGGCGCGGCGTGCATCGGCTACACGGTCTGGGTGATCTTCAATTTCGATTGGGCGCCGGCGACGGGAGCCTTTTGGCTGCTGGCAGGGACTGCATGGTCCGCGGTGCGTGCCGCCGAGACGGGATCCACGGCAGCGCCGGCAGCGAACAATGCGGTGCAGCGCAGCGCATTGCGCTCGGTCGGCGCGGTTGTGCTCGCAATCGCAGCGGTCGGTTTGGGTGTGTTGCCCATAGTTGCCGACGCCAGATTTTCGCAAGCTCGGCCCGACCTGGCGGTCCCTCTCGACCCGCTCCAGGCGCGCTACCGATGGGACCTGGGGCTGAGCCTCGCCGCCTCAGGTGACCCGCGAGCGGGTGTTGCGGAACTGCAACGAGCCGCCGACTTCGGCGAAACCGAGCCGCAGCTCTATGTCGACCTTGGCGATGCAGAGCGAAAGCTCGGCGACGTGGCCGCGGCTCGGCGCGCGTACCAGCAAGCGCTGGTCATCGATCCGTTTTTCGCGCCTGCACACCAGCGCCTGGGCGAGCTCGGCGCCTGACCAAAAACAGCGGCCCCATCCCAATTTCGCGCGTTCTGATCAAAACGCTCGCTTGCGTGCGCGGGATAGCGCACGTTTGGCGCAAGACGCGCGCAATGCGAGAGCCAGGCAAACGCTGACCGACGACTCGAGACCGGCTAGGACTCGTCCCTCATGTCGTCGTACTCATCCTGACGGCGGTCGCCCCGGCTCGCGGCGAGGTTCGCCGGCGGCGCCGACAGCTGCTTGAGGCTCAGCGAGATCCGGCGCCTTGCCGTGTCGATCCCGATCACCTTAACCTGCAGCGTCTCGCCCACCTTGAGCACGTCCTCGGTCCGCTCGACGTGATCCCACGACAGCTCCGAGATGTGCAGCAAGCCCTCGATCCCGACCATGATCTGGAGGAAGGCGCCGTACTTCTTGGTCTTCGTGACCTGCCCTTCGACGATCGACCCGATCGGCATCGACTGCACAAGCTTCTCCCACGGGTCCTGCTGCAGCTGACGTAGCGACAGCGAGATCCGGGTCTGCTCAGGGTCGAGCTTGATGACTTTGACGGTCACCTCTTCGCCGAGCTGCAGAACGTCGGTGACCTTGGACACCCGATCCCAGGACAGCTCGGAAATATGGATCAACCCGTCCGCGCCGCCGATGTCGACGAACGCGCCGTACGACGTGATTCCGGACACGGTGCCCTTGACCGTCGCGCCCATCTGCAGGCGGCTGAACAGCTCCTCGCGTTTGCGTGCGCGATCCTCGTCTTCCGCCGCCTTCTGACTGACGATCAGCCGGTTGCGCTTGCGGTTGACCTCGAGGATCTTCACCGGGATGCGCTGTCCGACCAGCGACTCCAGGCTGCCGGCGTAAGCCCGCGCGACCTGGCTCGAAGGTAGAAAGCCCCGAAGGCCGAGGACGTTGACGATCAGGCCGCCCTTGTTCTGCTCGCGGACGTCGGCTTCGATGACCGAACCGTCGGTCTGCTTCTCGGCCGCCACCAGCCACGTGGTCTCCGCCCGTGCGCGCCGCAGGCTGAGGACGACGTTGCCCTCTTCGTTTTCGGGCTGCAGCACGTAGACCTTGATGAGGTCGCCCGGCTCCAGGCCGATCGATTCCACCTCTCCGCGCAGGCCAAGTTCCTTGCTCGAGATGACACCTTCCGCCTTGGCGCCGATGTCAACGAGCACCTCGTCGGGGTCGACGCGCACCACGATTCCATCAACGATGTCCCCGTGGTTGGGGGTCTTGAAGGCCTCCTGGTCGTAATGGAGGTAGTCCTCCATGGTCATCGCCGCTGACGAGTCCTCTTCGGTCGCCTCCTCTTGTTCTTTCAGGACGACACCGGACTCTGTGGACAAATACGTGTACCCCCTAAGGATTATTGGTGTGGTTCTTGGTCGTCATTAACGGCCTACGCCAAACGGAGTGACATTGTACGTCAGAACT
>WNFT01000554.1_pt1 | contig 36964 bp, 38 predicted proteins | sample 5400191 | NCBI WGS metagenome assembly WNFT01 (sample SAMN13153359, study PRJNA577476) | soil metagenome | isolation source: 80 cm saprolite under Madrone tree | place: USA:California | collected 2016-06-14 | reverse complement strand
TCGAGATTCGCATCCGCTATTCTGGCCATTGCGGTTAATCTCGGTTTGCGTTCGCTTGATTCCCAGCAACCGAGCGTTCCCGCGGCGTCACGTCGTGATAAAGCCGGTAGACTTCATCTTTCACTTCGGCAGGAAAACAAACGCGATGCAGCTCATAGCCGCGTTGCAGTCCGCGTACGACGTCGCTCACTTCGCTAATCTCGCGGATGCGCGGCCGCGCGTAACCATCTTCGACGTAAATACGGCTTTTCGGTTCCTCGTCCTGCGGCGTGTAATAGTTGTAATACGGAACATCACTGGCGCGATCTTCGATGAAGTAATACTCGGGATCGTAGCCGGCTTTGGCTACGCAAGCGCGCGCGGCAGTCAAAAAATCGGGACGTTCGGCAACGGGCATGTCCAGATCGACGGCTTTGAAAAGACGTCGCGTGACGAAACGACGGCTGAGATCCGCAAGCACCTCGTCATCAGAGCGTTGCCACTGCTTTACGTGAAACAGAACGTCTGAATCGTCGACTTCGAGATGTTCGGTGATTGTCAGCAACTTTCTTCGCAGCACTTTTTCAAAGGCTGTACCGGACGCATGCCAAACGGGCTTGTCGTTTTCCAGTAACGCGACCGCGCGCCGCAAAATCGAACGAAGCACTGCCTCCGCCGATCGCAATGCGCGATGAAAGTAGACCTGCCGAAACATGTAATAGCGCGCCTGCAAATACTCTTCAACTGCGTAGAGACCACGGGCCGCCACATAAATTCGATCATGTTCTTCATCTATCGCTAGTGCGTTAATGATCCATTCCAGGTCATAGATTCCATACTTTGCGCCTGTCATTAACGAATCGCGCAGCAGGTAATCCATGCGATCGACATCGAGCTGCGAAGAAACAAGTTGGGCCAGCGCGGCCGGCTGAAACCTGCCTTCAATGATTGCTGCAACCTTCGCCGGCAAGTCAGCAGAATGCGAACGCAGGCGCTGACCTACTTCAGTTTCCTCACTAAGCACAACCTCTACGGTCCATTTCTCGTGATGAAAGCCCAGGACCTTTTCCATCACGTGCGAAAATGACCCATGACCCACGTCGTGAAGCAACGCTGCTGCCCGTGCTGCCGCGTGATCCTGTTTATCTATTTGATGTTTTTCGCTGAGGCGATTCAGCACGCGGCTCATTAAGTGGAAGGCACCGAGCGAATGAGTAAAGCGCGAGTGTTCGGCGCCCTGGTAAGTGTAGAGCCCGAGGCCTAGCTGTTTGATCCGTCGCAGCCGTTGAAACTCAGGCGTGTCGATCAAATGCATGATCAATGCGCCTTCGTCGTTGTCGGTACGAAGCCGAATGATGTTGTGAACTGGATCGCGGTAGATTCGTTCTGACAAGCGGGTTCCTTCAGGCACGTGGAGTTTGCTCGAGAGTTTACCACGGCGAACCGCGAACTAACTGAGCGGTGACTCTTGAGTTATGAGCAGAGCGTGGGAAGGTCGCGGCTTTGCCGCTCAAAACATCGCAGTCGTAAGTGCGTTGAATTACCGTTGGTAGGACCGCCCAACGCCCGTTTCGTATTGAAAGAAAAGCAGCCTATTGTAATTCAACGGAACTTAGCGGCATGGATAGCACTTTACCGCATTTGAAGGACTCACAGGAACGCTTATTGGACTCTTAATGGACTCGCATTTTCCCTGGCTGTGGATTTTCTTTGGCTGCTCAGCAGACGCTTTTCTTGATAACGAGACACTCGCGTTTACGCCTTCGGAGGAGAACGAACTTTTTGAGAGTGATGGTCCTTCAAGCAACCACGCAAGGATCGTACGGATCAGGAGCATGGTCGCGCGTCCACGCTCGCCGAATTTGCGTCAAGGCTGAGCAGGAAAAGAACAAACCTTCGACCACATTTTTCAAGAAAACAGAGCACCTGCGAACGTCGCCTTGTACGAGAGAAGCGTGGACCCCGTGTTCAGATACCTTCACTGCAGCCAAATTGAGCATTGTTTTCGAAATGTCCATGCCCGTGGCATGCTGCTCACGGCTCTGGGATGCGGGTAGCTTGTGTGGCGACTAACTGCCACGTCCCCTGCCGCTTCACGTAAACTCTTGTGTACCTGAACTGGCCGCCGATGTCTTTGCCATTGTCTTTGCCTTTCGCCGTATTCCGGCCAGTTACCACTGCCGTGTCCCCATAAGCGTGAACCTTGATTTCATCGAACTTGGCAGATTCGTACTTCAAGCTTCCAGAGTCATAGGCTGACACCATCTGGGCTTTGGTTCTGACTACTGCGTCTTGATTGGTGTAGACGTAGTCGTCGCCTACAAGACGTCCATACGCTTTCATGTCGCCTTTCGTGATGGCAACACGCAGCTCCTCCTCCAACTGCATCACCGCTTGTTCGACACTATCGACCTTTTGATTAGCGTAGTTCGCTTTCTTGCCAGTCATTTGACCAAGCGCAAGAGATGACGCCGCCATTGTCAGTGCGGCGACGGCAAGCATTCTCTTCATACATCCACCTTTCTCCCCTTCAAAGGATTATCAAAGGCTAAACAGACATGAAGCCCATAAGGGCGACTCCGGGCGCTCTGTGTTGTTGCTCACCGCGTCTGCGCCTTGGCCAGTTCGTAGTTGCCCTCCCAGCTGCACTCGAGCTCGGTCTCCGATTTCAGCACCGTCTTGAAATTACCGCCGCCAGTCAGGCCGCGTAACTCGCCATCGCCGCCGGAGAACTTATAGGTGCCCTCAACGGTCACGGCGCCGCCCGCCGAGGTGGCCTTGCCCTCGAACGTTCCCCAGTCGCGGCCCTTATCACCGTGGACGTTGTTGAAGTATCCGTGTTGCGAGCCCTGGCCGTTGAGCAAGTCAGTGACGCCCCAGTAGGCAATCCTTGAGTTGTTCCACAGCGGATCGGCAGAGGTCTGCGTGCCGCTAACCTCAGCTATGCTCATCTCGTGGTTGGGTTGGTCGGTAGGTGTCATTGCAGACTGTTTCGTGATCTTTCCAGAAAAAGATCCTTGTATGGAAGGCATAATTGTCTCCTCTCCTTTTTTGGTTGTTTGTCTGATGGATCGTGCGGATTGTCTACCACTGCTTCCTTCGCTGTCAACGGAATCAGGGCCGCGTTCGCCTTGGTGAGAACCCGTGTCGCCGCCGTGAAGTGAGTGGGTTCGAAAGATGGCCCCGAAGCGTCGGTAAGACGGCCTTTCTGCAAGTGGATTTTTGGAATCCAATTTTCTGAATTCTATTGCCGAAGTTGGATTAAACGACCAACCCACACAAAGGGCCGAACTCCGCCTAAGTTGTTTATTTACGCGGGTTAGGTAAGGTGACTCTGAAGGTCCAAGTGGGCCCTGGGCGCAGGGAATACAAGTTGCTGTTCGAAATGCGCACTTTGAATCATGACCCAATCCAAACCCACGAAGGTTCTGATAACTACAAAAATAGGAGATCTACTTATGCAAAGTTCTCGCAAACTGACGCAAGTTCTAGGCGCGCTTTTATTCGCGTTCGCTTGTGTATTTTCTGCGCACGCCCAGGTTACGAGCGGCAACGTGCGCGGCGTCGTCACCGACCCGAATGGCGCAGTTGTGCCAAACGCAAAAGTGACAATCACGAAGAAATCAACCACTGAGTCAAAGACTACCCAAACAAATAGTTCTGGCGAATACGACTTCAACAACTTGTTGCCGGCCGACGATTACAGCATTACGGTCGAAGCGCCGAACTTCAAGGCCCTGACCTTAAGCGACGTGAAGATTCAGTTGAACCAAACCACCACGGTGCCAGCGCAGCTGACCCTTGGCGGCGTGGGTGAAACGGTCACCATCACCGCCGGCGGCGCTGAACTGGTTGACACCAGTACCCAAAATCTATCGAAGAGCTTTAGCGAGCGGCAGGTATCGGAACTTGCCCAGACAAGCACGGGCCTCGGCGTTTACAACTTAGCGCTCATCGCTCCCAACGTGTCGAGCTCGGGCGGCGTCGGCGTCGGTTCCGGTGGTTCCGTCGGTGGGCAGCGCCCGCGCAACAATAACTTCGTCGTCGACGGTATCGACAACAACGACAAGGGCGTCACCGGCCCGCAAGTCTACATCTCGCCGGAAACGATTAGTGAGTTTACACTGCTGTCGAACCAGTATTCGGCGGAGTTCGCGCGCTCAACGGGAGGGCAGTTCATCCTCGCCACCAAGAGCGGTACGAACGACTTTCACGGCACGGCCTACTTTGGTGGGCGCAACCGCAAGCTGAATGCGATTGACACGCTCAACAAGCAGGCTGGGAACGTTTTCGTGCGAGAACAGAGCAAGGTTAATGAGGCCGCCGGCATCACTCGGCAGCCGCGCTCCGATTACTTTCGCACCGGGTTTAACCTCGGCGGCCCTCTGAATCTCCCACGCTTCGGCGAAGGCGGGCCCTCCGTGTACCACGGCAAGGACAAGTTGTTCTTCTTCACTTCATATGAGCGCATCGGGCGCGGCGACGCTGCCGGCACGTCATTCTCCGCCCCCACCGCCGCCGGCTATGCGAAATTAGCGACCATCCCCGGTGTCAGACTGCCAATTCTTAACATGGTTAGGCAGTTCGTCCCTGCCGCTAGCAGCAAAAATGACGTTGTCTCTGTAGGTGGACAGAGCGTCGATATCGGCAACATCAGCTTGCCGGCGCCGAATTTCTTTGAACGGAAGAACATTGTCCTGAACATAGACTATACGCAGTCCACCAAGACACAGCACCGCGGGCGTTTCATCAAGAACACAGAGGGCGTAATTGATACGGGGGCAACGCTGCCGTCGTTCTTCATCCTGATCCCGACCAAGCAGTACCTGTTCTCGTACACTCTTATCCACAACTTCTCGTCCTCCGTGACTGATGAAACCCGCTTGGCGTTCCGCCGGTCCGCGCAGACCATCCCGGTACCGAACATTCCCTTCCCGTTGCCGGGCTTCAACGAGTTCCCCAACGTGACGGTCGAGGAACTCGGCGTCAGCATTGGACCCGACGGGAATGCGCCGCAGTTCGCGATCGAGAACAACTACCAAGTCATCAACAACCTGACTTGGGTGAAGGGTAAACACTCGTTCAAATTCGGCGGCGACTTCCGCAAGATCATCTCGCCGCAGAGCTTCGTCCAACGGCAGCGCGGCGACTACGACTACCAAAACTTGGAGACGTTGCTGTTCGATAAAAGCCCAGACAACCTCGCCGAGCGCAACGTTGGCGCTAATACCTACTACGGCGACCAGCGCCTGCTTTTCGCCTTCGCACAGGACGACTGGCGCTTCCGCCCGAATTTGACCCTCAATTTGGGAATGAACTACGCCTACCAGCAGGTCCCATTTGGCGCCCGCCAGCAGAGTTTAAATTCGATTTCATCTGTGCCGGGGTTAATTTCTTTCAACAGCCCCAAAGCGCAGAAGAGGAATTTCGCTCCTCGAGTGGGCTTTGCCTGGTCACCAGACTACAAGTCGGGTTTCCTGGGCCGGTTGTTTGGCAGCGAGGGGCAGACTTCAGTCCGGGCCGGCTTCTCGATGGCATATGATGTGATCTTCGATAACATCTACATCCTTTCGTCTCCGCCCCAGTTCCAACAGACTATCGACTGCCCCGGCACAGACACCCGGTGCGCTCCCGACGGGAACTTCCTGGGCGGCGGCGGCATCGCGAACATTGTTCGATCGACTGCCGGCGATCCAGCCGCAGCTCGTCGAGCGACGACCTCGTTCATCCCCGACCAGAAGGTGCCGTACTCGATCACCTACACCGGGAGCATTCAGCGTCAGTTCCTGAGAGACTGGTCGATTGAGTTGCGCTATCTGGGCACGCGCGGCGTTCACTTACTGACGCAGAACCGCATCAACCGGCAAAACCGCATCACGGACACCGATTTTGTGCCGACGTTCCTGAGCGCGCCAACGGCGGCCACGCTCGCCGGCTTACCCTCGTGGCAAACTATTCGTGCGCGTAATCCCAGCTTCGTGCCCAAATACTCAGCGGCGGGCTTCGACACGGCCAGCCTGGTGGGATTCCTGCCCAACGGGAACTCGACCTACCATGGCGCTTCGGCGCAGTTGACGCACCGCCTAACACGGGGCTTCCAGATGTCGGCCTCCTATACCTGGAGTCACTTGATTGACGACACAACGGCAGAAGTGTTCAGCACCATCCTCAGCCCGCGTCGTGTTGAAGACTTCCAGAACCTGAGACGCGATCGCGCGGATTCAGCACTGGATCGCCGGCACCGCTTCGTGCTGTCGAGCCTCTACACGCTGCCATACTTCAACAAGGCCGACAACCGCTTCGTGCGAACGCTGCTGGGTGGCTTCAACTTCGCTGGCACGTTTACGTTCGAGAGCGGCGAGAAGGCCGTCGTCCGCAGCGGCATTGACTCTAACCAGAATGGCGATGCGGCGGGCGACCGCACGATCATCAATCCGAGCGGTGCGAGGAACACCTTCAGCAAAGTTTGCGCGATTGGCTCGGATGGTCAGTGCATCCACGTTGACCCTGATACCGGCCAACTTGTTCTGGTCGGCGGTGTCATTACCAACGCTCCGGCGACCACATCGGCCCGCTCGGCCACGTTTGGGTATCTCGCGCTCAATCCGAACGCGCAATACATTCAGGCGGGTCTCGGCGCGCACACCAACGCGGGCCGCAACACGCTGCAACTGCCGGGCATCCGGAATGTGGACTTCTCGATCTTTAAGAACTTCCACGTCACGGAAGGCAAGTACTTCCAGCTCCGTGCCGACCTGTTCAACGCCTTAAACCACCCGCAATGGACCCCGGGGTCCGTCAACGGCGGTGAGTCGACCAGTATCACGTCGGGGAACGGATCCATCATCAACAACATTCAGGGCGGCGGCGCTTTCTTGAACCGCCCGGACCTGGACTATAGCAGCCACCCGCGCGTCATTCAGTTGGGGCTCCGGTTCAACTTTTAACCGTTGGCGTTCTTGAAAGAGCGCGCTTAACTACAGGAGGTAACGGATTTTCCGTTACCTCCTTTTTTTCGGGCAGGCCTTGCCAGGAATAAATTGACACAAGGCCAGATTACTATCATCCTAGTGGCCAGATTCTGCGGTATAATTTGGCTTCCTTTGGACGAGCTTAATGTCAAAAGGGGCGAGGTTTTGTTTTGAAGGTCTCTTCAAGGCTATGGGTCAATGCCCTCTCTTTCACCGTCGCGGCTGCGTGTGTCTCAACACTGAATCTTTATGTTCATGCTCAAAGACGGAGTACGCCTGCAATTGAGATGAGGCGGGCGGCGGAAGCAGCCTTAATGTCCCGCGAGTGGAATCTCAGCCATATAGGCGAAGGCGCGCAAATCAAGAAAGAATCGATCTCGCTATTCCCTCAAATCAAGGAAGATTTTAAACTGATTCAAATTGTAAACAACGATTTAATGAAATTGGTCTTTGTGAAGAAGATCGTTGACTACAAACTGATCTTTACCTCGACGGAAGAGATCAATAAGCGAGCGCGCCGGCTCGAAAAAAATCTGCTACTTCCCCAATTCGACACAGGGAAGAATTTTAAATATCAGGAGGCATCCGATAGCCAGCAATTAAAAGCATCTCTTTTGTCATTTGATAGTTTACTCATGCGCTTTATCACAAATCCTCTTTTCAATTCACCAAACGTGATCAATCCTGACAGCGCGGGAGCCGCTGAACGCGACCTGAAGAGTATTATTCACTTTAGCGATGCAATCAAAAGTAACGTCAGAAAACTTAACAAGACTGCCAAGCAGTGAGCGATAAGCGTGAAGGAATACTGTCTGGGAGCTCGCGTTTCAGCCACGCCATTTCGTTTTTGTTTGACCGATAGATGTAACGGTTCGGAAATTCAAGGAAGGATCTTAATATGCGAAGAGTAGACCTGGCTGTTGCCCTGGGAGCATTAACCATATTTTCTGCGGCACCTGCTGTTCGAGCACAGCATAGTGATCGGATAATAATTAATCGCCCGGAAGATCCACTTGATCGCGACGCCACCAGGCCGGACCGGAACCAATACGAACTTCGAACTACGATTACTGGGACTCCTTCCCTGCTCGAGGGCGCTCTCAAAGATGCGAAAGAAGCCTTTGAGGCCAAGCCGGCTCGTTATGCTGACGCCGAGAAGTATTATTTGCAGGCCGCTAAGATAAACGCCAAAGATGAACGGCCGTATCTTGGGCTGGGCACAGTCTACGCCGCTCAAGAGAAAGCCAAAGAGGCCATTCAAGCTTTTCAGAAAGCCATCGAGATTAAACCTAAATCAGCAGTTTCTCACTTTGACCTAGGGGTGATCTTCGTCGCTTTAGGTCAACAAAAGGAAGCCGAGGAACAAGGCGACGCGCTCAAGGCTTTGGATAAAAACCTGTGGAAGAAGTTACAGGAGATGATCGACTCCAGGTTTAAAGGCTCAAAGGGAGGGCTCAAATCTTCTTGATTTCTCTATCATGGCTTCTCGCTAAGACTTTCCTTGGGCCAACTAATCCAAATTCTTTCAGAACTTCAGCAGGTGGCCTAACTTCTCTTTCTTAGTTCTCAAGTAGCCTGCGGCGTTTTCGGCAGGTTCAACTTGAATTGAAACGCGCTCGACAATACGCAAGCCCGCTTCCTCGAGCGCGCGCAGCTTGAGCGGGTTGTTTGAAATTACTTTGACCTGGCAGAGGCCCAGATCAAAAAGGATCTCCGCGCATTGCTTGTATTCGCGTAAGTCGACGGCGAGGCCCAGTTGCTCGTTTGCTTCGACTGTGTCAGCGCCCTCGTCCTGAAGCGCATAAGCGCGAATTTTGTTCAGGATTCCAATACCGCGACCTTCCTGTTGCTGATATACAATCGCGCCCCGCCCTTCGCGTTCGATCATCTGCATCGTTTGGTGCAATTGTTGGCCACAATCGCATTTGTTCGATCCAAAAACATCACCTGTCAGGCACTGCGAATGGATGCGCACCAGCGTCGGTACTTCCCGGCGCATTTCTCCTTTGAACAAGGCGACAAACTCTTCACTACTTGTCAGCGAACGATAACCGGCAATCTTGAAATCGCCCCATTCAGTCGGCAATTGGGCCACCGCCACACGTTCTACCGAAAGCGGCCGTTCAGCCTCGTCGCAGGCGGTAATTAGCTGTTCCTTCACTCAGAACTCCTTTTTCAGATCTCGATCAGCGATGGAGAGGATCCGTTCCTGAAGTTTATTGGTTCATTGATTATAGGAGTAAACCTGCAGAGGTCACAAGAAGGCCTTCATGCCAACGCTAAGCTATGCGAAGGATATTGTGGTAGTGGTATTTGATTGCCCCATTATCACCCGCGGGATAAAATGCAGCGGCCGTTTGCGTTAACCCAGCGAAGAGTGACCTCGTGCTGGATTAACGCCCAGACTCAATGCCCAGTCACGACATTAATGAAAATCTCTCCGGCCAAACCGAGACCCGCCGGCCGGAAGCAAGTGCTAAGGCAATTCAAAATGAGCGCCGCCCGGCCCTCGTCTCGCTGCGTGGCGAGTTAATGGCCGTTCCCATTCCGCTGGAGCGCAGCCAGGTGATCATTGGACGCGCGTTAGAGGCTGACGTGCGCATTAACGATCTACGCGCATCACGGCTGCACGCGCGTATTAACAGCGATCACGATGCGCAGACCGGTGAAACCCTGTACTCGATAACAGATCTGGGCTCGACAAATGGAACGCTGCTCAATGGCGAGTTGATTACCGAAGCGCCGCTTAACGACGGCGATAAAATCGTCATCGGCGATCATCTTTTCAGGTTTGACATGCTGGATGAAATTGATCGTGAGTTTCAGCACCAGATTCATCGCCTGCTCGCGCATGACGAGCTGACCGGCCTGCTCACCAGCAAATCCTTCTTTTCCGAACTGCGCCGTGAAGCGGCGCGCGCGCAATCCGAATCACGCCCGTTCTGTGTCTTGATGATGGACCTGGATCACTTTAAAGAAGTTAATGACACTTATGGTCATTTGGTCGGCAGTAAGACGCTCGAAGAAATGGGCCACGTCATAAAGCAGGCATTGCGCGCCGGCGATGTCGCAGCCCGCTTTGGCGGCGAAGAGTTTGCGGCCTTCCTGCTTGACGCGAACTATGCGCAGGGTCTGGTGGCTGCCGAACGCGTGCGTAGTGCGGTAGCCAAATACGCGTTTCCCGCAACGCGACACGACTCGCCTGCGACCACCGCAACCCACAGCATCACGATTAGCATCGGCGTCGCGGCATTTCCCGATGACGCCACGGATCCCATTCAACTGGTGGAACTTGCCGATTCGGCCCTTTATCGCGCAAAACGCGACGGCCGAAATCGCATTTGTGCTTATCGTCCTTCCCTGGCGATGACCGAGGGCCCACTACCCGCTCGCCGCCAGTCCTGACACACTCAGCGGTCATGTTTTATGAAACACCGGACGCCCGCGGGCGTGTAATTGTGCGGTCGGGGCTTTTTCTCGCTCAGTTGCAAGGTCTCAAGTGAGGCGTGTATCCTTCAGCAGCAAAGTCCGCATCACACTCCTCAGAAGGACTGGAAAGGCTTTTCGTGCCTACGAAATTAAACCTTGCAAGCAGGCCGTTCAATAATCGCGCGCTGCCCTGGATGATAACGGCAGCGGTGATTCTTGTGTCACTGGTGAGCCTGGTTTTCATCGTGCGTTCGACCCGGCTGGCAAATGCGCAAGCGAACGCAGTCCAAAATGACATTAACAATCTCGGTCGTCAGGAACAGGCCCTGCGGCAGCAGGCAGAGACCATAAAGAACTCTTTAACTTCTGAGCAACTGCAAACACTCGATGCCGCTCATGCGCTGGTGGATCGAAAGCATTTCTCATGGTCGCTTCTGTTTGCAGATTTAGAATCGGCATTGCCAGGAGCAGTTCGCGTCAAGAGTATTGCCGTACGCCGCGTGGTTACTCGGGGAGACGAAACATTAGCAGAATTGGATATGACGGTGGTGGCAAAAACACCGGCGATTGTAACCGAGATGATTGCCGAGATGGACCGCGCCGGAGTGTTTCATTCGGAGTTGCGTGCGCAGAATCTGCAACGTGGTCGCGGCGAAAGCGGCGCCGAATATGAGTTGTCGGTGATCTATAGGCCACGCGCCGGAGCGGCTACTGAACCCAGCGCACTTGCTTCCAACGCAGGCGCAGTAAATGGAGGCGCCAAATGAGCCAACAAGCGCCGCCGGTTCAGAAGAGCGAGTTTCGTGCGCGCTTTAACAGCTTGCGTATCTCGCGCCAGTCTCCCGTCTTTGGCGTGGCTGAGATTATCGGCCTGGCTGGCGGTTTGCTGATCCTGGTGCTGGTGGTAGTTGCCTATCTCTATTTTCTCGTCCCCGCTCGCTCTCGTCGTGCAACGCTTGAACTGGAACGCGCGCGTCTGCAAAGCCAGTTAAGAAATTCGCAGGACGTGCTGATACGAGGGCAAAGTACGGATGCGACTGTTCACACCATCACGCAAAGCCTAGACGCATTTGAGACTACCGGACTGGTTGAGGCGAATCGCGGACGTATGGGTTTGTACGACAGCCTCAATACTCTTATCCGCAAGAACGGTTTGCGGAATACGTCGGGGCCGGCATACACGCCGCTTGAGCCGATAGGATCAAAGGCGACGCCCGGTTCAAGGGCAGCGAACACGAAGTGGCAGAGTATTTATCCCGGCATCTCAATTAGCGTTACCGTTGAGGGGCCCTATCAGAATCTGCGCCATTTTGTGCGTGATATAGAGACAAGTAAACAGTTCGTTATCATCAATACGGTTGAGCTGGAACGTGCTACCGAATCCAATAGCGCAACCGCGTCAGATACCGGAGCCACCGGATCTCATTCCGCTTTGGTAAGTCTGCGCTTAGAGATGACTACTTACTTTCAACGAGGTGGCACTGAAAATATTTCCGGCGACTGACCGGTTCGTTGTGACAAAATGCAAATTGGTGACATTCAAAATCCAGCTGAACGCAAGAAATTAATTTGGGCAGGCGCACTCGGATTGGTTGCGGTGGTACTGCTTTGGTGGACCTTCTTCGGATTTGGCAGTAGCACTAACAAAGTGGTGCAACGACCTCCGGTCAGCATTTCTTCGCCTGGCGACAATAGAGCGGTTTCGGCAAAACCTCAGCCCTCGCCTTTAACAGAGGTGAAGGAGGACCTTCTCGAACGTCTCAGGCCGGTTAACTTTGAAACCTCGACGTCGGCTGGGGCGGAAGCAAAGCGCAATATATTTGCCTATTACGAGCCACCGCCAAAACCAGTAGCGGGTCAATCGGTCCCAACACCTACGCCAACACCGCCGCCTCCGGTTTTACTCGCAAGTCTGTCTCCGGCCAATGTCTACGCCCGCACTGGTGAATTTACGCTGGACCTTTCCGGCGATAAGTTTACTTCTCAATTACATATCGTGATTGACAACGCAGAACTGCCCACGCGCTATGTCAGTCCGCAGCAGTTATCGGCGACAGTGCCCGCTGGCCTAATCGCCAATGCCGGCAGCCGTCAGGTGCTGGCGCGCTCCGCCGACGGTAAGCTGTATTCGAACGTCATGACGCTGGCGGTAAATGCACCGCCGACACCGAATTACACCTACATCGGAATTATCGGCACGCGGCGGTATATCGATACGGCCATTCTTCAGGACAAAGGATCAAAGGAGATGTTGAATGTCCAGCGTGGTGATCTTCTCGGCGGAAGATTTCGAGTCACCAGTATCTCGGAAAAAGAATTGGTGCTCGTCGATGCCAATCTGAAAATCAAACATATTTTGCCGTTCTCAGTTTCAGGCGAAAAAGGGAACCCGTTGCAGCGGCCTACGCCTCGAGTAGAAAGTGACGATGATCAACCATAGCGTTGGACCATACCACAATATATGGACAGAGCGATCGAGTACTCCTGGGGTGAGATCCTCTGTGCGTCAGAGCCTCTGCCGGCACAACGAGGCTGGTTACACCCTAGTTGCCTTGCTGGCGCTAATGACGATCCTGGCGCTGTTCGCAGCCGCTGCGGCGCCAAGTCTGAAACAACAAGAACGTCGTGAACGAGAGAAGGAAACGATCTTCCGCGGTGAAGAAGTGGCAGAAGCTATTCGTCTTTACTACTCTTTCCAGGTAACGAAAGGTAGGACGGGAGATGCCGCATTGCCCGCATCGATCGATGAATTGCTTGAAGGAGTTTCAGTCGGCACCAGGAAGGTTCAACTTCTCCGCGGCTCGGCCGCGCGCGATCCTTTGTCAGAGTTTAGCGAGTGGCATCTGGTGAGACCTCGCTCGAACGAATTAGCAGACTTCCAACGCGCAGTAATGCTGTTTGCGCAAAATATGCGGCCTCCCACTAACGACCCACAACTTAAACTAGTAGAACTAGTTATGGCTCCACCTGTGTTACCAATAGGAGGCGGGATGCCCTCTGGTACTCTCTCCAGCAGCGCAGATGATATTCAGGGACCATTCATCGGCGTGAACAGTAAAAACAAAACTAACTCAGTGCTTTACTACTATGGAATCGATCATCCCGATGGATGGATCTTCACTCCTCTATTCCGATAGCAGCGGCGACTGCAATCCTAAGATTACATTTTCAAACCAGCTCCAACACTCTTGCGTCAACATCGAAGTTGCGCGATCGCAAACACGAGTTGCGAGGTAAGTTTGTTTTAGTTCCGCCTCGACTCGACGACGACCAATCTGATTTCACAGCGTCGTTCACCTTCGCAACCGCCTGCAGGTGGAAATTATTTTTCACCAAAAGGTGTAATAAGTTGTTGACATCGTGGGCATTTGCGTTTATATAGCAAGATGTTGTGCGCCGTTTACTCTAGCCCACAAGACAGAAGTAAGCACAGTATCTTGTGGTTAAGACTGAAACCCAAATTTTAGCAACGAAGGAGCAAAACAGAATGGCAACTAAAAAAGGTGGAAAGAAGTCAGCGAAAAAAGGTGGCAAGAAGGGCGGCAAGAAGGGCGGCAAGAAGGCAGCCAAGAAGAGATAGTTCGGATCTGGAAGGTAAAACTGCAACCCTCAACTGGCGCACACAAACTTCAACAGGCCAGCAGGGGCCTTTCAAAAGGAACGACGAGCACTTCAAGCGAATCTCGTCGTTCCTTTTGTATTTCATCTCACGAGATCTTCACACGAAACATTCTCCCCTAACTGTTACATCTGCCGACCATGATTCGCGTCGCACTTGTTGAGCCTGAGATTCCACCCAACACGGGGAACATCGCGCGGCTCTGCGCCGCGACCAACGTTCCGCTTCATATCGTCGGGGCAACCGGCTTTCGCTTGGATGATCGGGCGGTACGCCGGGCAGGTCTCGACTACTGGCAACACGTGACCCTCAGCCGGCACCCGACTCTTTCCGACCTGCAGCAGTCACTTCCCACCGCTCGCTTTCTTTATCTCACTACCAAAGCAACCAGGAGTTACGCGGATTGCTCTTTCCTGCCGGACGACTGCCTGGTTTTTGGACGCGAGACGCGTGGCTTGCCTGAATCGGTACTCGCCTCAAACTGGGAGCGCTGCCTTACCATTCCGATGCCAAACGCGAAAGTGCGCAGTTTGAACCTGGCAACTGCGGTCGGGATAGTTCTCTACGAGGCCTTACGTCAGACAGGTGGACTGTTGTCACGTTAGGTCTTCAAAACTCGGCGCCGCGCTCTCTTCGATCCTTATTAGCTATTGATTTGGTTTCCCGCAACGGGAGTTATTCCCCGCCAGGTGGTAACATTCATGGTTTCGCCCTAAGGGCAAATTTGGCGCTGGTGTATTTAGTTGCGGGTAGCTTAATGAGTAACGAAAGAAAAGACGTTCGAAATATCGCGATCATCGCTCACGTCGATCACGGCAAGACCACGCTGGTTGATGCAATGTTGCGGCAGTCGGGAACGTTTCGTGAGAACGAGCAGGTGCGCGACCGGGTAATGGATTCGATGGATCTCGAGCGCGAGCGTGGCATCACGATCATGGCAAAAAACACTGCCGTACACTACCGCGATGTAAAGATTAATATCGTCGATACGCCAGGCCACGCGGATTTCGGCGGCGAGGTTGAGCGCGTCTTAAAGATGGTGGACGGGGTGATGTTGCTGGTTGATGCCGCCGAGGGCTGCTTGCCGCAAACTCGGTTTGTGCTGCGCAAGGCTCTCGAGGCGCGCCTTCCAGCCATCGCGGTCGTGAACAAGATCGATCGGCAGGATGCGCGTCCCGAAGAGGTTGTGAATGAAATCTATGAGTTATTCCTGGATCTGGATGCCACTGACGCGCAAATCGAGTTTCCAATTCTTTATTCGATCTCGCGCGAAGGTGTGGCAAAGAAGAGCCTTGCGGATGAAAGCCAAAACTTGCAACCACTCTTTGAGCAAATCGTGACGACGATTCCCGCTCCGCGCCAACTAAGAAACGACTCTTTGCAGTTGTTGGTTGCAAACCTTGACTACAGCGAGTACGTGGGACGTCTGGCGATTGGACGAATTTTTTCGGGAGCGATTGCCATCGGCGATCAGGTGGCTGTTGCCAAGCCTGACGGTTCGTTACGGAAGGTACGCGTTACTCAGTTATATGCTTTTGAAGGACTGAAGCGCGAGTCTATTGAACGAGCCGAGTTTGGCGAGATAGTGGCCCTCGCCGGAATCGAAGATATTGAAATAGGCGACACGATCACCGCCGCTGACAATCCCCAGGCGCTCCCTGCCATAGCGGTCGACGAGCCAACCATCGCAATGATTTTTGGCGTGAACAACTCTCCTTTTGCCGGCAAGGACGGCCGCTTCGTGACTTCTCGCCAGGTAAAAGAGCGACTCGATCGCGAGACTCTGGGAAACGTAGCTATTCGCGTTGAAGACACAGACGCGCCCGAGCTGTTCAAGGTGTCAGGCCGCGGCGAACTGCAGTTGTCAATTCTCATTGAAATGATGCGTCGCGAAGGTTATGAACTTCAGGTTTCAAAGCCTGAAGCTATTACACGCAAAAGCAATGGCGTTACGCTCGAGCCGATCGAGTTGGTTGTAATCGACTGTCCCGAAGAATTCATCGGCGTCGTTACCGAAGCCGTCGGCCGGCGCAAGGGACAAATGACGAAGATGGTGAATCACGGCACCGGGCGCGTGCGACTCGAATTTGAAACACCTTCGCGCGGACTGATCGGTTTTCGTAATGAATTCCTGACTGAAACCAAAGGCACGGGTCTACTCAATACTCTGTTCTTAAGGTGGGGTGACTGGCAGGGAGCTCTACGCGGCCGGGCCACGGGTTCCCTGGTTGCCGACCGCACTGGTGAGACAACGACGTATGCGCTTTTCAATCTTCAGGAGCGCGGGACTCTTTTTGTGCGACCAGGTACAAAAGTCTACGAGGGAATGATAATTGGCGAGAATGCGCGCGCGGTGGATCTCGATGTAAATGCGATTAAGGAAAAGAAGCTGACGAATATGCGGGCGGCATCCGCGGATGAAGCGATGCGTTTGGTGCCACCCAAAGAACTGTCGCTGGAACAGGCCATCGAATTCATTGGGGAAGATGAACTCGTGGAAGTGACGCCAAAGAACATTCGCCTGCGCAAACGCGTACTGCGTTTCAACGAGCGACCAAAGCGCAAAGAGACTTAGGACGAGTTGACGCGACCGTGACTTCAGTTTTCCTTGATTATTTCGGTACCACCCGAACCTACCCAATTACAGACAGGTTGTTGTCTGGACTTTCCCACGCCGAGCAGGTAGCGGAATTGGCGAACCGAGGAATGTCCGTTATCCAGTTACGCGAGAAGAACCTCTCGCCAGCCGAGTTCTATCAGGACGCTGAGCAAGCGATGGTGGTCGCGCGTCATTACGGCGTAAAGATCATAATCAATGATTGGGTAGACATCGCCCTTGCTTTAAAAGCGGATGGCGTGCACCTCGGTCAGCACGATCTTAAGGTTGAGGCGGCGCGCCGCATACTAGGCAATGATGTAATCATCGGCCTTTCCACCCACAACGTTGCGCAAGCACAACAAGCCGCACGGATGCCAATTGATTATCTGGCCATTGGTCCAATCTTTCTGACCGCCACCAAAGAAAGCTCAAATCCTCCGGTCACGCTTCAAGGACTCGCCGCAGTTCGTAGGACCGCTCCGGGAATACCGTTGGTCGCCATTGGGGGCATTAACTCCCTCAATCGCACCGAAGTAATCGCTGCCGGCGCGGACGCAGTCGCAGTTATCCGTGACCTTTGGGCCGCCCAACATCCAAGAGCCCTTTAAAAAAGGCCGAAAACAGCTATAACAACAAATTTTGCTTGTGTTTGACTGTGTTGTGCGCAAGAATTGCTAAGCCAACCGGGCGCCGTTATTTGGCTGCCCTCCTGCCCGTCACGTTTCATCACGTTTCTTCCGGGGTCACACTTAAATGAGTTTCTTCGATCTGCCGCCCATCATCGAGCGCATGCTGCTCGTTTCAGACAAGATCAGCGATTTGAATTTTTCCGTTGGTCAACTTCCCCAAGTGGAGGTTAACGGTAAGCTCACTCCCGTGCAGCCCCTGGGGATGCAGAAACTGACGCCTTACCAGACTGAGGTCATCGCGATGTCGCTGATGCATGGCAACCCTGACGCGGCCGAACGACTGGCGCGCACGGGCACCGCCGATCTGAGTTACTCGCTTCCTTCACGCGCGCGCTTTCGCGTCAATATCTTTCAACAGCGCGGTGTCTATTCAATCGTTATGCGCGTAATTCCCACGGACATTCCGACGATCAAGTCTTTGGGTCTTCCCGATCAACTGGCCGCGATTGCTGAGTTAAGAAATGGTTTAGTATTGATGACCGGGCCAACCGGTTCCGGAAAGAGTTCCACCCAGGCTGCGATCATCGACCTCATCAACGAAAAGAAACACTACCATGTGGTGACGATCGAGGATCCAATCGAGTATCTCCATTCGCACAAGAGTTCCACTATTAATCAGCGGGAAGTTGGACACGATACGCGCGATTTTCCTTCGGCGTTACGCGCAACGCTGCGCCAGGCGCCCAAAGTAATTCTGATCGGTGAAATGCGCGACTTTGAAACAACCGAGATTGCGTTGGAAGCTGCGGAAACGGGTCACCTCGTGCTTTCCACGCTGCATACTATTGATGCTTCGAAAACAGTTGATCGCATCATTGGTCTTTATCCCAAGAATGAAGAGGCGGTTATTCGCACACGTTTGGCCCAAACATTCCGCTACATCATTTCTCAGCGTCTCATCCCTCGCGCAGATCGGCGCGGCCGCATTGCGGCGGTTGAGATACTGCGCTCGAGTCCACGGACGCGTGAATACATTGAAACCGGCGAGGCTGACGGCAAGTCTTTGCTCGATGCAATGCGCGACGGAAAACTTGACGGCATGCAGGATTTTGACACCGTCATCAAATACATGATTGAAACCGGCCGTGTCAGCCTGGAAGATGGACTGGCCTTCGCGACGAATCAAAACAATCTGCTGCTCTCGCTCAAAGGCGTTACGGCCGCTGAGGAATTCATGCAACGCGGCGGTGGAGCAATGCCCATGAACGCCGTCTCTGAGAGTGGATCTATGCTCAACATGATCGAATAGACCAGCTCTGAACTGAAACTCAAGTACACTACTTTCACCTTATGATTATCGCTTGCCAGAAATGCTCTTCCCGATTGCAGGTTGACGAAACGAAAGTGCCGACCGGCGCCTTCAGCATTCGTTGCCCGAAATGTAATAGCAGCGTTGAATTTGCGGCGCCGAGTCCGGCTTTTGAACACAGCGCCATCGCCCTTGGAGATTCGCCCGCAACCGGCAATCCCCGTTTTGAGCAGCCAAATCCGGCGCCCCTTTTTGAAATCGACGGCAGCGGTAAGGAAGTGAAACCAGACGCCTCGGCCGCCGACATGCTGGCAGAGTTGCTTTCCAAGCTGGCTGGCCAGTCGCTTCCACATGGTCATGATCCTGAAGGTGTCCGGCCCTCGTGGAACCCGCGCAAAGCACTAGTTTGCGCGCCCGAAGAGAACCGCGAAAACGCAGCGCGTGCGCTTGCCGAAAATGGTTACAAGGTCTTCGTAGCGCACGATACGCGTCAGGCAATCGAAAGAATGCGGGAAAACCAATTGGACGTCGTAATCCTGGATTCGCGATTCGATCCCGTCGAGCAGGGAACTGTTTTTGTGACGCGTGAGATCAGCATTCTCAGGCCGGCCCAACGCCGCCGAGTCTTCTTTGTCTTACTTTCGCCGTCACTGCGCACCATGGACCCGCACGCCGCCTTCCTGAACAACGTCAACGCAATAATTAATCTCAATGAGGCAGATGAATTGCCGCGGCTGATCGAACACCGGCTGCGCGAATTCAACGAGCTCTACAAAGACTTCAATCATGTCAACGGTGTTACGGCGCTGTAGCTTGTTTTGACAAAACCTGCTCGATCAAAGGCCACCCTGTGTGGCCTTTTGAATTTGCAGAAGTGCGGCAATCCTATTTTGGGGCCACAACTCAAGTTTTTCTCAATGGGCAGATCTTAAATAATAGACCATACGGGCTTGGGCCATTGCGGCTTGCGATGAGCATGCCGCCATGCAAGAATTCGCCTGCCCTAACACATACTTTCTTTTGAAGGAGCGTGCTTATGCGCCGTATACCTGTGCTCTCTTTTTGTCTTTTGTTCGTTGCGATTGGGGCGTGCAAGAATTCGAATACAACCCAATCACCCGGAAATAATTCGCCGGGCACTTCCGAAACCAGCACCGCGTCATCAAGCCCGGTCCAACCGGGTTCGGCGTCCGCAACCCAGGTCGCGACTGCGGCAAAGCCAAGAGTCGACGCCTGCGCCCTGCTTAACAGCAAAGAGATCGAGGCAGTGCAGGGAGAAGCTTTGAAGGAAACGAAGTTGAGCGGGCAAGCGGGTGGCGGTCTGCAAATTTCGCAGTGCTTCTTTACGCTGCCGACTTTTTCGAATTCGATTAGCCTGCTCGTGGCCCAGAAAGGCGATGGCGCCGACGCGAAAGACCCGAAGGATTTTTGGCGCGAAACGTTCCAGAAAGGCGTGACCGAAGAAAAAGATCGCGAGCGTGCACGGGAACGAGAGCGCAACAAGAAGGATCGCGACAAAGATAAAAAGGCGGGCGGACGAGGTGAAGAAGAGGAGGAATCAACTCCGCCGCAAAAGGTATCAGGCGTTGGCGATGACGCTTTCTGGGTGGGCAGCCGAGTCGGTGGCGCAATCTACGTTCTAAAAGGAAATGCTTATATTCGCATCAGTGTTGGCGGCTCTGGAGATCAGGCCAGCAAAATAAACAAATCCAAAACGCTCGCGCAGAAAGCGATCGCGCGGCTTTAGTTATTCCATCTCGCTGTGACGATGTTGCGCGCCTGCGCCTTTATTCTGTTTTCCATCCCGCAGATTTGTTAAGCTTGCCGCGCTAATCCAGCTTTGCTCAGAGCTTGCACTGCATGACTGCGAACAAGTCCACGCCGGAAAACAAGTTCTCTCAAGCTACGTTGGCGGTCCACGGTGGCGAACGCACTGCGGAACAACCCCACGGCGCAGTAGTTTCTCCAGTTTTTCATACTGCCACTTTTGCTTTCGAAAATTTTGAACAGATGCGCCGCTATGCGCGCGGCGAGTTAACCGACGCCTACTTCTATTCACGCTACGCTAATCCCACCGTTGCTGAGGCGGAAAGAAAAATTGCTGAACTTGAAGAAGCCGAAGCGGCACTGGTCACCTCATCCGGCTCGGCAGCAACATTCTGCGCGCTGGCCACGTTGTGCGAAGCTGGCGATGAAGTAATCGCCTGCGACTCTATCTACGGCGGCACGGTGAAAGTGCTGACAAGAGTCTTCAGCCGCCTGGGAATTACCACGCGATTTATTTCTCTCGACGAAATTCCGAACCTCGCTGAAATTGCCAGCGAACATTCAAAAGTTTTCTGGTTTGAGACTCCGGCAAATCCACTGAATCGCATCGTAGATCTAGATATGGTTGCCGACGTTTGCCGGCAGGCAAAACTTTTTTCCGTGGTCGATAACACCTTTGCGTCGCCTGTCCTGCAACGTCCGCTTGAACATGGCATCGATGCCGTGATGCACAGCGCCACCAAGTATCTCGGCGGCCATTCGGATCTCACGGCGGGCGCGTTAACTGGCAGCAAAGAATTCATCGAGCGCGCGCGGCAGACGTCAGTGATGGTCGGCACTACACTCGACCCGGCGGCTGCTTATCTTCTTTCTCGCGGTATGAAAACTGTTGCTCTGCGCGTGCATGCATCGTGCGAAAATGCGCTGGCGCTGGCGCGGGCCCTGCGCAAACACCCAAAGGTTTCCCGCGTTTACTATCCCGGGCTCGAAGACGATCTTGGTCATGCGTTAGCGAGCCGGCAAATGAGCGGGTTCGGCGGCGTCGTGGCCATTGATATTGTTGGCGGCGAGCGCGAAGTTGAAAGACTCTTCGATTCACTACAACTCGTGCGCACCGCGCCTTCGCTTGGCGGCGTGGAAACGCTCGCCAGCTATCCGCTTTATTCGTCGCATGCAGGCTTTAGCGATCAGCAACTAGCGGCTGCTGGCGTTTCTGCTGCCACAGTGCGTTTTGCCCTCGGCATTGAAGACTCTGCGGATGTGATCGCAGATATCATTCAGGCGCTCGATAATATTTAACGAACCACCGAAACCATGACAGCGGATCGTTGAACGGTTTATGGAGATCAAGCTTCTGCTCACACTCGATCTTCGCGAACAGGCAGCCTTGCAAGCTGCCCTCGTTACGCACGGTGCTCCTGATTCGCTGGTTACGCTCGCCTTGACCGGCGCTTGCCGCATCGTCTCGCTCGAAGAAGCCCGGCAACTTCGCAAGTGGCTGGCTGAAGCGCGCACCGCCGGCGAAACCGACTTTGCTTCGCTGCACGTTATCGAACGCGCGCTGGTGGAATTTGGCGCTTAGTTGGTAGCTCTTCGTTTCCGCGTCGTGAAATTTTTTGATGAGTGAAATACAATTAGGCTACGGACGCGGCACGCAGACTTTCAACTTCGACGACGCGCGCTTCCAGGTATTGGAAACGAATCCTGCCGTTGAAAAACCGCTAAGCGATGTAGAGATTGGCGCGGCCTTCAGCAACACAATCGAGTCGCCGCCCATCGACGATCTCTTTTCCGCCGGCGATTCTGTCCTCATTGTCGTCTCAGACGCGACGCGCGCCACCGGCAGCGCGCAGATAATCAATCTCCTGGTGCGCCGGTTAATTCAAAGCGGCGTTGCGCCACCGGATATCGCCATTATTTTTGCCACCGGCATACACCGCCGCGTAACGGACGACGAAAGAGTTGAGTTATTAACTCCATTCATCGCCCAGCGCGTGCGCACGCTCCATCACGACGCCTATGATGCTGCGTCACTCGTTTCGCTGGGCGTCACCGATCGCGGTACGCCGGTTGAAATTAACCGCGCGCTAAAAGATTTTTCTCATATCGTGATCACGGGCGCGATTGGTTTTCATTACTTCGCTGGTTTCACGGGCGGTCGCAAGTCGATCTGTCCCGGGCTCGCGTCAGCGGGAACTATTGAAGCCACGCACATGCTGGCGCTTGATTTTGAAACTGGCGAGCGCCGCGCGGGCGTGGGCACCGGCGCCTTAGACGGCAACGCAGTCAACCAAGAATGCGAACGCGTTGCAGCGCTGATCGAGCCACGCTTCAGCGTGAACGCTGTCGTCGATCAACGCGGCCGCGTGGTACGCGTTTATGCCGGCCACTGGCGCGCGGCGCACCGCGTAGGATGCGAAGAATATCTGACGACGCATTCAGTAGGCATCGCTGAGCGGCGTGAATTGGTAATTGTTAGTTGTGGCGGGTCGCCGTGGGACATCAACCTGATACAGGCCCACAAAGCGCTGGAGATGGCGGCGCAGGCCAACACTGAAGGCGGCACGATTGTGTTGCTGGCGGAATGCGGCGATGGTTTCGGTCGCGCAGATTTTCTGAAATGGTTTGCAGAAAAAGACTCGCGCTCGCTCGCCGCGCGTCTGCGCGAGGGCTATGAGGTAAACGGTCAAACCGCCTGGTCGTTGCTGACCAAGGCTGAGCGCCACACGATCCTTCTAATTTCGGATTTGCCCGACGAACAAGTGCGTCGTATGCGCATGATCCCGGCACACTCGCTCGACGACGTAATGAATCAAATTGACAACGCCAGCGAAGGTTTCATTCTCCCGCGCGGCGCCGCGCTCATGCCTCTGATCAAAAACTAATCGCGCCGCCAGCTGATCGGATACTATTGCTACTAAGTAAGTCTGGCACTAGAATGCCTGCATCCTTCGCACAACCTGCGATTAAAGACCAGGGAGACAACTAATGAAAATCATCATGCTCGTGGCGCTACTTGCGATCACAAGTTTCGCTGTAACGGCCCAGCAACCCGACGCATCTGGTGAGCGGCGCGTGGCGCTAACGGATACAGCGGTTGCGCTTGACGCTGCCGGCTCGTCTGCACTCGAAGCAAGTTTGCGCACGTCGACGCTCAACGGCACAACGGATTCGCCGGTCACCAACATTCGTATGGCGGTGAAAAACTCAGGGTCAATTTCTTATGCATTTGTTTCCGGGTTGGTTACATTCTACGACACTAGCGGCGTGCGCTGCGGCGAAGGACTCTTCAAGGCGGATGCGCTGGCAGTTGGTGAGGCATTTGAAACGGACACGCCCGGCATTCGCATCCGTTGCTCGCCCTCAACGTGGCGCATCATAGCCACGAACCTTTTGCCGCGCGTCGCACCTGTTGTTGAGACCGCAGCGCCGGTGAGCCGATCGACTACGAATCTTGTGATCAGCATCGATGGCGAAGAGCATCCGCTGCAAATTGATCGGCCCCTGGTGTTAACACTGGGCAATGCGCAACGCACGATTGTCGTGCGCGCAGCGCCCTGAGGAGGGGGTGAGTTTCGCTGTCAATGTCCGATAAACTTTCGTTTGTCGCTGCTTACGACAAGCTAAAGCTTATCGGACACCAAACTGATGCACCACCAAGGGCCTCGACTACTTGACCGCATGATCGTTGAGTCTTAGGATCGAGAGCAGCTAAACTCACCAGAAAGCAGTTGTTTATGGCAGAAAATCAGGAAAACATATGCGCGCATCCAGCCTGCGATTGTCCGGCCGAGCAGGGTAGTAAGTATTGCAGCGAATATTGTGAGAACGCCGAGAAGTCGCATGTGATGGAAATCGGTTGCGGCTGCGAACACGACGGTTGTCGCTAGCTCCTATCGAAATCGACAGAAAGAATTTTACCGCCCGGTCATTCCGCCAGAGCGATCACCTCTTCCTGTAATTGTCATTTGCAATAAATTTGCAACGTGCGCGTAGCCGCTGCACCGGCAACGCCCTCTAGACTTTATTCATCCTGAAACTAGCCAAACGTCATGGTCTCCCGACCGGTTCTGGTTTGACGTTTGTAGCTGGAAATGTTCACAAACGAACACGTCCAAGTTTTTCAGACTGACTTGATCTACCAACGTCCATTTCGCGGGCGAAAAAAACTAAGAGGTGGAAAATATGAAGAGAATGATCCTAACCGCCGGCCTTTCGCTTGTTTGTGGCTTAGCAGTGAGTGCGCAGACTGCGAACACAAGCGCGCGCGGGGAAGCAAGCAATCAAACTTCTTCTGCGGCCAGCGCCCGCAATAAGAGCATCAACCTTGATTCGGGAACGCGTCTGGCGGGCGAGTTGCAAAGCACGATCGACGCGCGCAAAGCCAAAGTCGGCGATCAGGTTGTTTTGAAGACAACGCAGGCGATAAAGTCACAAGGTCGTACCGTTGTCGGCAAAGGTTCGCGCCTGATCGGCCACGTAACGGAAGTGAGTCAGAAGAGCAAGAGCAATGGCGAATCGCGTGTTGGCCTTCTCTTTGATCGCCTCGAAGGTGGCTCGTTGAATATGCCGATTGCGGCAACCATTACTTCCGTCGTTAACGGCACGGCCAGCGCGCGCGCCAACGACCAGGATATATTTGCCAGTGACGCGAACAGCACCACGTCGTCGCGAGCGAGTTCCGGTGGTTCCCGCAGCTCGTCAGCCAACAATGGCGGCTTGCTGGGAGGCGTCGTCAATTCCACGACGTCGACGGTCGGCAATGTAGTTGGCGGCACGACCGCAGCAGTCGGTTCGACAGTGAACTCGACCAGCAACGTCGTCGGCAACACGGCAAATGGAATCGGTAATTCGTTGGGCGGAATTCAGATTTCGCAATCGAGCAACACCTCGGTCGAAGGCAGCTCGGTGTTGTCGTTGCAAGGCGGAAACCTGCGGCTGGAGAAGGGCACCACGTTCAACTTGATGTTGACGCAGTCTGCCAGCGCCAGTACTTCGAAACAATAATCTGTAACTTTTCATCCTGGAGGTAATAACAAGCGGCGACGCGAGCAATCGCGCCGCCGCTTTGTTATTTCAGCAGGTCAGTGCTGACAAGCCGTGTTGTTGCTGTTCACGATGGCACGTTAAAGTAGTCCCGTCATGATGCTTAAGACCTTAATGGAGCTACAACGTTTGAAGCGCCTGGATCGCACTGGCTGGACTTTGCGTGGTCTGCCAAACGGAACGGAGTCGGTTGCAGCGCATTCTTTTGGTGTCGGTATTACAGCGATGATGCTGGCGGATGAGATTTGCTCGCGCGGTCTGCAACTGGACACTGAGCGGGTGTTGCGCATGGCGTTGCTGCACGACTGGGCTGAGACTCGCGTTGGCGACCTGCCGCGGACCGCTACTCATTATTTTGGCGCCGAGGCGAGGAAGCTCGCGGAAGGTCGAGCCTTCGCAGATATTGTTGGCGGCGCCGGCCCAGCCGAAGCTGAATACCAAAAACTTTACGACGACTATGAACAGCGCCAAAGCATCGAAGCGCGCATCGTGAAGGCGGCGGATGTCATTGATCTGCTGATCCAGGCCTATGCGTTGGAGCGTGCCGGAGCAAAGGGTCTTGACGAGTTTTGGGGAGTTGCAGTTGATGCCGACTTTCAACTTCCCGCAATTGCGCAAACCATTGTGCGAGAAGTCATTGATTCGCTAATGGCCGAGCGCCGCAAAATCAATTAAGAACAATGGGGAACTGCGCGGGATGCTGATTTTGATTTTTGCAATGACGCGGCAAAGTGTGCTGCTCGGCGCCTTGCTTTTCGTGGTCAGTTTCGCAATCAGTCTGGGCATTGTTTCCTTCATCCTCGTTAAGATTCCGCCTGATTATTTTGAAGAGAATCGCCCGCATGAGTTCTGGTCCGGACGTCATCCGGCGGTTCGCCTGCTGGGAATGATGGGAAAGAACCTTTTGGGAATCCTCCTGGTTGCTTTGGGAATCGTGATGTCGATTCCCGGTGTGCCTGGTCAGGGCATTCTGACAATTCTGCTGGGGATCATGTTGCTGGATTTTCCGGGCAGACAAAAATTTGAGCGCAGGATCGTGAGCCAGCCGCGAGTTCTGAAAAATGTCAACAAGCTGAGGCACAGATTTGGCAAACCCGAACTAGTGTTGTGATACGCAACCGCGCCAGGGCCCTTTATTACAGTGCTCAACGTAAGAAGGTGTTGACCGGCCGCAGAGCAAATGCTGCGGTCCAGAATTACAAAAGTGGGATGAAGGCTGCGTTGACAACAAAAATCGTCTTTGTTAGCTTGGGCCGCTGTTTTGCTTACTTAAGACGAGCGTTAGGTTCACTGAGACCTTTGCTAATGGCCAACTCCACTGCCGCGAATTCACATTCCTCGGTTCGCGTTTCATTTTTCCTGTTACTGACGTTTGCTATGGCGCTTAACGCGGGCTGTGGACTGTTTGGCACTCATAAGAAGGTGCAGGTGCCGCAACTCCTCACGCCGTTAAGTGAAGCAGCCAAAAGCCGGCTCATCACCGAAGTTAATCGTCTGGCCAGCGTGCGTTCGCTGCACGGAAAAGTAGACATCGAATTTGAAGACACTTCCTTTGCCGACTCAGGCCTTGCGGAAAAGTATCGCCAAGCTGACGGCACGGTCACGCTGCAACGTCCGGGTCAGATCTACCTAATCATTACAGTGCCGTTCATCGCCAAAGACATCGCGCAAATGACCTCTAACGGCGAAACGTTTCGCGTGGCTGTGTTGCAGGGCGATGAAAGGTATCGTCGTTTTGTGAAGGGCTCAAATAGTGCGGTCTATGAAAAACTGGACACGGACGGCACTGAACCTGGCGCGCAAAAGCCCGGGAAGAACAGAATGAACGAGAAGGAAACGGTTAGTGCGCTTTCGAACTTGCGTCCACAGCATTTGACCGATGCACTGATGATCAGCGGTATTCCCGCGGCGGCGCAAAGTGGATTAACTTACGTGCAGAGCGAGTTTTATCAGGAAGAGGCTGACAGTCGTCCGGAAAAAAGAGGCGCGCGCGTAGTCAGAGGTTATTACCTGTTGGAAGAGTTTTCACAGCCTACTACCGGTGACGCACGTTTGTTACGCCGGTTTTGGTTTGACCGCGTAAATGGAATTCGGCTGGCGCGCGTTCAATCGTTCGATGAGAATGGCCTGCTAACCACGGACGTCGCGTATTGGGATGAAAAGCCCTTTGGCGAAAGCGGGCAGGCCCACCTGCCTAGTCGCATCGAAATTACCAGACCTCACGATCACTACAAGTTGAGCATTACCTACCAAACTCCAACCGCAGTTGAGATCGATAAGGAATACCGGCCGGAGGCTTTTGTGCTCGAGAATAGGTGGCAACTGTCCGAAGTGGACCTGGACGCTCGGCAACGCAACAAGGCCGCGGTCACACCTAAATAAGTTCCCACTGGCTTCGGTAGCTATTGAACGGCTGCATGTATTAACATCTTGCGTCCCGCTTAACTTGCGCTGGTGCCTTCCAGATTTGAAACGGATTTCAACTGCTGATGAGAACGATTCTACAAGCCGACAATCTGACCAAGATTTATCGCGTTGGCAAAGTCGATGTGCCTGCCTTAAGAGGCGTCTCGCTCGAAGTTCATGAGGGCGAATTCGTGGCCATCATGGGCCCATCGGGATGCGGCAAGTCGACGATGTTGCATTTGCTCGGCGGCTTGCTGACGCCAACGACGGGTCGCATTGTTGTTGACGGCGAAGATTTGACGGCCGCGTCTGACGCAAAACGCACCGATATTCGTCGCCGAAAAATTGGGTTTGTGTTTCAGCGGTTCAATCTTTTTCCCACGCTGACGGCTGAGGGTAACCTTCGTCTGGCCGAGAGAATTCATGGCAATGGCGGCGAAGATCCCGAACGACGCCGCGAAGTTTTGCGTTTGCTGGGACTCCAGGACAAACTGCACCATAAGCCTCTCGAACTCTCAGGCGGCGAACAACAACGCGTGGCGTTGGCCCGAGCTGTGGTGACGCGACCCGCGATCGTGTTGGCGGACGAACCCACCGGAAACCTCGACTCAGAGAACTCCGCACTTGTCCTCAATATGTTTCAGGAGTTGAATTACCGTTTCAACCAAACCATCGTGATGATTACCCACAATCCGGAAGCTGCAGCAATGTGCCGACGAATAATACAAATGCGTGACGGTCACATTGTGGAGCCGGCTGCCACCGTCCAATTGTAATCACACACAATTAAGTTGTTTTACAGGGATTTTTGCCGCGGTTAGAATGGTTTCCGCTTTGTGGTGGCATTGGCGTGGCACTTGCTGACTTGCTCTCTTGAGTGAATAACGACGTTGCTGAAAACTCTACGAAAGCTATTTTTTTGGAATTACGCCAGAAGCAGTTGGCAATGGGACATATTGTGCGTCGTCATTCTGATTTTCATCTTTTTGACGCCAAAAGGCTGGTTCGAAAATGGCGAACGGCGGGCGGCCATGGCGCATCAAAGTCCACCTGCCTCAACCCTGGTGGTTGGCGCTGAAGTTGTTGAAAAGGCACAGGATAGGGCCCAACTGGAACAACGGCTACGGGCCTTTACCGGACGCAGTGATTTGCAGGTTCTGGGTGTCCACAAACTGACTGCTGAGGACGGCAGGACAACCGGCTACGAGATTGACATCCGGTAGTCAACCCTTATAATTGCCAGGTTTTTCGAACCCGGGTGATGAGGAGGTTCGGCTTTTTCGGATATTATCTAGGAGTCCTTATGAAGAGAATACTTCCCCTTGGTTTGGTTTTGACAATGCTCGTCGGCGCTATCGCGTTGGCATCTCCCAGAGCCGCGAATGCACAAAGCGCCGGCCTGGTGAGCGCAGTCTTGAACCGAATGGAGCACAATCGACAGTCGCTGCGCTCGCTCAAGGCCAGCCTGAGCATGGAAAAATACAATGCTCAATTGCGCGACTCTGAAAGCTATAGCGGCGTTGTCCTTTACATTCCGGGCAGCGGACGAGACGCCTCCGTGCGCATCGAATGGCAAAAGCCGCAGCATGAAATTCTGGCAGTTGCGAATGGCCAGTACACCTTGTTTCGCCCGCGTTTGAACGTGGCGTACAAGGGCAGCTCGAAATCCAGTAAGAACAAAGCCGGCGGCGTTTTGGAAATGATGTACATGACAAAGCAGCAGCTTGAGGCGCGGTTTCAACCGGTGAAAGACGTGCGCGAAGAGACACTGTGGGGTGGCGTGAAGACAACCCACGTGACACTCGTACCCAAAGGCAACGCGAGTTTCAAGTATGCGGAAATCTGGGTGGATTCTTCCGGCATGCCGGTGCAAACAAAGATCGTGGAGAAGAACGACGATACCACGACCATGCGCCTGAGCAGCCTGGAACGTAACCTGAAGATCTCGGCGGATGAATTCAGCGTCAAGTTGGATTCCAATGTGAAGATCGTCAAAGGCTAAGAACAGTTAACAATTAGGCCTTTCGGGCTCTGCGGTCTTGAATCCAGGGCCCTTTTCATTTTTATTTGACCCAGAGCTCAGTTGCCTTTGTTTGCCTGTGTCGCTATCCTTCCGACGCGAAAGCTTCCGACTCGAAAGCTTCCGACTCGAAAGATGGTCCAGACGTAGATAAATCGGATTCTGTTCCCAAGATGCGAAAAAGTAAGTTCGTTAAGCTAAAACTTCGCGAGGCCAGCTTCATCAGCCGCGCGTTGTTGTCCAGCCGCCATCCCGTTTTGGCGCACCTGATTCCGATGCGGCGTTGCAATCTTGCCTGCGGCTACTGCAATGAATATGACCACACGTCTTCTCCAGTACCGGTTGAGGTGATTAAGAGCCGGATTGATAAGCTCGCTTCTTTGGGAACGTCCATCGTAACCATCTCCGGCGGCGAGCCGATGATGCACCCGCAACTGGACGACATCATTCATCACATTCGCCTGCGCGGAATGATCGCAGGCTTGATCTCAAATGGTTATTACTTCACTCCCGAACGCATCAAGCGGCTGAACAAAGTGGGTCTCGAGTATTTGCAAATCAGTATTGACAACGTTGAGCCGGATGAAGTTTCGCGGAAGAGTCTGCGCGTGCTCGACAAGAAGCTGCGTTATCTTTCCGAATACGCCGATTTTCATGTGAACATCAATTCGGTGATCGGCGGCGGGATCAAAAATCCGGAAGACGCGCTTTCGGTGGCGCGTCGGGCTGTCGAATTAAAGTTTTCCACCACGGTTGGCGTGATTCACGACAACGATGGGACCTTGAAGCCGCTGTCGCCGAAAGAAAAAGATCTCTTTCAGCAGGTGAAGAAGCTCGGCAACAAAGATCATGCGCGGCTGAATTGGTTTCAGGACAGTATCGCCGAAGGCAAACGCGGCTATCCCGGGATTCCGCTCGAGCAGTATTCGATGGCTGATTTCGATCGCGAATACAATACTGAGAAATGGTGCGCACCGACCTGCACTTTGCAGTGCGTACATCAGGTTGGGATTCTGGACAACTGGCGCGATCCGCAGCACGCTCCCGGACAGACAACGTCGGACAGCTCGCTGCAAGATACTATCCACGAAGTGCTGCGCGCTGAGTAACGCGCTGCGAACGCTCACCGGTTTGGAATGAGTACTTCAACAGGCAATGATGCTAAGTCTCAACGAGCCTATGTCCCCACAACGGCGTTGGCTAAGTCTGTCACTTTTGATGAAGATATGATGCATGTGCTGCTCACGGACGGACGGCGCATTAGCGCGCCGATAATGTGGTTTCCTTTATTGCTCAAAGCCTCGCCGGAACAACGAATGAAATGCGAAATCGGCAGTGGCGGTACCTCGCTGCACTGGCCCGAACTGGATGAGGATTTGTCCGTGGCTGGGTTGATGGCAGGCGCAGATCTTCAAAGTTTCTAAAAGTCCAAGCCGGTTGTTGTGTTCGCTCTTGATCCAGCTACGCAACGGTCTCATGAATATCCCCGGCAACCGTAAACAGCGTCACCGAACTTGAAAGTCCCAGGCCGGAAAGTCTGCCGGCCATTATTACGATCATCTCGCCTCTTTCAACGACCCCGCTTTCCAGCAAAGTTTTTTCTCCAATTTTCAGCATCTCTTCGGTCGAGTCGGCGTGCGGCATGATCAGCGCTTCGACGCCCCAGATCAGCGCCAGCTCATTTCCTACGTCCTCGGAATTCGTCAAGGCCACGATCCTTTGTCCCGGACGCAAGGCCGAAAGTCGCCGCGCCATTAACCCTGATTCAGTCAGCACCGCGGTGACTCGCGTCCCCATTTCGTCGGCAGCGAATGCCGCAGCCTCGCACAAAGCGCGACTTATGCGGCCGGACTGCCTGCCAACCAACTTCATGATGTTGTCGGTTTGCGGTTCCCTCCCGGATTCCGCCGACTCAATGATGCGACACATCGTCTCCACTGCGGAAACCGGATACTGACCGCTGGCAGTTTCATTCGAAAGCATTAGTGCGTCCGTGCCATCCCAAACAGCGTTGGCGACATCGGAAGCTTCGGCGCGGGTAGGCCGCGGACTGGTAACCATCGACTGCAACATCTGCGTAGCAGTTATGACCATCTTGCCGGCGTGCATTGCCTTTTCAATGATTCGTTTTTGATAAACCGGCACCAGCTCCACGCTTGTTTCAACTCCCAAATCACCGCGCGCCACCATGACCGCGTCGGCAGTGGCAATGATCTCGTCGAGATGATCGATCGCTTCGGCCTTTTCAATTTTCGCCACCAGCGGCGCGCGTCCGCCGGCATCGCGAATCAACGCTTGTGCGCGCGCGCAATCTTCGGCGCGACGAACAAATGACAACGCGATGTAATCCACATTTTGCGCCACGGCCCACTGCAAATCCTCCAGGTCTTTTTCAGTGAGCGAATCAATCGGCAATGAAACGCCGGGCAGATTGATGCCTTTGCGCTCGCCCAGGATTCCGCCATTGATGACGCGGCAAACCACATCCGTCCTGGTCGTGCTTTCAACCACCAACGCGATTGCGCCATCGTCAAGCAAAAGTCTGGTACCTGGTTCGACGACGCGAGCGAGGTCCGGGTAGTTAGTCGCAACCTGGTTTTCGTCACCGATAATGTCTCGGGTCGTCAGCGTAAACTGCGCGCCGGCATTCAATGTCACCGACTGGCCGTCTTTGAGTTGGCGGGTGCGAATCTTTGGGCCAGACAGATCCACCAGCACCGCCAGTGGCCGGTTCAACTCTGCGGCAGCCGCGCGCGCTCTCTTAATGTCTTCGGTCTTTTCTTCGCGCGTCCCATGCGACATATTGATGCGCACGCCGTTGGCGCCGGCCAGGATCAAACTTTCTATGACGCTTTGCTCGCGAGACGCCGGCCCCAGGGTGGCGAGAATCTTTGCTTTTCTTACCGCTGTATCCACGTTGTCCTCAATAACTGCAAATTAATTCATTTAGAATATTCCGGGAATTACCGCCGGCACCTGGCGCGCATATTCTTCAAAGCGCTGACCGAACGTTTCGCGCAAAAGGCGCTCTTCAATGCGCACGCGAATCAAAGTACCAATGGCGAAAACAACTATAGCTGCAACCAGCGCTATCCAGTGACTGATAGCAAGACCGGTGGCTATCAGCGTGCCCAGCATACCGGTGTAAATAGGATGTCGCACGCGCGCGTATGGGCCTTTGGTGGCGAGCTGGTGATCCTGGACCACGCGCGCCGTTATGCTCCACTCTTTGCCGAGCGTTTTGACTGCACTCATTATCAGTAACACAGAACCTGACGCCGCCACGATCGCAATTGCTGCGGCCAAAAACTCCAGCCATTCAACTCCAGCCACGAGCGGAGAAAAAACCGGCCGACGGATTGACCACACCATCGCGTACGCCAGGCCCTGCAAAGCCACGCCTGGAATTGAGGCGCGATCTCGTTTTTGGTCTGGTGCGTTTGGTGGTTTTTTGCGAAAGATAAAGATCCCGGCAAACACAAACCAACAAAGCATCACAATCACAAAAACTGCTGTTGGCAAAAACTCGAGTGTGATCTTCATTAGGTTTCTTATTCTTTCGCCAGTTCAGTTTGAATCACCTTCTCCAGATCCGCGCTGGTAGTTGCGTCATAGCCTACAAATCTTTTCACCAGTGCTCCCTCGCGAGCGAACACAAACGTTTGCGGTATGGTTTGATCGTCCGCCAGAAAAAGATCGGTCAATGCCTTATCGGGAAAACCCAGCGGGTACAGGATGTCCAGCTGTTGTGCGAATTCAGGTACCTTGATGCGATCGTCGGGGCCACCGACGTTGAGTCCGACAACTTGAACGCCTTCTGGTCCATATTGCTTTTGTAGTCCGTTTAGCCGCGGAATGCTTTGCCGGCAAGGCTCGCACCAGGTCGCGTAAAAATCAAGCACCAGCACTTTGCCACGATAATCCAGCAATCGCGCGCGAGTGTTGTCTGATCCAACCCAGCCCATCGCTGCATACGTAGACAACGCCGGCATTGGATAGGTTGTGCTCGGCGGTCCGGAAGCAGCCGGATCATTGTTGGCAACAGGTTTTGTACAGGCGCCGAAAAGGATCGCAACGGAAAGAATGATCGCAAGCAGAAATAAGCTCGACAAACGATTCTGGGAAGACAAATGATGGGCGAGAGTTTTCAAGTCGGGTTATTCTACACGCCTCTGTAAGACGAGTGGAATTTACTATTGCTGTTTTACCATTTACGATTCAAGCATGGACTTCCCCCAAACCGAACGCACCACGCTGAGACGGCTGCCCAAGCGCGGCGTCTATGATCGTCAACTTGTTTATGCAATTCTCGACGAAGGCTTTATTTGCCACGCGGGTTTTGTCGCTGATGGCAAGCCGGTTGTGATTCCCACAGGCTACGCGCGCGTTGGCGATCAATTCTACATTCATGGTTCACAGGCCAGCCGCATGCTGCGGTCGTTGAAAACTGGTTTAGATGTTTGCGTAACGGTGACCCTGATTGACGGACTGGTGCTGGCACGTTCGGCATTTCATCATTCAATGAACTATCGCTCGGTCGTTGTTTTTGGTAAGGCAACGGCGATTGAAGAACCGGAAGCGAAACTGGCCGCCCTCCGCGCCCTTTCTGAACACATGATTCCCGGCCGCTGGGATGAAGTTCGCCAACCGACTGATCAGGAATTGAAAGCAACCACCGTTTTGTCGCTACCACTTGAGGAAGTTTCAGCGAAAGTGCGCACTGGTCCACCGCTCGACGATGAAGAAGACTATGCTCTTGATGTTTGGGCCGGCGTGTTGCCGCTCAAACTAGTCGCCGAGGAGCCGATTACAGACCTGCGTGTGAAAACAGGCATTGAGCCTTCGCCATACTTGTTTAAATATTCGCGCCAACCGAAATAACGGTAGTCTCTTAATTTCCGTTTTCTCTGTGGAGCCTCTGGGTTCTCTGTGCCTCTGTGGTGAGCAATCGCTAATAAGAATTCACCACGGAGTCACAAAGGACACAGAGGAAGCACAGAGAAGATTTCAAACTGGCCACTACCGGAACAACACGCTGCGTGCCTACTGCAAACAAACAAAGACTCTGGATATGGCTGGCCTTCGCCGCAATCCTTCCTGTGACGGCGCTTTTGCTGCACGCGGAGGGCCGTTTGTGGATTTGTGCCTGCGGAAAATTGCTGGCGTGGTCCGGCCGCGTTTGCAGCGCTGATAATTCACAACACTTTCTCGATCCCTACAGCTTCACGCACCTATTGCATGGCGTTCTATTTTTCTGGTTGATTTACTGGCTGGCGCCGCAGTGGCGCGTAACTGCCCAGCTATTGCTGGCAACCGCCGCCGAAGCCGCATGGGAACTTTTAGAAAACACAAACTTCATCATTGAACGCTATCGCTCTGCAACCGCCGCGCTTGGCTACAACGGCGACACGGTCGTCAATTCGTTCGGCGATATCCTCTGCTGCATTGCGGGATTTTTGATTGCGCAAAGACTTGGCCTGCGCCGTTCGCTTTTTTTGTTTGCTGCCTTTGAACTGATCCTGATCGTTTGGATTCACGACAGCCTGCTGCTTGAAATCCTTATGCTGATTGCTCCCGTGAATGCAATTAAGGCCTGGCAGATGTGTGGGTAGTGGTCGAACTCTCTGCCAAGCCTCTTGCATAAAATTCAAATTAGGCATTAGCGGGTTGGAGCTTGTTTCGCCTTTTGACTTCTGCCTTCTGCTTTCTTCTGCCTTCCACTCAGTACTCATCACTCATCACTCATCATTACTCTTAAACCCTGGCGAAACTATGCAAAAACGAATAAGCGCTGAGTACTGAGTGCTGAGTACTAACCATCCACGATTTACGATTTACGATTCACGGCATTCTTCCGACCTCTGACCTCTGACCTCTGATCTCCGACCTCCGACCTCCGACCTCCGACCTCCGACCTAACCCTGTCTCAAATCGAGAACATACTTTTCCCACTTCGTCTTAAACGCATCCATGTCGGCTTCCGCTAAGACTTTCTGCAGCGTCCTGAAGCCGCTGGGATCTGCCGACTGCCGCGCATGAAACTCCTGATAAAACGTTACCAGCACGCCTTTCTCCTGCAGGTAATAACAAAGGTAGCGCGCCTGCGCATAGTTAGTCCCTTTGTCCTCACTGTAGAACGCTTTCACATCCATCGCTGTCAGTTCTTTGAATGAAGGGACTTGCTTTGAACGTATTGCCCGCTGCAATCCAGGCAAACGCCAATTAGTGAACCCGTGAATGTGTCCGGCCGCATCGCCACATTGTTCATACAGTGAACCCAACCCTTCGTTGAGCCATGGCGGGCACGCGGCGAAGTTTGCTTCCATAAAGGGATGCACAATCTCATGGACCAACGTCCCGCCGCCGGTCTCGATATTCATGATCAATGCTTTGTGAGTGCTCGAGTAGTATCCATAAGGAGTGGACGGCTCATCGCCAAATAACAGACGCGCGTGTTTCTCATAAGAGGCTGCGTCTTTGAACAGCCAGATGTCGAGAATTTCCTTCGGGTCGTTGGGAAAAAAGTCCTGCTTGAGCCGGTCGACTGCCCACTTCACGGTACTCTCGGCGTGTTGCAGCACAGCCTCTTTGGTTTCGTCACCGATGACGACGAACGGCCGTTGAATGACGATAGAGAACTCCGCCGCAGCTGCCCGCCGGTCTGAGTCTGTCACCTTCTTTTTGATTTTGCTCTTGAGCAGCGCCACGTGCCGCGCGTAATCAGCGTCGGTGAACGCTGCTGAAGTTGTTGGTGCTACGCTCGCAATGACGGACAAAAGTTCAGGCGCACTTGCGCTTGCCTGGGTGTTTGGCTGGGCGTTTGCTTGGGTGTTTTGGGTGTTTGGCTGGGTGTTCGCCATGTGGCCGGGCGCTACGGACAAGTTGGCGCCGCCGTTCCATTGGCAGGCTACGACCAAAAACAACGCAACGGGAAACGAGTTTGTAATTCGCATAGGGCGACCTCTTGACCAGAAGGGCGACCGACTCTTTTAACGACGGGCGCTATCTATGATTCAGTTCAGCCTCTGCGGGTGCGCTGCCTTCTGCCTTCTGCCTTCTGCTGATCGCTGTTCACTTTCTATTAACTATTTGAGCCTCTTCCCACAAGTCACTTGTCAGCCGTCAGTCGCTCCTTTAGTATTCCTCATTAAGCACTGCACCCCGACCCTCTCAAGTTTCCCGACCACAAC
>WNFT01000994.1_pt1 | contig 37095 bp, 32 predicted proteins | sample 5400191 | NCBI WGS metagenome assembly WNFT01 (sample SAMN13153359, study PRJNA577476) | soil metagenome | isolation source: 80 cm saprolite under Madrone tree | place: USA:California | collected 2016-06-14 | reverse complement strand
GAACGCGGGCGTAAAGCCCGCGGCTACGAATCCGCTATCGACACTTCCAAAACTCAAATGGACTGCCCGCTGCCTGAGTTTCCTGGTTGCGACCGATTATACATCGCGACCACGAAGGTGTATTAGTACTGATAGGCGAATTTATGAGGATCGACCCAACATGAGAGCTGACGCTGACGAGGTGAAACTTATGTTCAAAGACACAAAAGCATTCTCGGGTTTTTCGGTAAACGATCTGAAAAAGGGCAAAGAGTTCTATAGTCAAACTCTGGGACTCGAGGTTTCTGAAAGGCCTGAGGGACTGGAACTGCACATTCGGGGCGGCACCAGGATATTCGTCTATCCCAAGCCGAACCATACTCCGGCAACCTTTACCATTCTTAATTTTCCGGTAGCCAATGTTGAACAAGCTGTAGACAGGCTCACCGAACTCGGCGTGCGTTTTGAGCATTACGACCAGGGCAATCTCAAAACAGACAAAAAGGGTATTGCTCGCGGTGCCGGTCCGGACATCGCCTGGTTCAAAGACCCTGCTGGTAATATTTTGTCTGTGCTTCAAGAGAAGTGAAAGGAGCTTCTATGTGCTTCCGTGTGTCGCTTGTTCTGATGACTACACTGCTTGTGTCTTTCGGTGCATTCGGCCAAAAACGCAGCATCACGGAAAAGGACCTGTTCGACTTCACGTGGGTAGGAGACCCGCAGGTGGCGCCCGATGGCTCGCGTGTAGTCTTTGTCAGGGTCGGTGCGAATGACAAAAGAAACGGCTACAACACATCACTCTGGGTGGTCTCAACCACGACAGGCGACGTCCATCAATTGACGAACAACACACGCGATTCCGCCCCACGCTGGTCGCCGGATGGCAAGTATCTCGCCTTCGTGCGCGTGACCGAAAAGGATGGCAAGCCCGACCAGCCGCAGCTTTTCATGATGAATATGGCAGGCGGCGAGTCGTTTCGGTTTACGAGCCTGCCGAAAGGGGTGACTCAGCCCGCCTGGTCTCCCGATGGAAAGTCCATAGCATTCCTCAGCACTACCAACCCCGAAGATGCGAGAAGAACCGATTCGGAAACTGACCATGAGAGCGACGTTCGCGTGATTACGCGCGCCGTTTATCGCTCGAATGATGCAGGGTATTTAGACCCCAGGCGTTCAATGCACCTGTGGGTCGTCCAGGTTCCACGCAACTCTGATGAGAAAGTGAGCCCGAAACAACTCACCACGGGCCGTTTTTCAGAGGGCAGCATCGTCTGGGCTAAGGACGGTTCACAAATCTACTTCACCTCTGTCCGTATCGATGAGCCTTACTACGAGCTGCCGAAAACGGACATCTACGCGCTTCCGGCTGCCGGTGGAGAACCGGTTCGGCTCACCACTTTAAACATGGAAGCGAGAGCGTTTGCTCTCAGCCCAAACGGCCGGCAACTCGCCTTCATCGGATCAACAACCCAGCCGATTAACTCGTACAGTCAGCCGGACCTCTGGGTGATGGATTTGATGCCAGGTGCGAAGCCGCGCAATGTAACAGCCAGTTTTGATTACGATGTCGGCGCAGGCGTCAGTGGAGATAATGAGCCGCCGCGCGCCGCGGGCGCCAACGTTCCCATTTGGACGGCCGACGGGGGCGCCATCGTAGAGGTCTACGCGAAGGAAGGAAAAGCGAATCTGGGTCTCTTCGAGACGGCGACCGGCAAGCTTGCTGAAATCACGCGCGGCAATCAGGCAGTCATCGCCTTTCGCGCCACTCCGGACGGCTCCAAGCTGGTATATACGGTTTCGACGCCCACGCGCATCGGTGACCTTTTCTATCTCGAACGATCAGCCGCCCAGCCAAAACGACTGGCTAGTCTCAATGACGCCGTCTTTTCCGACATTAATCTGACAGAGCCGGAGGAAGTCTGGTACACGAGCTTTGACGGCAAGCGGATACAGGCCTGGCTACAGAAACCGCCGGCGTTTGACGCGCAAAAAAAATACCCGCTCATTCTTGATATTCATGGCGGGCCACATACCGCCTACGGCTACGTCTTCGACCATGAATTTCAATGGATGGCTGCAAAAGGGTATGTGGTCCTGTATCCAAACCCGCGGGGCTCGACGAGCTATGGCCAGGAGTTCGGCAATATCATTCAATATCGCTATCCGGGCGACGACTACAAGGATCTGATGGCGGGAGTAGACGAGGTCATCAAGCGCGGCTACATCGACACGAACAAACTCGGCGTGACGGGTGGCAGCGGCGGCGGCCTCCTGACTAACTGGACCATCGGCCAGACGACCCGCTTCGCTGCAGCCGTGTCGCAGCGTGACATTGCAAACTGGGCCGACTGGTGGTACTCGGCCGACTTCACGCTGTTTCAACCGAACTGGTTCAAGGCCCCGCCGTTCGAAGACCCTGAAGACTACAAAGCTCGATCTCCTATCACTTACATCAAAAATGTAAAGACGCCGCTAATGGTCATTCTTGGCGAGTCAGACTATCGCACACCGCCAGGCGCCGGTGGAGAGGAAATGTTCCGCGCCCTCAAATTCCGAAAGATACCAACAGTTATGGTGCGGTTTCCCAATGAGTCGCATGAGCTGTCGCGCTCGGGTCAGCCCTGGCACCGCGTTGAGCGCCTTGAACACATTGTCGGCTGGTTTGATCACTGGCTGATGGGGGTTCCCAAACCAGAATATGAGGTCGCGCCGGAACCCGAAGTGCCATTCCGTCCGGAAACTCTACCGGGCCGGCAGCCGCCGCAGCAGTAGGAGGATGCGGAAAAATGCTCCGAGAAGGCAAACTGCACTGTAGCGGCGGTCTATAACCGCCGGTATTTCGTTGATTTCAGGAAAGACCGGCGCTCATAGAGCGCCGCTACAGTTGCTCGATCCGAGTTTTTCCGCAACCTGTTAACGATCAAATTTGACTTGACGAGATATTACCGGGTCGCACATAAGTCTCTGTGTCTAAATTGGGAGTGAGGAGTAACGTTCAATGACCATGGCACGCACAGTCAGGATCGGGCTATTTGCGCTGTTGATTGCAATGGGGTCGCTCGGAGGCGACGCAATTGCGCAGCGGGGCAGGGGTGGGGCGCCGAATGCACAGCAAAACCGCTCTGCGGGACCGCCGGCAGGAGTGACGCCGCTTCCGGTCGACCTGTTTAGCAGCAAGAACTTTTATCTCGATAAGCAATACTGGTTCGACAAGCGATACTTCAGATGCAATACACCGCGCGCGCTGACCGATATGGTCAGAGACCAGCGGTTTGGTGCATGGGGCGATTGCAACCTGGACCGGGACATTTCCAAGATCGTCAGCCCTTACGCCTACAAGACCGCTGAGGAACACTACAACGCGCTGCTGGCCGAGGCGAAGAAGGCAGGCGGCCCCACGATTCACACACGCCAGACGCTGCCGAACTGGGATGGCCGTTATCGCCGCCTGGCGCCACAGGAACAGTGGGTGTGGGGCAGGAACCTTCAGACTCCCACCATGCTTTCGCTCCTGACTCCGGAGTATCAGAGACGCATGGTGCAGCAGAACTACCACGAGGTTGTCAACAACTCGCCTCAGTGGATGGCCGCGTTCTGTTATCCCGAGGGAATGATGCGGTGGTGGGCTGAAGCTTCCCTGGGCGGGGACATCGAAGTGATGATGACGCCGCACCAGGTGCAGTTCCTGTCCGGCATTGCGGACAACTTCCTGCGCCAGGTTCTGATCGGCCGTAAACACGTCCAGCAGGTGCCGCTGTGGTACGGAGAGACGGTTGGCTTCTGGAACGGAAACACGCTGGTCGCCTGGACCGCCAATGTTCAAGGATGGACGCTGTCACATTCCATGTTCGAGTACAGCAGCAAGCTGGAAATCATCGAAGTCTTCAAGCCAAGCGCCGATGGCAAAGTGATTACCGTGGAATCGACATTCTATGACCCCGAAGCCTTCATTCGCCCGCTCCAAACCATCACGCCGTGGGAGTACCGCACCGGCCTTGACGATCCAGCCGCCAGGTTCATGTTCGTCGAATGCAGGGTCCAGAGCACGATCGTAAATGGCCCCGACGGCAAGCCGACCCAGCTCATCCCCGGCGATCCCGGTTATATCGACTACTTCGGCAGACCGTGGGCCGAGAACTGGGAAGAGCATTTTGAAAAAGGCTGGAAAAAGCCTGAGCAATAATTCGAGGTTCGGAGACAATGAAACAAGACAACAGGAGGAAATTGTGAGGCAAGTAATCGGAAGACTCTGGCTGGTTGGGGCAATGCTCGGAATCATATTACTAGGTATCATGGCCCCGCCGGCTCTCTCCCACCACTCGTTCGCGATGTACGACCAGACGGTCACGAAAGTGATGACCGGGAAGCTCACGCGATATATCCCCGGCGCCAATCACGCTCAGCTCATTTTCCACGTGCTGGATAACGACGGAAACCCGGTGATGAAGGATGGAAAACTCCTCCAGTGGGGCGTGGAAACCGGGTCAGCCATCGCGATGGCGCGTAATGGAGTTTCGCCGGCGACATTCCCGGACGGCACGATATTCACAGTGGAGCTCTATCCGCTGCGCGACGGCCGGGACTTTGGGGCGATGGCGGGACTGCTGATCAGGTGCGGAACCACGATGCCCAAAGGCGGTTGCACGAGGGAAACGGGAAAGGTCCTTACCGATCGGACCTTCAACGCGCGGTAATTCATCCCCATCTCGTCGCCACCTCGGCAGGAGGAGACCGACGATGGAAACCTTTGTCCGTGACGTCCGGGCCAGCGTCCGGACGCTCATGAAGAAGCCGGGTTTCACCGTTGTAGTGGTGTTGATGCTGGCGTTCGGCATCGCCGCCAACACGGCCATCTTCAGCGTGGTGAACGGCGTTCTGTTGCGTGCGCTGCCTTACCCGCAGGAAGACCGCATTGTCACTGTCTGGCAAAGCGCCCCCAAACGCGGCGTCGAGCGCGAAGAGACTTCGCCCGCTGATTTTTTCGATTGGAGCGAGCAGAGCCAGTCCTTCGGAGAGCTCGGCATGGCCGAACCGTGGGGCCATCTCCTGATCGGTGACGGAGAACCCGAAGCGATTCGCTCCTGGGTTGTCTCGCCAGGCTTCTTCGAGGCCCTGGGCGCCCCGCCGCTCCTGGGCCGTACCTTCCTGCCGGAGGAATATCAGCAGGGCGCCGGTCCGGTTGTGGTTCTGGGCTACAACTGGTGGCAACAGCACTTCGGCGGTGACCCGAACCTGGTTGGACAGAAGCTGACGCTCAACAACCAGGCGACGACCGTGGTAGGCATTATGCCCCGGGAGTTTGAATATCCGCCCGGCCGCGAGGTGTGGGCCCCGCGTCCACGACGCGAAAACGACCCACAGAATCGTGGCAGGACATTCATCTGGGTTGTGGGGCGATTGAAACCTGGGCGCACGGCTGAGCAAGCGCAGAAGGAAATGAGTGCCATCGGCGCGCGGCTCGCTGAGCAGTATCCTCAAACCAACGCGGGCATCGGCGTCACCCTCGTGCCATTGCGGCAAATTCTCTTCGGGGAAGTGCGCCCGGCCTTGCTTGTGTTGTTCGGAGCGGTTGGGTTGGTCCTCTTGATTGCCTGCGCCAACGTTGCCAACTTGTTCCTCGCCCGCGCCGCCGAGAGGCAACGCGAGTTTGCGATCCGCGGCACGCTCGGAGCCAGCCGCAGCCGGATTGTGCGCCAATTGATGACCGAGAGTCTGGTGCTGGCAGCCCTGGGCGGCGCTGCCGGCGTGCTTCTGTCGGGCTGGCTGATTCGTTTGATTGTCGCGCTGAGCGCCAACAATCTGCCGCGCCTGGGGCAGATCAATCTCAATTCGAGTGTGCTGCTGTTTGCGGTGAGCATTTCGTTACTGACGGCGGTGCTATTCGGTTTGGCTCCGGCGCTTCAAAAGGCCCGGATCAACTTGCAGGACGTGCTCAAAGAAAGCACCCACACGACAACTGCAGGGAACACTCGACAACACTTTCGTCGCGCCCTGGTTGTTACCCAGGTCGCTGTCGCGTTTGTGTTGCTCGTCGGTGCAGGCTTGCTCGCACGCAGTTTTGCGGCATTGCTTGAAGTAAACCCGGGCTTTGCCGCGAACAAAGCGCTCACGCTGGAAGTCCAGTTGGCGCGGCGCACGCCGGAGCAGCGGGCTGCATTTCTCGATCAGACGCTGGAGAAGCTTGCCGCAATGCCCGGCGTCGCAGGGGCAGGCGCGGCGTCTGCGCTGCCGTTTCACGACAATCAGGTGGCTCAGCCGACGACGATCAAAATTGAAGGCCGCCCCTCGGTAGCGCCCGAAGGAGATGCGACCGCGAATTTGATTTCAGTGACCCCGGACTACTTTCACGCCCTGGGCGTGCCGCTGCTTGGCGGTCGTCTGCTCACCAGGTTTGATACGAAGGACGTGCCGGTTGTTGTGATCAACCACAAGATGGCCCTTCGCTACTGGCCGTCCGAAGACCCGATCGGGAAAAAGATTTCATTTCGGTCCTTTGGTGGCAGCTTTACGACTGAAATTGTCGGCGTCGTCGGTGACACGCGCACCGCAGGCCTGGAGATCGAGCCGGCGCCGGAGATCTTCGTATCGCACGCCAGCGCGATCGGCTATCCCAATTCCATGACCTACTTCGTGCGCACGACGACGGATCCGCTGCGCTTGCTGCCTGCGGTCAAAGAGAAGATCCGTGAGGCCAATAAAGATCAGGCCTTTTCGGGCACTGCGACTATTGATCAGCTGGTCGAAAGGTCGCTGAGCCGCCGGCGATTCAATCTCCTGCTGCTCGCTTCATTCGCCGTGCTGGCGCTGATATTGGCAGGCGTGGGTCTGTACGGGCTGATCAGTTTTACGACGTCGCAGCGCACGCACGAAATCGGCATCCGCATGGCTTTTGGCGCCGACCCGCGCGATGTCCTGAAGCTGATTATCGGCGAAGGAATGACGTTGACCCTGGCCGGCGTCGCAGTTGGCCTGCTGGCTTCGCTTGCGTTGACACGGCTGATGGAGAGCCTGCTCTTCGGTATCAGCGCCACGGATCCGGTGACGTTTGTTGTGATTGCGTTCGTGCTGGGCGGGGTCCCTTTCTTAGCTTGCTACATACCGGCGCGACGGGCGACGAAGGTCGATCCGATGGTGTCGTTGCGGCACGAATGAAGACGCTTTTGCAGGATATTGTCGCGCTTCTGGCAATCATAAATCCTCTCGGCGCGATCCCCGCGTTCTTCACGATTACCGAGCGCATGGAACCCAGTGAGCGCCGGCGGGCCGGAATTCGAGCATCGATCGCGGTCGGCATCATTCTGACAATAGCCGCCATAGCGGGAACACCGATTCTGCTGGCCTTTGGCATTTCGATGCCGGCGTTCCAGGCCGTCGGGGGCCTGGTAGTCCTGTTTATGGGGCTGGAGATGCTTCGTGGTGCGCCAACGAAGGTGCAGCACGATGAAGGCGTGGAATCTGCGGAAGACCGCTTACTGGTGCCGCTGGCAATGCCGTTGCTTGCAGGCCCAGGAGCTATTACAACGGCGATCACCCTCTCCTCCCGCGCTTCAAACTGGCTGGAAATACTTTTGCTGCTGGTCGCGGTTTTGGTTGTCGCCGTGACGACGCTGATTGTCCTTTCGTCTGCGGATTGGGTGAGCTTGAAAATCGGCCGCCGGGGCCAGCGCATCTTCCTGCGCTTCATGGGACTGATTCTGGCGGCGGTCGGAGCCCAGATTCTCCTCTCCGGTCTGCACAGTTTTACGCCCGGTCCCTGAGCTCGGCTTTGCACATAAAGCCGGGAGTTACGTGCCCGTCCTCAATCTGCAATCCGCCACCGGCGTAAAGCTTGTAGGTTTCCCGCCGATTGACAATTTTGACCTGCTTACTGGAATGTGGCATTCAAACAGGAGAAAGACGATGCTGTCGGTCATCTCGTGGGAGTGCGACTGTGGCGCGCACCTTAAAGCGATGTACGAGACCGAGGGCCGAACCACCATGCGTTGTCCAGAGCCCGCCTGCCGAGCCAGGCATCTCGTCGACGGGAAAGTAAGTAATCTGTGGGTCCAGGATGCCAATCACGTCTGGCAGGGCCGCGAAGTAGCCCCTCTGATCGTTTCCTGGCCTCAGGAGAGAGGAATGACCATTCCCACCGTGTCGGAGTCATACTCTCTTAAGGGAACTGCCATGGGATTTGCGCGAGGGAATACGAGGTCTCAAAATGATCTTTGCCGATGCGCCGGCACGAGTGTCCTTAGTCAGAAGTTCGCTGACGTTTTCGGGACCATTTTTCCACTGTAGCGGCGGTCTATGACCGCCGGTTTTATGGCATGTTGCAAGAAAAACCGGCGGTCACAGACCGCCGCTACAGTCGGAAAGCCCGCGTGGATGGTATCGAATTTGTGAACGAATTTCCGACTCAGCACACTAACAACTCCCGACTGAAGTTCGCACTTCGTGCGCTGCGGCACCGCAATTACAGGCTCTTCTTTGCCGGTCAAAGCTTGTCGATGATCGGCACCTGGATGACCCAGGTTGCCACCAGCTGGCTCGTCTACCGGCTCACCAATTCACCGTTCCTGCTGGGACTGGTCGGCTTTTCCGGCCAGATTCCGGCGCTTGTACTAACGCCGTTTGCAGGCGTTTGGGTGGACCGCTGGAATCGTCATCGGGTGCTGAAGGTCACGCAGTTCCTGTCCATGCTCGAATCGTTCGCACTGGCAGCGCTCGCGCTGACTAACCGTATCAATATCTGGCAGATTGTGGGCCTGACGATGTTTCAAGGCGTCGTGAATGCCATCGATATGCCGGCACGCCAGAGTTTTGTCGTGGAGATGATCGAGGATCGGGCGGACCTCCCCAGCGCGATCGCGTTGAACTCCTCGATGGTCAATAGCGCACGACTTATCGGGCCTTCGATCGCCGGAATGATCATCGCCGTTGCCGGCGAAGGCTACTGTTTTCTCATCGACGGATTCAGCTATCTGGCCGTGATCGCTTCTCTTCTCTTGATGCGAACACCGGCGTCGCCTCGGCGCGTGCGGCAGAATGTTCTGGCGGGACTGAAGGAGGGATGGAGCTACATCACCGGTTTTGTTCCGCTACGGTCTATCCTGGCGCTGGTTGCGTTCGTGAGTCTTACCGGGTTTCCTTACTCGGTTCTTCTTCCGGTCTTCGCGAGCAGCGTGCTGCACGGCGGCCCGCACACCCTGGGTTTTCTGACGGGAGCCACCGGAGTGGGCGCGCTTGCCAGCGCATTGACGCTCGCGATGAGAAAGACGATCGTCGGGCTGGGAAAAATGATCAATATCCTGGTGTTCACGTTCGGCGCCAGTCTTATCCTGTTTGGGTTGTCACGTGCGGCATGGCTTTCGTTTCTATTGATGGTTCCTGTTGGCTTTTCGATGATGGGACTGCTGGCGGCGTGCAATACGATCATGCAGACGATCGTTGAAGGAGATAAACGCGGCCGGGTGATGAGTTTTTACACGCTGTCGTTTACAGGGGTAATGCCGCTCGGAACGCTGATCGCAGGAACGCTGGCGTCGCGCATCGGCGCCCCGCTGACTGTTGTTTCCGGCGGTGCGCTCTGCATTGTCGCCGGACTCTGGTTATCCACTCGTATGCCTGAAATTCGCCGTATCATTCGGCCGATTTATGTCGAGCTTGGAATCCTTCCCGAAGTCGCGACCGGCATCCAGGCAGCGTCCGCGCTGCAGACGCCCCCCGAAATCGTGGATTGAACGCGGGCCAGGGTGGGTTAAACACAAAGGGCACAAAGACACAAAGAAGGCCGCCATCAAGAATTGTTTTGTGCGGCCTTCTTTGTGTCTTTGTGCCCTTTGTGTCTTTGTGTTTAACCCACCCTGCCCCGCGTTCGTCAGAGAGCGAGTGAGACGTCGAATGCGAGTTTTGCCGCGCCGGTTGTGACGGAATGATCTTTGAGCGCGGCGACCACCACCTCGAGGCTTTTTTTGGATTCGGGCTTTGAATTTGCGCGAACGCCCGCCTCGACTTCATCCCGCACCAGATCGGGCATCGCTTCCGTAAGCCCCCCGCCCAAAACGATCATCTCGGGATTCAGGAAATCGACAAGGTTCGAAAGGGCGATCCCCAGCGTGTGACAGCGGTTCCGCACGAGTTTATCGATCTCGTCGTCCCCTTGCGCTATCGCCTTTGCCAGGGCGCCGCTGCTGACGTTTGTAATATCGGTCCCGACAGACTTCAACAGGTGAGGCGCGCGGTTCTTGGCAGCCAACTTCACGGCCTCAGCGGCAATAGCGGTTCGACTTGCTATGTCGTCCAGCACATCGCGGCTTCTGGAAATGCCGGACGAATCGATGGGATGCAGCACGTAGTGCCCGATGTCACCCGCGCTTCCGTTTTGGCCCCGATAGAGTTGACCACCGAACATCAGAGCTCCGCCAATTCCCGTCCCGATGTAGATCGCGATAACGTGCCTGCGGCCTACCGCGGCGCCAAGCTGATGTTCGCCATACAAGGCGGCAGCGACATCATTTGTCGCAAAGACGTTGGCTCCGGTCTGCTTCGCGATAACCCGCCGAAACGAATACCCGTTGAGAAAAGGGATGTTGGGAGAGTTTTTTACACTGCCGTCGCCATTCAAATAGCCTGCGCAACCAACGCCGACGCTCTCCACTCTCAGATGGTCCTTCTCGCTTTTTTCCAGCAACGCATCCAAAGATTCATCAACAGCGCTGGTGAAGTCCTTTGCATTCTTGCTGTCCTGGGTCTTTATCTTGACCTGCTCCACGAGTTTGAACTTTTCATCGAAAAGAGCGAACCGGGTCTTCGTGCCGCCCACGTCAATGCCGATGGATCCAAGTTTGGCCATACGAAAACGCTGGCACGTCTGCTTCCATACGGTCCGGAATTGCCCGCTTTGCACTTAAAGTCACGTCAACATCGCCGATTCGCCATCGCCGATACGCAACCGCCAACAAAGATATGTAACAGCCGTCACCGATGATCGCCGGATGAGGGAACCCTTAGGCTATAAAGATAAAGGGATTGCTGTCGAGTATGGCACATCTTTGTTGGCGGTTGCGTATCGGCGATGGCGAATTCCAGATTGAGGACAGGCACAAAGCCGAATGGCCAAACGGTCCTTTGACGAGTACTTGAATTAGAATTGTAGAGTGGAACAACCGGACACTATCGAACGGTCAACATCCGAAGTTGAACCGGGCCGGCCCCCGCTTTTCAATCGAGAGTTGAGCTGGATCGAGTTCAACTCGCGTGTTCTGGAAGAGGGTCTGGACCGATCTCTGCGGCTGCTCGAGCGATTGAAATTCCTCTCCATCTTCTCGACCAATCTCGACGAATTCTTCATGGTCCGCGTTGCGGGCCTGCAGGAACAGCTCGAAACAAACCCAAGCTCCCTGTCGCCGGATGGCTTGACACCGGCCACTCAGTTGAAGCTCATCTCCGAGCGTCTGCGTCCGTTGCTCAAAGTCCAGACGGACTGTTTGTTGCACGAGATCCTGCCCGGCCTCGAGGCATTGGGCGTCCGGCTGGTGGAATATGCGGATGTGACGGACGACCAGCGCCAGGAACTGGAAAGATTCTTTGCCGAGCGCGTATTTCCCGTGCTGACACCGCTCGCGGTCGATCCCGGGCATCCTTTCCCGTACATTTCGAATATCAGCTTGAACCTCGGCATCCTTCTTGGGCCGGCCGACGGCAGTGCCGACAACGAGCCGCGCTTCGCCCGCGTCAAGATTCCTCCCAACGTTCCGCGGCTGGTCCCGGTTGGTGAGACATCGTTTGTTCTGTTGGAGCAGCTGGTTTCCGCGCACATTGAATCGCTTTTTCCGCGATGCGTCATTCTTGAATGCCAGCCGTTTCGCATCACGCGCGACGCCGATATCGAGATCGAGGAAGACGAGGCGGAGGATCTGTTGAAGTCGGTCGAACAAACGCTGCGGCAACGCAGATTCGGGTTTGGCGTGCGCCTGGAGGTTTCGTCGGCGATGAGTGAGCCTATGGTGGACATTCTTCGCCAGTCTGTGCAGATGGAAGATCAGGATGTTTACTCCGTCGATGGTCCGCTGAATATTCCCGACCTGATGGCGCTGTACAAGTTGAATCTGCCCGCAGCGAAGGACAAGCCGTTCGAGCCGGCTACTCCTCCACCGGTGTTTCGCGAGGGCGAGACGGTCTTCGACGTGATCCGGCATCAGGATGTCCTGCTCCATCATCCCTATGAATCGTTCATGCCGGTCGTCGAATTCTTTCGTACCGCTGCAAGAGATCCCAATGTCCTGGCGATCAAGGCAACGCTCTATCGCGTGGGTTCGGATTCGCCGATCGTCAAAGCTCTGATTGAAGCAGCGGAGCGAGGCAAGCAAGTGGCGGTGCTGGTCGAGCTCAAGGCGCGCTTCGACGAGGAAAACAACATTCTCTGGGCCCGGCGGCTGGAAGAAGCAGGCGCTCACGTCATCTATGGGATCGTCGGTCTGAAAACGCATGCCAAGCTGACGCTTGTGGTCCGTGAGGAACGGAATGGGCTGCGGCGGTACGTGCATCTCGGGACCGGAAACTACAACCCAATCACCGCGAAGATTTACACCGATTTGTGCCTCTTTACCTCCAACCCCGACTTTGGAGCGGATTCTTCGGAATTGTTCAACTACCTCACCGGTTATTCCGGCCAGACCGATTATCGCAAGCTGATTGCGGCTCCTGTGCGCCTTCGCGAGCGTCTGACAGCTTTAATAAGGAGAGAAGTGGAACACAAAGCGGCGGGGCGTCCTGCGGGAATCCTGGCAAAGTGCAACAGTCTTACAGACACCGCCCTCATCGAGGAACTGTACGCCGCGTCGGCTGCCGGCGTACCGATAACGCTCATCGTTCGTGGTGTGTGTTGCCTCCGTCCCGGCGTTCTGGAGTTGAGCGAAAACATTCAAGTGGCGAGCATTGTTGGAAGGTTTCTGGAGCACTCGCGCATATATCAGTTTTCCAAAACGGCCTTGCCGATAACACCAAGATCCGTTGGCTGCAGCCGGACGGCACCTACCAGCGGGCAGCAGAGAACGGAGATGCGCCGCACAATTCTCAGGAAGACCTGATGTCGAAGTACCAGGCGTCAGTGATGTCCTGACTTCTCGCCACTTCGAAGGGAAAGGAATTTTCAGCCGCGGATTACGCGAATTACGCGGATGGGCGCGCTATCACACACCGTATTCGGTGGTATCAAAGATAGTGCGCGCCCATCCGCGTAATTCGCGTAATCCGCGGCTGGACCTAATGCGCGACCCATTCGTCCTCGCGAACAAGTCGCCCGGAGCGGAGCGAAAGATCCTGCTGTACAGCGTTCGTTCTGCCGGTTTCGGAAGGCGGAATAACCTGCAATTGTTTCGGCCGTACTTTGTCCAGAAAACGCCGGGTTTGCAGGTCGGCAAGATCGGCTCTGTGGGTTCTTTCGGCGCGGAGCAAAACGCGGCAGGGGCCTTCTTCGCCTTGCACGATGTGTGAGCTTGCCGAGAAATCAAGCATCCTGCAGAACCTGGAAGTTATCGCCCGGTCTGCTCGAAACAGCAGCCAGGTGTGTGTGAAGTTGCCGACAACAAAGAGCCGTCTGGCTTCCAGAAGCAAATACAACGGCAGGTTCAGTCCGCGATAAGGCTTCAGGACCGCCATCTGGGTGTACCTTCCGACTCGGTCCGCTCCGTTGAAGGGCAATTCGTATTTGTCGTGCAGAGCGTGGTTACCGGTAGTGCCGATGAGCGTCAGGGTGGCCACAACTTCGTCGTCCGGCAATACCCTCGCGATCAACTGGCTGGCACGGGGCCTCTCGTCTGGAGCTATCCGGCAAAGTTCAGTAGCCCATTCGGTACCGAATACCTGACGACGCACCCACGCCGCCGCCGCTTCCTGTTCGAGACTCGTAACTGGTTCTATTCTTATTTTCATAAAGGACGACAATTCCCGATGTCGCCGCCCGTGATAGCAACAACCGTTCCATGGTCGCGTCCATTTGAGCCCACGGCGGCAAAGCTATGGTGCTCCGAGAGATAAGACGGCCCAGTGTCTGTGCGAGGCACCGCAGGTGAGGTTGGTAATCCTATACTTTTAGGATGCCGGACTATCCAAAAGTACTGTTACTCGCGGCCGGCCACCGCCTGTACCGCCTGCACGATGTCCGGATAGGCAGCGCAGCGGCAAAGGTTGCCGGATAAATAGTGACGGATTTCGTCCGTTGTCGGGTGGGGATGGCGGTCGAGCAGTTCCTTGGTCATAAGAATGAATCCCGGCGTGCAAAAGCCGCATTGGAATGCGCAGTTCGCAACAAAGGATTCCTGGATCGGATGGAGTTCGGTACCGAGGGCGAGTCCCTCCACAGTAGTGACTTCAGCTCCATCGACAAAAGCCGCAAGGTAGAGACACCCGCTCACAGCAATTCCGTTCACGAGTGCCGTACAGCAGCCACAGAGCCCCTGCCCGCAACTTTCGCGTGCTCCGAAAAGACTGAAATCGCGCCGCAGGACCTCGACCAGAGTCTCATGTGTGGCGATCTGGGCAATAGCGGGACGGCCATTCAGCTTGAATCGGATGGTCCGCCGGTATGTCTCTCTCATTAGTCTCTCTCCAGGGGTTGTTCCTGCGCCTGGCGCAACGCACGCAGTACACGCTCAGACGTAAGCGGCATTTCCATAATACGCACTTCGATTGCGTCATAAAGCGCATTTCCGATCGCAGGCGAAACGCAGAACATGCCGGTCTCGCCTACTCCCTTCGCGCCGAATGGCCCGTGCTGGTGCGGGACTTCCACGAGTTCGCCGGTGAGATCGTGCGGCAGGTCGAGCATACCCGGGATCTTATAATCAGCGAAGCTGGCATTCACGACCTGCCCGTCGCTGAAAATCATCTCCTCGAAGATGGTGAAGCCGAATTGCATTATGCCTGCGCCGATAAGCTGGCGCTCTACAATATCCGGATTGATCGCCGAGCCGGCATCCCCCACGTTGACGAGTTTTGTGACCTGAATGCGTCCGGTTTCGGTATCGACTTCAACTTCGGCGCCCGCACCTCCGAGCATCCAAAACGGCGTGATTTGACGAGACTGGCCTGTGTCATGGTCCGGCTTTTCGTAGGGCGGTATAAACGAACCAACACCGATAATATTTCCGGCCTGCATCGCAAACCGTGCCACCATGACGTCGCGGAATGTCATTCTGGTGCCCGACTGCGCGATGACCGCGCCGTCCCGGCACTCCAGTTCATCGATATCCGTCTGAAGAGCCGTCGCGGCCATCCGCAATAGCTGCGTGCGGGCATCCTCCGCCGCACGGCGCACGGCGTTTCCCATGTGATAGGTGGAACGGGATCCAAGCGTTGCCATGTCGTACGGAGTCACATCGGTGTCGGGATGAATAACGCGGATCGCTTCGGCCGTTACGCCAAGAATTTCCGCAGCGATTTGTGCCATGGCGGTATCCGAACCTTGACCCATGTCTACAGTGCTGCAGCAAATGCCGCAGCTGCCGTCTCCGTAGATGTTCACCATCGCAACGGAGGTCGTCGGCGCCACGCACGCCTTGATGCCAATCGCGATACCGCGGCCCCGGCGAATCGTTCCGGAACCACGATCGAATGGGCGGTCCCACTCCATGCGCTCGGCCAGGCGGTCCAGAATCGCGTCGATATTGATGTCGGTCATCAACATTCCGGTCGCGTGCGGTCTGCCTTCGCGGAGTATGTTCCGGCGCCGAAACTCGAGAGGGTCCATCTTCAGCGCGCGTGCAATGATGTCGGCCTGAGACTCGTACGCCCAGACTACCTGAGAGATACCGAACCCGCGCAATGCTCCGGCGGGCGGCTCATTCGTGTAGATCGCGTGGCTTTCGAGTGCGATATGCTCGATGTCGTAAGGACCCGCGGAAGTAAACCCCGACTTCTGGGCGACCCGCGGACCGATATCCGCATACGCGCCTCCGTTCCACCATGTTTCTGCTTCGCGAGCTACGATGCGGCCGTCTTTGTTGACGCCTGTCTTGAGCCGGACTGTCGCTCCGTGCTTCGTGATGGTATAGAACTGTTCTTCCATCGTGAGGGCAATGCGAACGGGTTTTCGAACCAGAAGAGTGCAAGCCGCAACCAGTGCCTCCAGCTTGATGTATAACTTCCCGCCAAAACCGCCGCCCAAAAACGCCGTTCGAACGCGAACTCGATTTTCGGGCCAGCCCAGCAGACGGCTTACTTCGGAGCGGACGAACGAAGGACTTTGGGATGCGGTATGAATCGTCAACCCGTTTGCGCCGGCCAGCTCGGCGACCGTCACGTAGGGTTCGAGAGGAGCATGGATCACCTTGCCGTTTCGAAATGTGTCTTCGAAGATGTGATCCGATTCCCGGAAACCCTTCTCCAGATCGCCGCGACGCACATGCGCACTGAGAGCGACGTTAGTGCCGGATTGTCCTTGCAGGTACTTCAGGTCCGCGAAAGTCGCGGCCGGTCTTAGCTTGTCGTGGACGATCGAAGCGTCGGCCTTTGCTGCGGCGACCTCGTCGAACACCGGCTCCAGAGGTTCGTACTCCACTGAAATCAAGTCTGCCGCTTCTTCCGCGACGTGCGGATCGGACGCCAGCGCCACGGCCACGGGCTCACCGGCGTAACGCACCTTTTCGAGGGCAAGAATCGGCTGGTCGTGAAAGGCCGGGCCGTAGTATGGATCCGGGATCAACCGCCGGACATCTTCACCTGTGATAACGGCATGGACGCCTTCTACAGCGAGGGCCGCCGTCACATCGATACTCAGTATCCTGCCGTGCGGAATCGAACTTCGAGCAATCTTGCCGTAGAGCATTCCGGGCAAAATCAGATTGTGGATATATTCCGCGCTGCCATCGACCTTAGCCCTGCTTTCCAGTCGCCGAACGGAGCGTTTTACCTGTCCCGAACCGGGAGACTTGCGCCTGGTTGTTCCCGGCGGCTCGATCACCTTAGCGGTCGATTCGGTGTAGCGTGAAGCCATATCACTCCGCTCCGTTCGATCGTGAATCGAATGCTCGTTCCAGCGCGCGTCGAACGTGGACACGCACCATCTCGCGTTTATAGGACGCGCTGCCATGAAGGTCGGTTAGCGGCTGTACCTCGCCGGCGGCAGCGTCTGCAGCTTTTGAAAACACCTGCGGAGTGGGAGTAGCGCTAACCAGCAATTCTTCGGCGGCAGCGATGCGCATCGGGCGCTCCGTTGCGGCACTCACCGCAACGCGCGCCTCGGTGATCACGTTCGAATCCACCGTATACCAAACGGCTGCTCCGACTGTAGGCCAATCATCAGCTGAGCGCGCGGTGAATTTTTCGTACCAGCAACAGACGCCGTGCGGCTGGCCGGGCACATCCACTGCCGTGATGAGCTCGTCCTTTGCCAGGGAAGTCTGATAATACCCAACGAAAAGGTCTGAAACACTGATCCAGCGCTGACCACGGCTGCTGACTGCCGACACTTTCGCGCCGAGCGTAAGAAGGATCGGTGGCAGATCCATGTGCGGATCGCCGTGAGCGAGGTGTCCACCGAGAGTAGCCACGTTGCGTATTCGGATGTTCGAGAGGGTTCTCAATGCCCGGCTCATCACAGGATAAGTGTCGGCAAGCATCGGCGAATACTCCATCTCCGCCAGCGACGTCATGGCACCGATGCGTAGCCCGCTACCCTCGTTCGTGCGGATGCCGCGAAGCTCGCCATCAAGCCGGCGCAAACTGATCAGCCGCGTGGGTTGAAACAGCCGCGTCTTCATCATCAACATGAGCGCAGTGCCGCCCGCAATTGCGCGCACGCTCTTGTCCTGGGGATCGAGAAGTTTAACGGCTTCACCGAGGGTTGCCGGCTCAACCAGATCGAAGGATCTCATACGCCTGCTCTGGTGGGCGTTCGCTCAATCGCGGCTTTCAAATTTGCCGCAAACTCCCTGGCGACCTCAGCGCTCTTCGCTCGAAACACGGGCTCACCCAAGCCGCCGAGTTTTCCGGTAAGACCGACACTGGCAGTGTAGCGGATGTCGGTTTGGCTGGGACCAGCTTCGGAAAGCTGCAGCCCCGCACTGGCCGTTACACGGCCGATAAGTCCGATTGCTTCTCCCGTGATCTTCGCCCCGATTGCGTTGGGCGGTTCAAGATTGACGACTTCGACGGTAACCTTGAAACTGAGCGTAATAAACGCGACCTCATTAGTCAGCACTGCAGAATACACCCCGGGAGAGAGCAGGCACAGATCCCTGCATCCTGGGATGCACTGCGCCAGCCGCACTGGATCCCCAACGAAATTGAATGCAGTGGCGCTGTCTACGTCAACACGGATCTGTCCGGAAGTTTGCAAAGCCATCGGCGCGCGATAGTATATGAATACGTGTGGAAACACAAAGGCACTGTAGCGGCGGTCTGTGACCGCCGGCGGTCATAGACCGCCGCTACAGTGTTGTGTTTCCTGATCAGAACAGGTCCTTCCACTTCGCACGGATCTTATCCTGCAGCGCCTTGCTTGCTTCGGCTACCGGGGGAAATTCGTCCAGATGGTCATAGGGACGGCAGGCATCGATGATCGCTTTGGAGCTGAATGTAGCGTTGTAGGGATACGCAACGTACATCGGGTCGTTCTTCGAACCCATGCCGCGCTGGATGATGTCGATGCCGGTCGCGGGATCCGATCGGGTGGCGACAGCCCAGATCACTTCCTGCAGGTTCGATGGATCGATGTCTTCGTCTACAACCACCGAGTAGCGAGACATGTAAGCGCCGACCCCGCACTGGTTGAGGATGTGGCCCGCCTGACGTGCGTGGCCCGCAAAGCGCTGTTTGATCGATACGACGTTGAACATGCGCGCTCCGCCGATCTCGTGCGCCCAGACCGCCCGGACATCCGGTACGCCTGCCGCAATCAGTGCATCGTATAGCAACGCCGAACGCATCACGGCTTTCGAATACGAGTAGTCGTTCGGAGGTTTCGCCGGCGGGCTTCCCATGATGATGGGATCGTTGCGGTAGTAGATTCGCTCGAGCGTTACCACGGGCGCTTTACCGGCTTTGCCGGGATAGTATCCGTGAAATTCACCAAAGGGACCTTCGGTGCGCTCGTCATCGGGTTGCACCCAGCCTTCCAGGACGATTTCCGAAGCCGGCGGAAAGGGAAGCCCGGTGGCTTCGCCGTTCACGACCGCGACCGGCTGTTTGAGAATCGCGCCCATGTAGTTGTACTCGCACATCCCGAACGGGATCTCGATCCCGGAGATCAGATAACCCAGCGGGTCGCCGCCGAGCACGATAACAACAGGAAAGGGCTTCCCGGCCTTCTTATACTTCTCGTACTGGATGCGGCCATGCTTTCCCTGGATCATATCGATAGCGACATGATTGCGATCATGGACCATCACGCGGTAGGTGCCGACGTTCACCCAATCCGAATCGAAATCTCGCGTCACGACCGAGCAGCCGGTGCCGATGTAGCGTCCGCCGTCCAATTCGTGCCAGAACGGCGCTGGAAAAGTCAGCACATCGACGTCGCCGCCTTTCTGGACGTTTTCGAACACCGGCCCGTCCTCGACGGCAACCGGCTCGTAATTTGCTGCCTGAGTCTGCCAGACGTGCGGCTTGCCGCGCAGCTCGTCCACAAGTCGACGATGCATTGTTTGTATGGGAAGGCGAAGGATGGAAGACAGGCGCGCCGGGCTGCTCGTGCTGCAGGTCAGGACGCGAAATCCCTTCGGGTAGCCGGCAATCTCGTCGAATAGCAGCGCCGGCGGCCTGTCCTTTTTCACGTTGAGTTCGCTGATGGCGCCGAGTTCGAGATTCCAATCGGCGCCACGAACTTCCTTCAGTTCGCCGAGCGCCTCGACCTCGGGCAGCCAGGCGCGCAGATCGAGGGGGTTCCCCACGGTTTTCATCCCTACAGTTTCGTGCTTCACAGCGAAATTCCGAGGTCCCCCCTCCGCGAATCAGTTCGTCGTCTTCGTCGCTTTGTCCGGATGCAGGATCAGCTTTTGCACACGCCAATTCACGATTTCAGCGACATAGAGTTCGTTTTCAGATGGGCAGGCGATTTCGTGAATCCACCCGAATTGTTTGGGCTGTCTGCCGGCCCGGCCAAGGACGCCGAGAATCTTTCCGTCCAGCGATAGCTTGTACAGGCGGCCCGGGAACGCGTCTGCGGCATACAGGACTTGATTCGGGCCGGGTGTGATGCAGATGGCCCACGGAGAACCCGCGTGCTGGCTACCGACAGTTGCGTCGCTCGGGATGGGACCCATCCAGGGACGCGCGTCCGCAGGGACCGGGACGTCCAGTTTGATCTGGCGCAGGAACTTGCCGTCCGGATCGAAGACCTGGATCCGGAAGTTACCGCGATCCGCCACATAGATGTTTCCCTTGGCGTCCGCGGCGATGCTGTGCGGCGTGTCGAACTCACCAGTGTTTTTGCCCGGCGTGCCCCATGACTTCACCCAGTCGCCGTTCTTATCGAATTTCGCCACGCGCGAATTGATGTACCCATCACTGATGAAGATGTTGCCCTGTGTGTCCCAGGTAACGTCGGTCGGCTGTCTGAACTGGCCGTCCACTGCAGGCCGCGGCGGATTGACGCGAGTCCAGGCTTCGGCGCCGTCATCGGATGCCTCCTTCTTGCGGCCGAACACCATGACAACCCGTCCCTCCGGATTGAACTTGATGATCATGTCCGAGCCTTTGTCGACGGCCCAGAGATTGTCGTCCTTGTCGACCCGCACGGTGTGCGCATACGACCATGCGTAGAGGTTCTTTCCGACCTCGCGGATGTATTTTCCGTCAGGGCCGAACTCGAGTATCTGCGATGCCGTCGCAGCATACGCGGGCCCCGTCGTGTTGCCGCGATTGTACACAAATACGTGTCCTTTCGAATTGACGGCAACACCTGACGCCTCACCGAAATGTAAGTCCGGCGGAAGCTTGAAAAAGTTCGGCACGGAGTCAAACGGTATCTCTGGCACGGACTGCTGAGCATAGAGCACAGGACTCAGCAACAAAAGCAACACAACAACGAAGCTTTTCACAGTGGCCTCCTTAAACAATTCTTCGGTTGGCCACCAAAATAAATCTTGCCGTGTGGGCCTGCCAAGACATTTGTTGTGAAGCAGGCGGAATTCGGGGAGCTGAACTATTCAAGAAGGCGAACTTTGAGCCTTATAGATCGGGCTTACGCCGCCATGCGCAGGCGGTCATGAAATTCCGAAAAGAACAGGTCGATTTCTTTTTCGGCACGGCTTCTCGCATAGCCGTAGCGCGTCTGAAGGAGATCGATGAGTTTCGACGAATCGGTGCAGCACTCCTCGATTTCGAATTCGGTAAGCTGGTCCCAGCGGCGCGTGAGCTCGCCGCGGAGAAGATGGTTTGGATCCCTGGCACACTTCGCTTGCGGCATAAGCGACTCCTTTGTAAACAAAAGTCAGAAGTCAAAACGGCCCATGCAGGTGAGAAATCAGTATGGGACCTGCGCTCGAATTAAAGCAATAGTTTTATGCGCGGCGGAATGCGCCCGGCCGATCCTGGGGCAACTCGAATTTTGAAGTCTGTCCCGGCTTTCCCGTTGCCGATCGCTTCGGCGCCGGTTTTGCTGCGGCCTCCTTGGCTCTCATGGCCTTCAGTTTCTTGCTCTTGTTCGCTCCATCCTTCTTCTTTCGCTGTTTATGATTCGGCATGCGCTGCACCCCTTTTGTAAAACTCAGTGCAAGTTCCTTGCCGCTCCGCGGCCGCACTTCTGTTTTCTCAGAAAAGTTCTTCCGTTTTGTGAATTTTTTAAAAGCGGCCAAAGCGTAAATTGTTGAGTGGATTGGAGGGAGGCTTTGGTGATCCGTGTGCACAATAGCGACAGCAGTCCACCGCGAGAAACAACAGCAGGTGGGAAGGTAGGGATGGTGGACCGAAACTCCTCGGTTGCACAAAACGCCGGCGGTGCTCGCCGGCGTTTTTTGTTTTGTGGGGAAAGATTTTTAGCCGCGGATTACGCGAATTACGCGGATGGGCGCGCCATTTGCCGCCTTGTTCCCAGACTTGTAAAGATATGGCACGCCCATCCGCGTAATCCGCGGCTAAAAATCTTTCCTACCGAAGTTGAGGACGCCCGGCGCCGCCTGAGAACACATTCCCCGGATCGACGGCAGCTGGCTCTGCATCATCGATGGCGGTGAGGACGATCATTCCGCCTCGCTCCACGCCGACATTAAGGTTGAGCAGCGCACGCCTGTCCGTCGTCACCGCCATTTCGTTGGGTTCGGTTTCTAGATAGCGATTGAGCACTTTCAGCCTGTAGGCGGTCACACCGAGGGCGCCTCGAATCTTGCCGTTGAAAAAGTCCGCATCGGTCGCGTTCATGATGAAGATTGTTCGTCCGTCGGCGGGTAATTCCGAGAAGTCCAGATTTCGAACGTAAACGAACGTCCGATCCTGTGCCTCGATCTTGTGGTTGGGCACTTTCAACTGGCCGAAAAGCGAAAAGCGGCCAGTCGCCAGATCCATCTGATGCGCTTTGTAAAAACCGAGCCAGGACTTCAGCATTGCAAGTGTAGAGTGCGGGGAGTAAATGAGGGTCGGACCAAAAGCGGGAACGCCAACCATCACCGATGTGATGATGAACCGGGATACCGAAACTTCGTCCGTCGAGTCCGGCCAGTACATCTGATCGGCCGCGAACACGACACCTTTGCTGAAAGGCCGCAGATGCATGGAGTTCAACCGCATGCCATCGAAGTCGCCCGGCGAGTCCCCGGTTTGCCAGACGTTCGCGAAAGATTTCGTATTGAGATTCGCGTACCTGGCCCGGAACTGAACGACGGCATCCGGATTGGTTGAAAGGATGGTGGTCTTGATGATGTCGAGCGTTTTCCGGAATCCGTCGCCAAACTGCGCATCGCTGTGCTGGTGCGGCGCGACACAATAAGTCGCAAGCCCGTCGATGAAATCGAGCCAATAGCCCTGCGGCTTGTATTTGCCTTCCATCTCTACAAAAAGATTCTTCAGATACGTTTGTGTCGAACGGACGCGCGGGCAGAGATTCACGGTTTCGAGATTCTGTCCGAGCGGCAGAGCGAACGGCGCATAAGAGAGTCCCATCCAGCCAAGCCTCACATTATCCGCCGACGGGATTTGGATGTGCGTATTCCGCGTGACGCGGTAGCGTGTGGAAGCCCGGCCGACTGCGAACGGCTGCAACCAGAGATTTACGCCGAGCCCGTGCCCGGAGCGAATCTGATCGAAGGTTTCAGGCAGGTTCCCGAACTTGTCGGGTGGAGGCCTGTAGTCACCGGTCTTGCCGTTGAGCCACTTCTCATACTCGCCTGCAGGAGTATCCCAGCCGGCATCCGCAAGAAAAGTCCCAAATCCCGCCTGGGAGGCGAGCTCGGCGGTTTCTGCATAAGTCCGGTCATCGACCCGATCTCCAGACCAGTACCATGTATCGTAAAGAGGTTCGTAGGCGCGGCTGCTGATTGGAAACGGTTCGTATTTTTTCTGCTTGTCAACCCAGTCGGCATAGTTCTGCGCCGTTTCAAACCAGTTCATCGACGAGTCGGCTGAAACATAGAACTCCTCGTCAAAAACCTTCGCCGTTGTTTCGGTCAAGGCTTTCAACCGGAACTCGTAGGAATTCCGATCCACGGCTTTGCCGCCGATCGACACCGCAAGATCCTGCCGGCCGAGGCCCATCGCGAATGCGTTACTCATGTTGTACGAAGCCGCACCAATGTACGGTATTCCGTAATTCGCGTCCGCGATGTCGTCAATAGAATGGTTCGCATCCGTTGTCATCACATTATTCGAAACAGGATTTGCCGAGGGATACCAGATGCCTTGAATCGAACCGCGCGGGACGCGAACGGTTATGGAAAAATTGCCGACTCGAAATGGTTCGCCGGATAGTCGTTCTACCCGCACGTGGATGATGCTGTGTGACGGTGATGAGGATTCGCTGACCTCGGCCCTATAGAGGTTTGGAGCGTCGTCGAGGCCGAGAACGAGGTTTGCTGTCAGACCGGCGTGTGTCGGAATAGATAGATTCAGGCCAGGTTCGGAGGCCCCAACCTGCAATGCCGCGTATGCGAGGGCAAGAAGAGCCGCGATGGTGACCGCTAGGCAGAATCGCATCCTGGTTGTCCAGTTCCCAAACCTTTGGTATAAAGGCCGCCACTTTTAAAAGCAGTTTGACCGCCAAAGCGAAGGATTCGTTTAATGAGTCAACGCATTACGAAACGGTATCTATACGCCATCCTCACCCTGGCTTTCGCCATCCGCATTGGCTACGCGCTGGTGACCCCGCCGTTCCAGGCGCCTGATGAGTATTCGCACTACAGCTATGTACGCTTCGTTCACGACTTTCGTTACCTTCCCGTGCAGCCGAATCCTGCCGTCCGAGCAGAAGAATTAGAGTTTCATCAGCCGCCGCTGTACTACGTACTGTTGGCTCCTTTATTTCCATCGACCAAATTGGTTGAATCCCGGCCGCTTTTGCCGTTGCGGTTCATCAATATCGTTTTCTCGATGCTCACGATTTTGATCGCGTACTATTTCGCGTCGATGGTTTTTCCCAACCGGCCGTTTGTTGTCGCATTGATCTGCGCGGCGGTGGGTCTGCTGCCGACCTACAGCTATCTCTCGGCCACGATCCGCAACGGCACACTCGCGACCTTCTTCGCGTCGCTGGGTTTTTACCTGTGTGCAAAGGCCGCGCTCAGTGACGAACAACAACGGCATGCGCGCTGGTCCTGGATCGGCGTTGTCGCCGGTCTCGCGATACTTTCGAAGCTCGATGCCATCGGTTTCGTTTGCGCCGCCGGATTGATGCTCCTGGCCACGAGTCCGGACCGGCGAGCATCGTTTCAAAGGGCTGGATGGTTTGGCCTGGGGGTCGTCTCCACTGCGGGTTGGTGGTTCGTGCGAAACTGGTTCGTATATGGGCAGTCGCTGAAGATCATCGAAAATGGGTCAGCGTATACACCACCGCCGCTGTCGTGGGCGCACGAGAAGCACTCCGCCATTACTCTGTTCAAGACTTTCTGGGCGGTGTTCGGCAGGATCAACGAATACCATTATGCCGACATCAATCGATTCTATTGGTGGTTCGTCGGGATCGCGGTCCTGGGGATCATTCACTATGCTCTTGGAAGGCGCAACGATCTTCCGCGGCGGCTGGCGTATTTTTTCATCACTGCGATCGGCATCTCGCTGGCCGCAACATTCTACTACGCCCACAACTACGACAGCGACCAGGGGCGTTACATGTTTCCTGCGCTCCTGCCCATCACGACGTTTATTGCTATCGGCTTGAACACATTATTTCCGGAACGGTATCACCGGTGGGTACTGGACACGATCCTCTTTGCGTTTGCCGGCATCAACACACTGGTATTGGCACGATTGGCGTCCGTTTACTAGCTTCTCGGCTAACGTACCGTCAGGACTTCCAGCAACAGATTGACGAAAAGAGCGATGTCAAAGGCGATCAGGAATAACGTTGCGATCCCGAACTCATTCCCGCTACGCGAGAAGATGTTCGCTGTCTTCCAGTAAAGGTCCTCGGAATTTCGGATCAAAAGGTATTCGGCGACCATGCGATCGTAGGTGGGCGCCGGAATGGAAAGCTGAAGGCACGCATAGGCAACACAACGGCCGGAAACGCAATCGCGGATCTCCGTTTGTGAGTATGGAGAAATTACATACGTTCCGCGCTTTCCGGCCAATTGGATGATGCCCTTTTCCTCCAGCTCCGACCACGCGCTATCAGGAAGTATGGAACGGAGTAGTTGTCGCGCTTTGTCCTTGGCACGCTCGTAATCGTCCTGAGTTGGGTGCGAGAACACTTCGAGCCGTTGCAGAGGAAAATTTTCCTGAATCCGCGTGGCCATGTTTATTTTTTACTCAGATATGTTTACAGGCCGCCTTGAACCCTGGGAATCAACAGGATTTCGGCGTTCGGATCAAATTCACGAATCAGGACGTCCCGTTTATCGGAAATATCGGCAGCGAACCAACCCTGGGCTACCTTGTCGTTAAACTCTTTCTCAATCTCGGCGAGACGCTGCGGGCTCACAGTCTCTGTTTCCCATTCCGCAAGGGTTTTGTCTCCGCCGGCGCAAATCATCCGAAGTTTCTTTAATGCCATGGTTTGTCCCTTCCCTCGAGCCTGGTTTTGTCAATATTCTCCCTAAGGGAGTTGCAATTATGCTGCCGGAACGGAATTTATTTTGGGGCGGCTGTTCCAAAGGAGTTGGCCGAAACCCAACGGGTTTCCGGGCCGGGAGAAAACGGGCGGCTAGTCCTTCGCAGTCCCCTTGAAGCAGTCCTGGAGGAAATCGGATGCCACACGTGCCGTCCGCGACCCGCGCTTCACGTAGGGTGGACGAGGGAAGCGAGGGCAACGCTCGATGGCCTTTCGATAACAATCATCTTCGGCTTCACGGATAGTTTTCCCCTGTGCTCGAACAACGATCACCGACTTCGTGGGATTCCCGTCTCTTGCCATCCTCAAAACGCAATCGTATCGGTTGTGTCTTCGCGACAACTCGACATAGAAATAGTCGCCATTGGGAAATGTTCGGACAGGGTTCGAAACGACAATAATGTCCTGAGCAAGGCGAGCCATGAGTTCCTCCAAAGGCGGAAAGGTTGCGATTGGAACATATAGTCATATATTTGTAAATAGTCGTAGAACCCTTGCCAGACGTGGGTTTCAGCACATGCCAGGATTCAAACCGGCGTCCTCTGTGGATTGACGCTTCGACGTTCTGTTACGATAGCTGTGGCATTACTCTCTAGCGCATTACCCTCATGAAACACGCGACTCAATTGCGTTTGGCCATGGCACAAATTAATGTCGTCGTCGGCGATGTTGAAGGAAATGCACAAAAGATTGCGGAGTGGATCGATCGCGCACGCGATGCCGATGCGGACATCGTGACGTTTCCCGAGCTGGCGCTCACCGGATATCCGCCGGAGGACTTGCTGCTCAAACCTCAGTTCATCGACGCCAACCTGAACGCGCTCGACAAAGTGGTCAGCCGTACTCGCGATATCGCGGCCATCATCGGGTTTGTGGACCGCCAGGACGACATCTTTAACGCAGCGGCGATCGCGCAGAACGGCAAGATCGTCACTACGTATCACAAGATTTATCTCCCAAATTACGGAGTTTTCGACGAGTTCCGCTATTTCCAGCCCGGCAGCCGCTGCCCGGTGCTGCAGATGGGTAAGGCGACCATCGGTGTGAGCATATGTGAGGATATCTGGTACCCGGATGGGCCGGTGTTCCTACAGGCTTTGTCAGGCGGGGCGGAAGTCATCATTAATATATCCTCTTCTCCTTATCACGCCGGCAAACGCCGCGGGCGCGAACGCATGCTGGGCACGCGAGCGTCGGACAACACGGTGATCGTGGCTTACAACAATGTCGTCGGCGGCCAGGACGAACTGGTCTTCGACGGTGACAGCCTTGTCTTCGACGAGAACGGCGAGATCATTACGCGCGGCAAGCAGTTTGAAGAGGATCTGATCGTCGTCGATCTGGACGTCGAATCCGTTTTCCGACAAAGACTACATGATCCGCGCCGCCGCCAGCAGAAACTGGGCGCAACGCAGGCACCCGAAGTTTTTACACTGGCGTTCCGTGGCAGACGTCATAGCCAGCGGCCTGCCGTGGCTCATCCGAATCCGCTCTCCGAAGATGCGGAGATTTATCAAGCCCTCGTTCTTGGCACGCACGACTATGTAATGAAGAACGGTTTCAAGAAAGTGGTCCTCGGATTGAGCGGCGGCATCGATTCCGCGCTGACGGCCGCGATAGCCGTGGATGCACTTGGCAGTGAGAATGTCACCGGTGTATTGATGCCGTCGGAATTTTCATCGAAGGGAAGCGTTGAGGATTCCGAACAGCTTGGAAAGAACCTGGGGATTGAGCTGCTGACGATTCCTATTACCGATGTTTTCCACGCCTATAACTGCACGCTCAAAAACGCATTCAAGAGTGTGAAGCCCGATGTCACCGAGGAAAACCTGCAGGCCAGAATCCGCGGCAATTATTTGATGTCGCTTTCCAATAAGTTCGGTTGGCTGGTCTTGAGCACCGGCAATAAGAGCGAGGTCAGCACCGGTTACTGCACTCTCTATGGCGATATGGCCGGCGGTTTCGCAGTGCTGAAGGACGTCATGAAGACGACGGTATATCGGTTGGCCGAGCAGTGCAATCGTGTCGCAGGACGCGATCGGATTCCGCGTGCCGTCATCGAAAAGCCTCCGTCCGCGGAACTGCGTCCGAACCAGCTCGACACGGATTCGCTTCCACCGTACGAAGTGCTGGATCCGATCCTGAAAGCGTATGTTGAGGAGGATCGCAGCTTTTCCGAAATGGTCGAGATGGGTTTCGACGAACAACTGGTCCGCCGCGTCATTCGCATGGTGGACACGAACGAATACAAGCGCAGGCAGGCCGCGCCCGGCGTGAAGATCACGCCGCGCGCATTTGGCCGAGACCGGCGCATGCCGATTACCAATCGGTTTAGATAGAGTCTAAGCATCGCAATCAAGATCATGAACCGGCCATTCACAATTCTCGAGCAATGGGTCAAGCAGGGGCGCATCCATCTGGCGGCCGAGCCAACGCTTGCCGCGCCGGAATTGCCGGTGGAAGAATTTCCTCGGGATCTGCCCGACGATGAGTTGTTCGAGTTTGCGATGAAAGGTGTGAAGTCGCTGGGATGGAGCGCAGTTCCGCTTCACCCGCGGGCTCCGATGGAAATCCAGCCCCAGGACGACGAGCAACAGGCGTTGCGCGCCCTCGAAGAATTTGTTCTCAAAGGAAATGTAGAGATCGAGCAGACTGCCGAGTACATCGAAGGCTCGGTTCATCCGCATGGCCGGCTTTATCTGGATGATCTTCGATCCGGCCGCTTTTCAGTTCAAGCGCACCTGGATCTGCACGGTCTCAACCTGCAGGAGGCGCGCTTCATCCTCGACGAGTTCCTGCTGGAGTCTGTACGCGCCGGATTCTCCTGCGTTCGCGTGATTCATGGGCGCGGCCGGCATTCCCTCAAGCATCATCCGGTGCTTAAGGATAACGTGCAGCGCTGGCTCTGCACGCGCCGCATGAGCCGGCATGTCATAGCCTATAGTTCCGCGCGCCGCTGTGACGGTGGCGGCGGCGCCGTATACGTGCTGCTGCGAAGGTGAAACGGGGGTCATTTCTTCATTACCCGAAGCACGCCCATGACCCGCCCAACGATCCTGAACGATGACGGCGTCTCGGTTCTCTCAACCTCGATCGGGTCGAATTTCGGGTTTTCTGCTCTCAATGTGATGCCGCGCTCGGTCTTATAGAAGCGCTTCACCGTTGCTTCATCGCCAATCAGTGCCACAACGATTTCGCCGTTCGACGCGGATTGCTGCGGATGCACGAGCACGTAATCGCCGTCCAGAATGTGGGCGCCTTCCATGCTGTTGCCCTGAATCTTCAGCAGGAACGCGCCGGCCGGAGCCCAGTCCTTGGGAAGGTGAATCATGTCCTCGATGTTTTCCTGAGCCAGCACGGGCTGGCCGGCCGCGACCTTTCCCACGATGGGAATTCCCGGCGGCCGGCGCGAAGACGCTGGAACGGAGAGTGTCCGCGATTGAAATCGTTTTTTCTGCAGACAGCCCTTCCGCTCCAGCGCGGAAATGTGATCCTGAACCGTGGCCGGATAGATTCCGAATTTCCTCCCGATTTCCCTCACTGACGGCGGAAATCCGTTCTCTTCCACGTATTCATTGATGAAATCCAAAATGGCTTGCTGCTTATCGGTAAGCATAAGGCTTTATACCGTACATGCGTACGGTAGTCAAAGGTTTTTGATTGGAGGTGTTCGTGCGAAACCGGCGGCATGAATACGCTGAAATCAAAGCCCGATCTTCAAAAGGCCGCTGTTATCACGCAACAAAACGATCGCTTTTGTCGCGGAAAACGCGGCGTTGCTCTCATTCTCGCGTTGTTGTTCCTTGCGCTCCTCACAATACTTGGCGGCGCTCTTCTAAGCACGTCGACCATCGACATCTGGATCAGCGAGAACTATAAGACCGGCACGCAGGGCTTGTACCTGGCTGAAGCCGGAATCGACCAGGCGCGGGAAACACTTCGAACGGCAGCCTCGCCCACGGATTTACTGACGGTCGCGGCCGGCGCCGACCGCACGCTCTCTGTTGCCGCGGATTTGACCATGCTCCTGGCCACCGACGATCAGCCGCTCATCCCTTCCGACCCCTCGCTTCGAGCCACCGGAGAGGCGCTCACCGACAGCACCGGCAGGGTCATCGGGCACTATCACGTCTGGCTTCGCAACGATGTCGCAGACGGCATTGGCACACTGACGGACACGAATGAAGTCCTCACTCTGTTGAGCTTCGCCAGAATTGGAAATACTCGAACGGTCATGGAGGTCACTGCGAAACGAGCGCGATTTCCGAGGATGCCCGCAGCCCTTGTGCTGGACGGACCACTTGCTGTTTTCACTCCCTCGAATTCGCGCGTCTTTGAAGTGGACGGACACGACGCCGGTTCCGGCAGGGAAGACGAGCACGCCGTCGGAGTCATCAACAACAGCGATATTGATCGAATCGCGGCCGCGGACATTGCCAATGTCGAAGGCGAATTGCACCCCATGTTAAAAACGGTGTCCGGCCTGGAAAGCCTCGCGGCCGGCATTGCAGTCTTCGCCACGGATGTTTACAACCCCGCGCCCGGCACGCCGCAGATCATCGGCAACTACGGCGATCCTTCGAACTACAAAATCGCGGTCGTCAATGGAGACGTGAATCTCGGTCCCGGTAACGGCTACGGAATTCTCGTCGCGCGGGGCAGTGTTGTCGTGACGGGCAATTTCACCTGGAACGGTTTGATCCTCATCATCGGCCACGGAATGCTTCACTGGAATGCTCTCGGCAACGGAACCGTGAACGGTGGAATGCTCATCGCCCGCACGCGGGCTACAGATGGAACGCTGCTCACGTCCCGCGGCGACCTCACTGTCGATTTCCACGGAGGCGGTGGTACGGGAATCCGCTACAACACGTCCGCCATAGCGGCTGCCAATAAGGCTTTTCCCTACAAGCCAATATCAGTCAAGGAGCGATAGGCCACGATGTGGTACGCCGGATGCAACTAATGGATCATGCCGCACAACGGAATCCGGATTCGGCGCGGTCTGCTTCTGGCCGCCGCGGTTCTCGGTGTCCTGTTTGTAGGAACCATACTGACGGTTCCCATCCTGGTCCCACTTTCCAGGGAATGGGTCGTCCGGCTGGTTTCCGAACGGTTCAAGAGCGATGTGGAGCTGGAATCGCTATCGGCTTCGTTGTTTCCACGTATTTCCGCGGCAGGGACGAAATTAGTTATCCGTCACAAAGGCCGCACGGACGTTCCACCGCTGATTTCGATAAGAAAGGTCTCGATTGAGGCGAACTTGTTTGGATTGCTTCGCAGGCCGAAACACGTCCGGCGCGTGACCCTCGAGGGTTTTGAGATTCACGTTCCCCCTCACAAAAAGGATACTGAGGAAAAAAAACAACCCGGAAAACCACACCACCTCCCCTACGTGATCGACGAGATCGTTGCCGATGGAACTATGCTGCGCATTCTTCCCAAGGATGCCGGCAAGGATCCGATGGAGTTCGATCTAAAGCAATTGAAGTTGCATTCGGTGGGAACGGAAAGTCCCATGCGATTCGACGCGCTCCTGACGAACCCGAAACCTCCAGGCGTCATCGAGACATCAGGCTCCTTCGGCCCCTGGGACGAGGAAGATCCGGGCCAGACTTTTGTAGAGGGAGAATACACGTTCAAGAAGGCGGACCTCGGGGTTTTCAAAGGTATCTCGGGGATTCTCGCATCCAAGGGCAAGTACACAGGTGTCCTCGAACATATCGAAGTGGACGGCGTTACGGATACTCCGGACTTTGCGGTGCGCCTGGCCGGCAATCCGGTTGACTTGAAAACAAAGTTTCACGCCATCGTTGACGGCACCGACGGCGATACGTACCTGCAACCGGTACGGGCCACCTTCGGCCAAACCGTCATCATCGCCCGTGGAGCCGTCGAGGGCCGGAAAGGCGTGAAAGGCAAGACCGTGGCGCTGGACGTCACAGCGGACGAAGCCAGGCTCGAAGACATCATGAAGCTGGCCGTGAAATCAGATCCGCCGATGGTGGGGGCCGTCCGGTTCAAAACAAAATTCGTGCTGCCGCCGGGCGATGAGGAAGTCCCAAAACGTTTGCAACTCGACGGCAGCTTCACCATCGGTCAGGCTTACTTTACCCACCTGAACGTCCAGGAAAAGGTGGAATCGCTCAGCCGCCGCGGGCGGGGGCGCCCGGAAGATGTCGATTTGCCTCCGGAGAATGTCGCATCCAACATGAGCGGGAAGTTCCGGCTGAAAAATGGAAAGATCGAGTTTACCGATCTGAAATTCGAGGTTCCCGGGGCCAAAGTGGATCTTCAGGGGACCTTTAACCTCATTACAGAAACTCTCGACTTTCGCGGTCATCTCCACCTGGACGTGCCCGTTTCGAAAACGACGAGTGGGATCAAATCCGTGCTGCTCAAGCTGGTGGATCCCTTTTTCAAGAAGGGACGAGGCTCGGAGATTCCGATCAAAATCACCGGCGACCGGTCGAATCCATCCTTCGGATTAAACGTCGGCGGTGGAAACTGATTCAGCCCTTTGTTTCGCGGGACCGGCCATGTGCCGACGACGGGTCTTCGTAGAGGTATTTGACGCGATTCTTATAGATGAAAAGGTTAGGCCCCGTTTCGCGCGTGACTCGGATGATGTCCTTATCGTAGTACTCGATCCAGCCCTTCACCTCCTCGCCATCGATCAGTTTAACGACGACGGGGGTACGACTCTTCGAAAGTCGGTCGATATATTCGGCCTCGCGGAAAGTCGTTTCCGGCGCGCCTTGCCGCCGATCTCTGCGGCTGGTGTACTCGTTGTTGGGTGTTCGTCCTGCCATATCCGAAGTATTCAGTTTTCGATGTTAAGATTCAAGAGTGAAGATTAGAGCACTGCTCTTCGATCTCGGCAAGGTGCTGATCGATTTCGATTTCGAGACCGGGGTTCAGTCTCTGCATGCTTCCTGCTCGATTTCGCGGCACCAGCTCGAAGACCTGCTCTGGGACAAGAGGTGGATTCGCCGGTATGAGCGCGGGGAGATCTCGACCGCCGAGTATCACAAGTATCTCTGCCAGAACGCACAGCTGGACATGGACCTCCCGAAATTCCGGCAGACCTGGTCGTCGGTTTTCTCGCCGGACCTGATCGTTTCAGAGAACTTGATCGCCGGGTTGAAGCGAAAATATCCACTGATCCTCGTTTCGAACACGAACGAAGTTCACGCCGAGTTCCTGCGCGAGACATATCCCATCCTCAATTATTTCGATCGTCACATCTTTTCTTATGAGGTCGGATCATTGAAGCCGGATAAGAAGATCTTCGAATGCGCGATCGCCGCATCCGGATATCCTGCCGAGGCCCTGTTTTTCACGGATGATCGGGAAGAGAACGTTCGCGCCGCGGCTGAGCTGGGAATCCATGTTCATCAATTCGTTTCGGAGCGTGAACTTATCGAGGCGCTGCGAAAAGTTGGTGTCGAATTGTGAGTGTGTTCAATGCAACGTAAGATCTTCGTCGTTTCTGACGCTACCGGATCTACTGCCGAACATGTCCTGCAGGCAGCGCTGGCGCAGTTCGAGGCTGGCGATGTGAAGGTCGAACGGCGGCCGCAAACCCGAACCGTCGATAGAATCCGGGACGTGGTCGACGAAGCGCACGAAAGCGGCGGCATGCTGGTCCACACTCTGGCCTCCACTGACCTGCGCCGCGAAATTTACCTCCGCGCCACGGAGCGCCGGGTTCACTCGGTGGATTTGCTCGGGAATGTTCTATCGGATTTAAGCGCGTTCCTTGGAGCTCCTCCGGGTGGCGTGCCCGGGGGATTGCACCGGTTTGACGAAAATTATTACAGGCGAATGGATGCGCTGACCTTCGTGGTGAAACACGACGACGGGCTGGGTCTCGAAGATCTTGGCCGGGCGGAAATCGTTCTCGTGGGAATCTCTCGAACATCGAAAACTCCTCTTTCCATATATCTCGCCGTTCGCGGCTACTTCGTCGCCAATGTGCCGATTCTCAACGGCGTCGAAGCGCCGCAGGAACTGTCCAAAATCGACCAGCGAAAAGTTGTTGCTCTCAGAATGGATCCGGTCCGCCTGCGGCACATTCGCGAACAGCGCCTGAAGTCCTTCAGGGAGGACGCCCGCCAGGCGTATATCGATGCCTACATGATCCAGCAGGAGGTGGCCTTCGCCGACGAGGTTTTCAAGCGCGCTTCCTGGCCTGTCGTGGATATGACGTTGAAGTCACTGGAAGAAGTGGCGGTCGAGGTGGTGAGTTTAGCCACCGACCTGCCCTACGTCCGCTCGCCCGAAGAAATCTAGCGTGAAGATTCTGGTAATTCGGGGACAGACGTATAAATCACGTAATTGCATCAAACTCCTAAAGCGCAATTAGGTGATTTATACGTCTGTCCCCGAATTACCAGAATCTTCACGCTGCGAAGCACAACGAAATGATTGTTTTAACGTCTGGTAGTTTGGACGCATTTCCAAGTAGAATGGGGTCCGCTTGCCAGTCCAATTTGCGGAAACCGATGGCGAAATGACCCACTAGGGAGAAAGTCCAACCTCGATTCAAATGAGCATCTTTGAATTTTTCTTCAAATACAAACCTGTCATCTATCAGAAGGGCCACCTGGCTTTCCAGCTTTTGGGCTCGCGCTGGTGGTTCATTCTCTTCATTCTCGCTGCCGGAGCAGGAGCCTACTATGCCTACAAGAATGTAGCTCCCGACAAGTACTCGACAGGTCTTGTCGTACTCCGCGCGCTGACTTTTACGGTCCTGGCATTCATCTTCCTGCGGCCGGTCCTGAATATCTCGACCGTTCTTCCGCAGGAAAGCTACATGGCCGTCGTTATCGATAATTCAGAGAGCATGAAGATCAAGGATGACGGGCAGGTGTCCCGCGGCGAGCAACTGCTGAAGCAGTTCGAAGCCACGAAATTTTTCGATCGGCTTCGGGACAAGTTCAAAGTAAGGATCTATCGCTTCGACCGCGATGCCGAGCGCATCGAAAAACCAGATCGGCTGAATTTTGAGGGCAAGCGCACCCGGCTGGAATCGGCGACGGATCTCCTGAACCAGGAACTGGGAACAGTTCCGCTGTCGGGCGTCGTGCTCATCACCGATGGCAGCGACAATGCTTCCAAGCAGTGGACGGAGTCTCTCTCCCGTCTCGAAAGCCGGAAAATCCCCTTTTATACGGTGGGCGTCGGGTCGGAAAACATCACGCATGATGCGGAAATCGTGAAAGTGACGGCACCGCGCGAAACGTTAAAGGAATCGACGGCAGTTGTGGATGTTTCCTATCGGAGCCACGGCTTCGCCGGCCGAAAGGCCACGCTTTACGTCCGGGAAAACGGCGTTCTCCTGAAATCCGAGGAAGTCACGCTTCCTGCCGACGGCCAAATCTCAGAGAAGACCATCGATCTGCCGGTCAAGAACGAAGGCACGCGGCTGTTTTCTTTTTCGCTTCAGGCGCCGGACGACCGGATTCCCGAGAACAATACACTCGACTCGCTGGTCGAAATCAAGAATGACCATCCGCAGATCCTCTATATAGAAGGTGAGCCTCGCTGGGAATTCAAGTTTCTCCGGCGAGCGATTCAGGACGATCCGAATATCCGGCTTGTCACACTGCTGCGCTCATCCCAGAACAAGTTCTATCGCCAGGGCATCGACAAAGAAGAGATGCTTGCCGAAGGTTTTCCGAAGAAGCGCGAAGAGCTCTTCCAATACAAGGGCCTCATCTTCGGAAGTATCGAGTCCACGTTCTTCACACAGGATCAGTTGAAAAACGTTGTGGACTTCGTCAGCACGCGCGGCGGCGGATACCTGATGATGGGTGGCCGCAACTCGTTTGCCGGCGGGAAGTATCAGAACAGCCCGATCGCCGATATTCTCCCCGTGCAAATGGCGACGGAAGACCGCATTCCTATTATCGGCCGTCTCAAACTTGCCATCACCGACTACGGGCGCACGCATCCATTGATGAAACTTTCACCGGACGCCAGCGCCAACACCAAGCAATGGTCCGACCTGCCCCCGCTGAACGACTTCAACAAGACGCTCGACGCAAAAGTCGGCGGAATTGTTCTTGCGCGCGGCCAGTCGGATCAGAGAGGCAACGTCGATCCGATCCTACTGGCCTACCAACGATACGGCCGCGGCCGAACGATGGCGTTCACCAGTGGAAGCAGCTGGCGATGGCAGATGGAAATGGATCACGAGGACCAGACGTATGAGCTTTTCTGGAAGCAGATTCTCCGGTGGCTCGTGAACACGTCGCCCGATCCTGTGATGATCACTTCGGACAAGGACACCTACCTTCCCGGTGAGTCTGTACGTCTTTCCTCCGAGATCTCGAACAAGTCGTTCGAGCGGATGAACAATGCGAAAGTCATCGCGAAAGTCACCAACCCGGCCGGCATTACCGAGTCTGTCGCGATGGATTGGAACGGCGCGCAGGAAGGCACCTATCAGAGCGAGCTGAACGTCACGGAGCCGGGCATCTATCACGTGGACGTCGAGGCCGCACAAGGCTCGGAGAATCTGGGAACCAATCGCACGGCCTTCCAGGTCCAGGACCGCCCTGTCGAGTATTACGACGCTTTGCTCAATACGCGGCTTCTCCAGTCCGTTGCAACGGCAACGGGCGGACGCTATTATCCGCTCTCCAGGATTGGAGATGTGCCCGATGACGCGGTCTACGTCGAAGGCGAGACTTCGTTTGTGGAGCAGAAAGAACTGTGGGACGTGCCGTTCCTTTTCATGCTGCTCTGTATGACGCTCGCCGGCGAATGGTTCTGGAGAAAGAAGAGGGGTTTGGCATGAAACTCCGTCTATTGCTCGCATTCGTCCTGTTGCTGCCGACAATGGCCCTGGCCGATTCCAGCGCCTTGATTCTCACCGGCGTGGCGGGAAGTCCCGAACACGCGGAGAAATTCACGAAGTGGACCGAAGCCAC
>WNFT01000334.1_pt1 | contig 37137 bp, 40 predicted proteins | sample 5400191 | NCBI WGS metagenome assembly WNFT01 (sample SAMN13153359, study PRJNA577476) | soil metagenome | isolation source: 80 cm saprolite under Madrone tree | place: USA:California | collected 2016-06-14 | reverse complement strand
GGATGGCACCGCGGCGGATTCATGGGCGCCTCGCTCGATCCCGCGACGCTGGACGCCCATCTCGACCGCGCGCTCAAGCACCTGTATGTCGAGATCGACGCCACTGACGCGCAGAAGCAGCAGCTCGCCCCGATCGTGAAGGCAGCGGCGCAAGATCTGCTGCCGGTGCGGGCCAGGATGCACGACGCGCGCCGGCAGGCGGTCGCGCTATTATCGCAGCAGCACGTTGACCGCGCCGCGCTCGAGGCCCTTCGGGCGGATCAGCTGAAGCTGGCCGAGAACGCATCGCAGCGCCTCACTCAGGCGCTCGCCGATGTGGCCGACGTCCTCACACCAGAACAGAGACAGCAGCTCGCCGAGCGCATCAACCGCCGGCATGGCCACCGCGAGTAAGCTACCGATGTGACGACGCCGCACATCCTGATCATCGAAGACGATGCCCGCCTCGCCGAGATGGTGTCCGAATATCTCGGCAAGGCGGGCTTCCGCGTCGCCGTCGCCTCGGAAGGCCGGACCGGGCTGGAGCGGGTGACGCGGGAGCCGTTCGATGCGCTGGTGCTCGACCTCATGCTGCCCGACATGGACGGGCTCGAGGTGTGTCGGCAGCTCCGTGCGAAATCCGACCTCCCGGTGCTGATGCTGACCGCGCGGGGCGAGGCGATGGATCGCGTCGTCGGCCTGGAGATGGGCGCCGACGACTACCTGCCCAAGCCGTTCGAGCCGCGAGAGCTGCTGGCCCGCCTGCGCGCGATCCTGCGTCGCGGCCGGTCTGGCGGCCCGGCGAACGTGCTGCGCTTCGGCCGACTCGAGATCGATCGCGACGCCCGCATCGTGCGCATCGAGGGCGCAGAACGCGCCCTCACCGGATACCAGTTCACGTTGCTGATCGCGCTGGCCGAGAAGGCTGGCCGCGTCTTGTCTCGAAATGCCCTGATGGATCTCGTCAAGGGCGAGGCTCTCGAAGCGTTCGACCGATCGATCGACGTCCACATTTCGAGGATCCGCGCGGCGATCGAGGACGATCCGAAGCGGCCGCGTCGAATTCTCACCGTGCGCGGCGCTGGCTACGTGTTCGCCAGGCAGCAGGACTGATGCGTCGGCTCTATCTGCGCATCTATCTCGCCGTGCTCGTCAGTCTTGCGGTGTTCGCGCTTTGCGCGGGACTCGTGTGGCGCCAGTTCGGCGACGCCGGCCCGGCGAGCCACGCGTTCAACGTCGCCGGAACGCTTGCGCAGAACGTGTTGCCTCCCGCCGGGGCGCCGAAGGCCGAGCAGCAGGCGGCGCTCGAACGGCTCGCCGAGAATCTGCGGGCTGACGTCGCGCTGTTCGCCGCCGATCGCTCACTGCTCGCGGCCGTCGGCGAGCCCTTGCCAGCACCGAACTCGGCGCGCGAGCGCGGCGGCTGGCAACGCCGCTGGGGTGGCCCGCCTGCGGGAGCGCTCCACCTGCCCGACGGCAGGTGGTTGGTTGCGAGTGTGCCGCGCGGCCACCGGCATCCTGGATTCCCCCTTTTCCTCGTGGTTGCGCTGCTCGCGCTCGCCGTCGGAGTTGGTGCCTATCCCGTCGTGCGCCGACTGACCGCCCGGCTGGAACGTTTGCAGGCAGGCGTTGAGTCACTCGGCGCCGGAGACCTCTCGGCCCGAGTGAAAGTGGAAGGTCACGACGAGGTGGCGCGGCTGGCCGAGAGCTTCAACCGGGCCGCCGACCGCATCGAGGGGCTGGTCGGCGCGCACAAGTCGCTCCTGGCCAACGCCTCGCACGAGCTGCGCACGCCGCTCACGCGCATCCGCATGGCGGTGGAGCTGATGAGGGAGGGTACTGACTCACGGCGCAAGCGTGACGTCGAGCGCGACATCACCGAGCTCGACACGCTGATCGACGAGATCCTGCTGGCCAGCCGCCTGGACGTCGTGACCGAGCGCGGAGCGGAGGAGGACGTGGATCTGCTCGCGCTCGCGACCGAGGAGTGTTCGCGATACGAGGATGCCGAGGTCGAGGGCCAGCCGGTCACCGTGCGCGGCGACCCGCGACTGCTCCGCCGGATGATAAGAAACCTGCTGGAGAACGCCAGGCGCCATGGCGCGCCGCCAATCGAGGTGCGCGTGAACCGCGCCGACGGCATGGCGGAGCTGCGCGTTTACGACCACGGGCCGGGTATTCCAGACGCGGAACGCGAGGATGTGTTCCGACCGTTCCACCGGTTCGCGGGCGCCAGGGACCGTGGAGGGACGGGACTGGGGCTGGCGCTGGTCCGCCAGATCGCGCGCCGTCACGGTGGCGACGCGCGCTATCTGGGCCGTGAACCGGCCGGAAGCTGCTTCGTCGTCAGCCTGGACGCATCTCCGAGCCCCGCACGATGAGCGACGACGTGCTCAGACCCTCTCGACGATGTGCAGGCCACGCTGGCGATCGATCAGGTACATGAGGCCCCGGCTGTCGTAGCAGACGTCGTTGCTGCAGACGCGACTGGCGCCCTCGGGCACCGGAGGAACGAACGACGCGACCTCGCGCGGGGCGTGGGGCTTCGAGATATCCACGATCCTGAGGCCGTGGGCGAACCAGGCCACCGGGATTTCCGTGCCGCGCACTTCTTCGGCAGGCTGGTGGCAACCGGTGAACTCGGGCTGCGGCGAGCCGTCGATCCCGTCGACCTGAAAGCTGGCGAACGGGGTGGGGCGGGTCTCGTCGGTGATGTCGACGAGCCAGAGGAACGACGACGTGGCGTCCTTGGTGAGACGCAGGACGTCTTCGTCGGCGACCAGCATGATTTGACGTCCCATGAGCGGGAAGGGGACGGGCAGCGTCGTGTGGGTCGGCCACGGGAAGGGAGGACTCCAGTCGAGTCCTGATACGTAGCGCGGCTTTCCCATGTCCTCGATGTCGAGGATCACGAAGCCGCCGTGCCAGTACGAGACGTAGAGCCGGTTGCCGCGACGGATCGGGTGATGGCACCGGTGGGCGCGGCCCTCCCAGCTCGGCGTCTCGCCGCCGGCGATCCACTGGCCCGGCATCCACCAGCGCCCGACCTCTTCCGGCTTCGCCGGGTCCTTGAGGTCGAGGATCATCACGATGTTGCCGCGATAGCCGTCGAGATCGGGCGAGAGATACGCGTAGCGTCCGTCGAAGGTGAAGCGATGGAGGCCCTTCCACTCGACGAAGGTGATCTCGCGTGGGCGCTCGGGGTGACTCACGTCCCAGATACCGAGGCCGCCACGAAAGTCGGGCGAGACCTCGGTGCGGGGCGGCGCTTCGCGGTTGACCAGCATCACGCCATCCACCGCGCGGACCTTGTGGGAATGACAGCCGGCCGGAATGGTCACCTCGGCCAGCTTGCGCGGCTGCTTCGGATCGCTCACGTCGACGATGGTGGTCCCGTGCGGCGCCTTCATGTGGGCGACGTAGGCCGTCGTCCCGCTCACCACGACCTGGCCGCCGCCCGGACAATCGAAATACCCGACCTGCCGGATGCCTCGCGCTTGCGTCATGACGCCTCCCTCGGCCCGGAAGGATAGCGCAAGACGTCCGGAATATAATGTCGCGCGTGAAACCACATGTGCTCGAGTTCGGTATGGGCGTCGACGTTCACGGGCAGGATTCCACCAAGGCGGCCTGTCGCGCGGTGTCGGATGCGATCCGGCACTCGAGCCTGCCCTTCTTCCGTGACATTCGCGAGCGGGGCGGTCGGATGTTCGTGGACGTGACCGTCGCGGTTCCGGATCCCGCGTCGGTGGACGTCGAGCAGGTCAGGCGCGAACTGCCTCACGGGGAGGTCACGATCCGCCCGGTGGCGGGCGGGCTGCGCGTTCCCGGGTCCGACACCATCATCGCGTGCGTCGCCATCACCGTCGGCATCGAGGAGGGAGAGGCCCGGTGATCGCCGTCAGGCTGGTTCTCGCCCTCGCGCTGATCCTGGCCACGAGCGCCATCGCCGCGGTCGACCGCGGTCCGATCAGGATCGGGATGCTGGTGCCCCAGACGGGGCCGCTGGCAGCGAACGGCAAGGAGATGGAGAACGGCTTCAGGCTCTACCTCGAGGAACAGGGCCAGCGCATCGGCGGACGTGAGATCAAGCTGTTCGTCGAGGACACCGAGGCCAAGCCGGCCACCGCGCTCACGAAGGCGCGGGCGCTCATCGAGAGCCAGAGCGTGCAACTCCTCGTCGGGCCGCTCAGTACGGCCGAAGCCTATGCGCTCCTGCCCTACATCGAGGCGCGAAAGATCCCGACGCTCTCGCCCACCGTTGCCGCTGAGGACCTGACGCAGCGCCGCCGCAGCCAGTACGTCGTGCGCACCGGGTGGTCGGCGGGCCAGCCCGCGCATCCGTTCGGTCCGTGGGTCGTCGAGACGCTCAAGTATCGGAAGATCGCGATCGTCGCCCAGGACTTCGCGTTCGGCCACGAGTCGAGCGCCGCCTTCCAGCGAACGTTCGAGGACGCCGGCGGTCAGGTCGTGCAGAAGCTCTTCGCGCCGCTCGGCACCGCCGACTACGGGCCCTATCTGGCCCGGCTGCGGCGTGACGTCGACGCGGTCTACGCGGCCGCTGCGGGCGCCGACGCGCTGCGCTTCGTGCGCCAGTACGCGGACGCCGGGCTCAAGGAGCGCCTGCCGCTGATCGGCAGCGGCAACTTCACCGACGAGCACGTGCTCCGCAACATGGACGACACCGCGCTCGGCATCGTGACCGCGCTGCACTACTCGGCGGCGCTGGCCACGCCCGCCAACCAGCGCTTCGTCAAGGCCTACGAAGCGCGCTTCAACCAGATGCCGTCGTATTACTCGGAGGGGCCGTACGCGGCGGGGAGCGCGCTCAAGGCCGCGCTCGACGCGGTGGGGGGCGAGATCGAGGACGCGCCGAAGTTCCTGGCCGCGCTCCGCAAGGTGAACATCACGGACGCGCCGCGCGGGCCGATCACCTTCGACGATTACGGGCATCCGATCCAGAACATCTACGTGCGGCGGGTGGAGCGCGTCGACGGCAAGCTCCAGAACACCGTGATCCACACGTTCCCCAAGGTCTCCCAGTTCTGGACCTACAAGCCGGACGAGTACCTGAAGAATCCCGTCTACTCACGGGACTGGCCGCCCTGCAAGGCGTGTTGACGACGAAGATGGCGGCGACGTGACCGGCCTCGGCCTCCGGCGGCTGCAGCATCTCGTCCTCTACGTCGCCGACGTCGAGCGGAGCGTGCGGTTCTACGTCGACGTGCTCGGCTTCGAGATCCAGCGCAGGTATCCGAAGGCGGCATTCCTGAAGATCCCGGGAACGGTCGACGATCATCACCTCGGCCTGTTCGAGGACACCGGCATCGGTCGGCCTGACGAGCACGTTGCGCGCATGGACCACGCGGCCTGGGAGGTCGGCGACCTGACGGACCTGGCGCGGGCGCGCGAGCGGCTCATCGCCGCGCGCTCCCTGGTCGGCCAGGCCGATCACGGCACGAGCCTGTCGCTCTACGCCAAGGATCCCGATGGCCTGGAGTTCGAGCTTTCTAAGAACATGGGGGCCCCGAAATGGCCCCCAAGCCCCCCAACGTTCGGAGCGCCGCGGCGAAGCCGCGACGCTCCTCAATATCCGGGACTGGCGAAAACGGCTCCGCGCTTCTTCGACGTCATCTAGACGCGTCTGGACCGGGATGGCAGGCGGCGTGTAGAGTACAAGGCGTCGCGAGATCAGCGGGCCAATACTGGAGGACACGATGGGCAACTCAGCTCGAACACCGCGCGGGATCAATCACGTCGTGCTCAACGTGACCAACCTCGAGGTCTCGCACCGCTTCTGGACCGAGACCATGGGCTTTCGCTGTGTTGCCGCGCTGAAGCAGGAGCCCGGCCGCCCACGCCCCAAGATGCGCTTCTACTCCGGCGTCGATTCGAGTGGCGACGTCACCCATCACGACCTGGCCCTGATGGAGATCAAGGCGCCCGCCACCAACGGCGGCAAGAGCGAGGCGTGGACGCTGCAGGGCCGCGGCGTCGGCCTGAACCACGTCGCCATCGCCTGGCCCGATCGTGAGTCGTGGCTCGCCCAGATCGAGTTCATGCAGGAAAAGGGCGTGCCGTTCCTGCGCCGGGTCAACCACGGGATGACCCACAGCGTGTACATCGAGGATCCCGATGGTCATGGGATCGAGGTGCTCTACGAGCTGCCCCGCGAGGTGTGGGAGCACGACATCGACGCCGCCCAGAACTACGTCGAGAACCTTCCCACCGCCGGCGCCGAAGCCCTCGTGGACCGGACGGACAATCCGGTGTTCGAGGGGACGCGATGAGCGACAAGCTCCTGCTCGAGAAGGATGGCCCGATCGGCTGGATCGTGTTCAACCAGCCGGAGAAGCGCAACGCGGTGAGCCAGGAGATGTGGGAGCTCATGCCCGAGTACGTCAACGACCTGGCCAAGGACGAGGCCATCCGCGTGGTCATCCTCCGCGGCGGCGGCGACCAGTCGTTCGTGTCGGGCGCCGACATCTCCCAGTTCAAGGACAAGCGCAAGAACATGGCCGACGAGGAGGAGTACCGGCGGATCTCGGCCCGTGGCCAGGACTCGCTCACCACGCTGCAGAAGCCGCTGATGGCGATGATCCACGGCTACTGCGTGGGCGGTGGGGTCGGCGTCGCGCTGACCTGCGACATCCGCATCGCGTCCGATGATGCGCGCTTCGGCATTCCTGCGGCGCGCCTCGGCCTCGGCTATCACTATCGCGGCATGGACAAGCTCATGGCTCTGGTCGGCCCCGCCTACACCAAGGAGATCTTCTTTTCGGCGCGCACGGACTTCAGCGCCCAGGATGCGCTCCGCATGGGGCTGATCAACCAGGTCATTCCCAAGGCCGAGCTGGAGAAATTCACGCGTGACTACGCGCTGAAGATCGCCCAGAACGCGCCGCTCACCCTGCGCTCGGCCAAGGAGACGGTGAACCAGCTCCTGCGGCCGGCCGGCGAGCGCGACCTCGGCCTGCTCGACACGCTGATCGCCGACTGCTTCAACAGCCAGGACTATCAGGAAGGCGTCAAGGCGTTCGGCGAGAAGCGCCGCCCGAAGTTCCAGGGACGCTGACGACCGCGTAGCGGAGCGGGCCGCCAGGGCGTAGCGCGTCGAACGGGTAGCACGTCAGCAGCACGAGATAGTTCGCGCCGGCGCCCGTGCCGATGACGGCCGTGCGCGCGTCGATCACGAACGCCTCGTCCACCACGAAGCGCGCGGTGTGCCCTCCCATCGTCTCGACGACAATTTCGTCCCCCGACTTCAGATGCTGCAGGAAGCGGAAGTGGGTGTCGCGGTGGCCGGTGACGACCGCGACTCCCGGCGCACCGGGTACGGTCGTGCCCGAGACGAGGCCGGGGCCGAAGGCCAGCGCACTGCCGGTGGCGCCGGCGAGCACGATGAGATCGACGCCGTGGCTCGGGACGCGCATCCGTGCCACCGGCCACGTGTCCGCCCACGGCCACGGCTTCGCCCTCGGCTCGCCCGCGAGCGTCCGTCCCCATGCACGACGGAGCAGATACTGAGCGAGCGTGGCCTTGGTGTTGATCGCGATGCCGTGGCCGAGCTGCCACAGCCCGATGGCGAGGAGCACGGCAACCGCGGTGGTGTAGACCGTCCGACGAAGCACGCGCATCACGATGCGAGCCCCGCGAATCGCCGACACGCGACGAGGACAGCTGCCGCCAGGAGCAGACTCACTCCGACGACGATGTGAAGCGGTGCAGCCGTCGCGCCCTGGCCGAAGCCGAGCAGCGCCTGGTAATCCCAGCCAGCGGGGAGATTGGTTTCGAGCGCGTGGGTCGCGAGCCCAGCATCGTCCGGCCGGGCCGGGGTCACGTCGACCGCGACCAGACTCGTGTAGGGGCTGACGAGGTGATGCGCCAGCGCGATGTCGAGCACCGCCTCGCGGATCGTGTCGTCCGCTCCGCCCGCGCCTCGCGCATCGAGCAGCGAGGCGATCTGGGCCCGCGCCCAGTGCACCGACAGCCCCGAGCCGCCGTCGCTCTGTTGCAGTGCCACTTCCTGCTCCCAGTTGACCGACCCGACCCGGCCCCGCAGCACGGCGCGCGACGGTGGCCGTTCGGTGCGGAGCGTGAGCATCACCGGCTCACCGAGATAGAGATCGGGGATGCGGGCCGGCAGGACGTCCGCCTCGCCGGCGCCGGGCAGCTCGAGATGGAGATCGGTGATCGCCGGTGATTCGAGCTTCCGAAACAACGTCAGCATCTTGTCCTGCACTTCGCCCGGGCTGCCGATGTAGGTGAACGTCCCGCGGCCCAGCCGCGCCGCCTCGCGCATGAAATGGCTGTTGGGCGCCGACCCGATGCCGATCGTGAAGAGACGACTGTCGCCAAGGCGCTGACGGATGACCTGAAAGAGCTGTTCTTCGTTGCCGACTTCACCGTCGGTCAGAAAGATCACCTGACGCAGCCGGTCGGACGCGGCCTGCGCGGCGAGCGCACGCATGAGCGCGGAAAGCATCTCGGTGCCGCCGGATGCCCGGATGCCGTCGACGTACCGCTCGGCCGCGTCCAGATTCTGGCGGCTCGTCGGCTGAGCCTCGGCGAAGAGGCTGTCGGTGCGGTGATTGAAGCGCACGACGTTGAAGCTGTCGCCCGGCTGAAGCCGTGCCAGCGCGAGCTTGAGCGCAGCGCGCGCCTGCTCGATCGACGCTCCGGCCATGGAGCCGGAGTTGTCGAGCACGAAGATCACTTCGCGAGGCGCGCGCAAGCGGTCCAGGGCCCGGGGAGGCATCAGCATCAGCAGCGCGTACGTGCGATCGCCGGTCTGGTCGGTGAAGAGCGCCGCCGTCGGTTCGGCGCCCGCGGCGGGTTGCCAGACCAGCTCGAAATCGCGATCGGCTGGCACCTCGATGTGCTCGAGGCGGATCTCGAAGCGCCCCCCGTTGAGCGGCGTGGTGTGGATGCGATGGTAGGACGACTCGAGTGCCGCGAGCGGCACGCCGGGATCGAGCTCGATGCGAAGGCTCACCGGGTTGATCGGGCCACGGCCCGGTGGAGCGACGAGCGGCGTGATTCTCGAAGCATCGGGGACGGCATCGGTGTCGGCCGCCCAGCCTTGCCCGCTCGAGACGGGCAACGGCACGCCGGGGATGTAGCGTGGACCGACGACCATCGGGAAGCGGAGTCGGAAACGCCCCGCGTCGTACCGCACGGCGTGCTGATACTCGATCTCGATCGCGATGGCCGCACCGGGCGGGATGTTGGCCAGCGACGTCGTAAAGACGTTCGGCCGCTCCTGCTCGACGAGGCTCGTGCGCTTGCCTTCATGCTTGGCCTGCTCGTAGGTGGCCTTGGCCGCGGCGCGCTTCTGGATGACACCGTCGATGACCCGGTCCCCGACCCACATGCGCAAGTGATCGACGGCGGCGTCGTCGGGCAAGGGGAAGACGTACAGCGCTTCCGCCCACTGGTCGCTCGGATTCGTGAACTCCTGGCGCACCGTTGCCCGGGCCACCATGCCGGTGACCCGCAGCTCGACGTCGGTCCTGACGACGGGCGCCGGCCCAGGCGCGGGGTGCTCGGCGGTACGCCAGAACAGCGTGCCCTCACTGACGCGGGTGCCCTTTGCCGGTGCCGCCGGCACCGGCAGGGCGGAGGCGACGATGAGCATCAGGAGCAGCGCGAGACTCGTTCTGATCGTGCTCATCGCTCGCCTCCGCCTCGATGCCTCAGGGCTGGTCGTTCGTGTCGCGGACGCTCTCACGGCCCTCGGCGCTCACCGCGCGGACGGGCGTGGCGGCGGCGCGGGTGAGCTTCCGGATCTCGACGTGGACCCGGCGGTTGAGCTGCTGGCATTCCCGACTGGGTTCGTCGCAGATCGCGCCGTCGGGCCCGACGGCCGCGACCTTTACGGTGGGCTCGGGCACGCCCAGCTCGACGAGGAACTGTTTGACCGCCTCGGCGCGTTGCCGGGACAGCAGCTTGTTGTACTCGGCCGGGCCCTGACGGTCGGCGTAGCCCTGAACGAGGACCGCCCACGTGCTGGTCTTCTCCATGACGGCGGCCTTGTCCTGGAGCAGGTGCACGGCCTGGGCGGTGAGACGGGTACTCTTGAACTCGAAGTAGATGTCGGCGTGAAGCGGCTCCGGCCCGGTCGGCGAAGGCGCCGTCTCGCTCGGCTGGGTCGTACGCACAGCCGGCTTGGACGAGGCCTCCGCGCCGCGAGAATGGATCCAGTACGCGGCCGTCGTCCCCGCGGCGGCGATCATCAGCGCCCCCAGCGCCACCGCCACCAGACCTGTTCCGTTCCTGCTCGTGCTCGCCTGCTGCTCTCGGTTGTCCATAGGTGTTGCCTCCTTGGGCAGGCGACGGAGAGCAACGGGCGAGCCACTTTCAGGTGCGAATGATTCCGCGGTCTTCGGTCGCGTCGCGATCGTCACGATGCGGGGCGATCCCCGCATCCCCGCGCGGGACCCGCATTGGGGGGACGGGCGCGTCAGCTACTCGAACTTCTTGCGGACCAGGGACTCCAGCGAGCGGAAGTGGCGGTCGGGCAGGTTCTTGAAGCGACGGCGACAGGCGGCCACGGCGGCCTCGGCGGACGCGAAGCCCTCGACCGAGCGGAGCAGGTGCTCGTGGTACTCCGCGAGCTTGACCTCCACGGCGCGCACCAGCCGCGCCTCACCGGCCAGGGCGAGCGCCGCCTTCCCGCGATCGCCGCCGGCGTCGACGAGCGCCGCAAAGCCGAGTCCTTTGAGCCGCTGAGTCACCGTGCTGCGATCCCAGCCGAGTGCTCGCGCCGTCGCCTGCATGTCGAAGCCACGCCGGCGGAGGCAGCTCAACACCGCGGAGTCGTCGGTGGCCGTCGCGCCAGCCGCGCTCTTCGTCGGCAACCTGAGATCCTCCACGCCGAGCACGAGTCCGGAAGCCAGGGCCACAGCCTGCTCGAGGCAGTGACGGAGCTCGCGCACGTTGCCGGGCCATGGATAACGCTGTAGCGCCAGGACCGCGGCATCGGACAACGTCACTGACCTGCCGGCCTCCGCGCCGGCCTGTTCCAGGAGCCGGGTGGCGAGCGGGGCGATGTCGTGGCGTCTGTCGCGCAGCGGCGGGAGGCGCAGCACCAGGCCCTTGAGCCGGAAATAGAGGTCCTCGCGAAACCATCCCTCGGCGACGCCGCGCTCGAGATCGCGATTGCTGGCGGCGACGATCCGGACGTCCACCGACACCGGACGCGTCGCGCCGACCTTGTAGAACGTCTTCTCCTGGAGCACGCGCAGCAGCTTGCCCTGATGATCGGCTCGCAGCTCGCCGATCTCGTCGAGGAACAACGTGCCTCGATCGGCCTGCTCGAAGTAGCCCTGGCGCTCGCCGACCGCCCCGGTGAAGCTGCCCTTGACGTGACCGAAGAGCTCGCTCTCGAAGAGCTCGGGAGGAATGGCCGCCATGTTGACGGCGACGAACGGCTGATCGCAGCGAGGACTCAACGTGTGGGCCGCCCGGGCGAACAGCTCCTTGCCCGTGCCCGGCTCGCCGCCGATGAGGATCGGCAGCGACGATGGAGCGGCGCGCTCGAGATCACCGAACAGCGCCAGCACGTCCGGATCACGCGTGATGATGCCGAGCTCGGCGCAGCGCTCGACGAGTCGCTGGCGCTCGACATCGGACAACCGGCCCGCGGCGGGCTCGACGCGCCCGTCGCCCTCGAGCTCCCGCAGGCGGCGCCGCGTTGCCTCTTCCTGTGATTGCGCGTCGGCGACCTGAGCTCGCAAGGCCTCGACAGCACGTAGCAGCTCACGCTCGGTGCCGGTCGAGCGAGCAACGGCCGCACGCGCGGCCTCGAGATCCTCCTCGAGCGACTCGACGGTGGACTCCTGACGCACGAGCGCCTGCCGGATCGCGTGGACGTCACCCTCGACGAGACGAAGTCGATGGAACGCACAGATCTGACGCCACACGACCGCGACCGCTCCGGCCACGCCGGCGGCGGCGAGAGGCACGAAGATCGGCAGCAGGAAACCCGTTCGCTGCGGCACGACATGGAGCGCGGCCTGATAACCGGCGACCGTGAGGACGAGCGCGCCGGCCGCCTGCCACCCGCGAAGCGTCAGGAAGGTCCAGGCCACGGCGGTCGCCACGACGAGCGCCGCGAGCGCTGTCCACGTCAGCGGGACGTCGCGCCGCCAGGACCATGTCAGCGCGGCGTTGGCGACCTGGGCCTGGATCGCGCCCTCGGACAGCAGCCCAACAGGAGTGCGCCGCTCCATGGAGCCTGGATCGAGGAGCAGCAGGACGATCTTGCCGTCGACGAGGCCCTGGAGACGGTCGCGCTGCCCCTGCTCGATCGCCGTCCACACCTCGGAGAAGGTGAGCGTGGGCAGGAGCGGGGCGAACGTCATCAACGCACGGCCGTCGCGATCGACCGGTATCGCGTCGAGCGCGGCGTCGCGCGATGCTGCCACGAGCGCCAGGCCCCACGCCGGCACCGAACGGTCGACGACACCGGCGCTCACCGGAATTCGGCGCACGACGCCATCGGGGTCTGGCGGCGCCAGCGTGTGGCCGAGCGACCGCGCGTGCTGGGCGAGGGCGGGCACCGGCTCGCCAGGCACGATGGCGAAGACGACGTTGCCGGCGAGCGCGGTGGCCTGACTCAGGAGCGCGTCGCCGGTCGGGCCGCCGCGTCCGGGCGCGCCCGGCAGACCGAGCGGGACGTCGATGCCGATCGCGGCGGCGCCCGCGCGCGCGAGCGCGGTGACGACGCGGGCCAGCACGGCCCGATCCCACGTATCGGCGCTGAAGCGGGCGTCGCTCGCTCCATCACGCGTGATGAGCACGAGCGCGGGGCTGACTCTCGCAACCTCACGCGGGCGAACCGACCATTCGAACGCCGTGACCGGAGATCGAGCCGCAGCGAGAGCCCCGACCGCAGCCACGGCTGCGATGAGCCCGATCACGCCCGCCGCGACGAGGCGCGCGATCACGATCCTCCTAGCGGATCGGCGGGCGGAGGCCCTCGGCGGCCGCGCTCTCGAGATAGCCCAGGATCCGCGCATCGTGGGCGGGAAGCTGGCCGTCGACGCCTCGCTCGTACAGCGTCTCCAGCAGGCGCTGAGCCGGCTCGCCGAGCGCCGCGGCCTCGTGGATGAGGATCGGCACGGCGTCCGCGACGCGTCCCTGCCCGAGCAGCGCCTCGCCCACCGACGCATCCGGGGTCGGGGTGAGCTCGGGGAAGCGGTTCCAGAGATCCGTTCGGTAATCGCGGAAGGCCTGTTCGGCGGCGACGCGATCGGGAGCGCCACGGCGCCCTCGTCCGAGCGCAACGGTTCGGAGTTGGCCGAGGGCGTCGTGTGCCTGGCTCACCCCCTGGTCGGCAGCGCTGAACCACCAGCGGACGGCCAGGCTGAGGTTGCGCTCGACGCCGGCGCCGGTGGCGTACGCGGTGCCGACGAAATACTGGGCGCGGGCGTGCCCGCCCGCCGCCGCCGCGAGCAGCTCGGGGATCGCCTCGGCGTCCCGACGCTGGAGCTTCAGCACGAGGCCGATGTTGTACCGGGCGTCGAGATTCTGCGGGTCGGCAGTGGAGGCGCGGCGGTACGCGTCGATCGCGCCGTTCAGGTCACCCCGCGCATAGCGCACGACGCCGAGGCTGTAATGAGCCTGCCCGAGATCGGGGTGAGCGCGGAGCACCGCGTCGAGCTCGAAGCGCGCCGCCTCCCACTCGCGTCGGGCGATCAGCGTGGAGGCCAGAGTCAGCCGTGGAGCGACCGCGTCGGGGTTCTGGCGCAGCGCCGCGCGCAGCTCCTCGACGGCACCGTCGAGGTCGCCCATGTTGTAGAGCGCGAGCCCCAGCGCGGCCCGGGCGTCGACCCGTTCTGGGGCGGATCGCAGCGCCGCGCGCAGCGATGTCGCCGCGCCCGCCATGTCGCCGGCGGCCAGCAACGCCTGCCCGCGCTCGAAGGCGGCCTGCGTCTCGCTCGGCGCCTTTGGCGGAGCGACCGACACCGTGGAGGGGGGAGGAGGTGTGGTCGGAAGGACTACGGGCCCGGACGCGGGGACCGCGGAGCAACCCGCGTAGAGCAGGACGACGAGCAGAACGACCGGTACCAAGCCGTCATCGATGATAGCAGGTCAGAACCCGAGGAATTCTCGGAGCGCCGCGAGGACGGCCTCGGGGTTGTCCTCGTGCAGCGTGTGAACCGCGCGCGGGATCTCGACGAACTTTCCTCGCGGAAGCTCCTTGGCCATGCGTTCGGCCACGTCGCGGTCGAGGACGGTGCTCTCGGCCCCGCGCAGCACCAGCGTCGGCGGCTTGATCGCGCGCACGATCCCCCACCAGTCCACGTCCGGCTGAGTCCGATGCGTCTTCACCGTGGGATGCCACTTCCACACCAACGCGCCGTCGGCGCGCTGGCGGAGGCTCTGGGAGACGACCCAGCGGTAGTAGTGGATGCCGGGATAGGGATTGGCGCGCAGCAGGTGGCGCGCCGCCTGCTCGATGCTCTCCCACGTGTCGGGCTCCGGAGGTCCGGACGACGGCGCGCTGGCGCGCGCGCTGATCTCGGGGCCGATGTCCACGATGACCAGGCGCGCGACGTCGTCGGGCCGCTTCGCGGTGAAGTACATCGCGTTGCGGCCGCCCATCGACAGGCCGATGAGGATGGGCGAGCGCAGGTCGAGCTGATCGATCACGCCGGAAAGGTCGTCGAAGGCGACGACGGCGTTGTAGACGTCGGCCGGATCGCTGTCGCCGTGGCCACGCTGGTCGAGCGCGTACACGTGAAAGTGCGGCTGGAGCGCGAGGCTCAACGTGTCCCACGCATGGGCGTGGCCGGTGAAGCCGTGCAGGAGCAGCAACGGCGGCCGCCCGCTCCCGCCCCAGTCCAGTACGCGAAGGCGCAGCCCCTTGACGGTGACGTCTCGCTCGATCGGCCGCAGCAGGTTCATCGTCTCGAGGCCTCCGCGTCGCGGTCTTTTTCCATCTGCACGAGCAGCCGGCGCAGGATCTTGCCGGACGCCGACTTCGGGATCTGATCGATGAACTCGAGATGGCGGATGCGCTTGTGCGGCGCCACGCGCTCGGTGACGAACGCCGTGATCGCCTCGGCCGTCGTCGCGCGCGAGGCGGCGTCGGGCTTGAGCACCACGAAGGCCTTGGGCACCTCGCCGGCCTCCTCGTCCGCCTTGCGGATCACGGCTGCGTCGAGAATGGCGGGATGCGTGAGGAGGACCGCCTCGAGCTCGGCCGGCGCCACCTGCAGGCCCTTGTACTTGATCAGCTCCTTCGTGCGATCGACGATGAAGAACCAGCCGTCGGGGTCCACGTAGCCGACGTCGCCGGTGTGGTACCAGCCCTCGGGATCGATCGAGGCGGCGGTGTCCTCCGGCCGGTTGAGGTACCCCTTCATGATCTGGGGCCCGCGGATCAGGACTTCGCCTTCCTCGCCCTGCGCGACCTCGCGGCCGCTGGTGACGTCGGTGAGCTTCACCTCGGTGTTCGGGATCACACAGCCGGCCGATCCCGGCTTCACCGGGGCGTCCTTCGTCGGCGACAGGTGCGTCACCGGGCTCGCCTCCGTCATGCCGTAGCCCTGCACGACCGGGCACCCGAGCTTCTGGCTCAGCTCGCGCGCGATCGCTTCGCCGAGCGGCGCCGCGCCCGAGAAGACCATGCGCACGGTCGAGAGATCGAACTGAGCGACCGCAGGATGCTTGACCATTCCGAGGACGATCGGCGGCACCAGCGGCAGGATCGTGACCCTGTACTTCTGGACTGCGCCGAGGAACTCCAGCATGTCGAAGCGCGGCATGCTGACGATCGTCGAGCCGTTGGCCAGGCCGAGCTTCATGATCACGACCAGGCCGTAGATGTGGAAGAACGGCAGCACGGAGATCACGGTGTCCGGCTCGCGGAAGCACTCCCAGTTGCGCATGCCCTCGCACTGACAGAGGTTGGCGACCAGGTTGTGGTGCGTGAGCATGACGCCCTTGGGCAAGCCCGTCGTCCCGCTGGAGTACGGGAGGGCCACGACGTCCTGGCGCGGGTCGATGCGCACTGACGGTGGCGTCGGCGGCGCTTGCAGCAGCTCGCTGAACGGCCGCGCCCCCTCGGCGGTGCCGAACACGTAGATGTCCGGCAAGCCGGTTTTGGCCGCCGCTTCTTTCGCCTTGTCGAGGAACATCGGCACTGTGATCAGGCAGCGCGCCCGGGAATCGGTGAGCTGGTTGGCGAGCTCACCGGCCGTGTAGAGCGGATTGACGGTCGTGGTGACGCCACCCAGCGAAGCGACAGCGTTGAAGATGACGGCGTACTCGGGAAGGTTGGGGCTGTAGACGGCGAGGACGTCGCCTTTGCGGAATCCGCGCTGGTGGAGCGCGGTCGCGACTCGCCGGATGCCGTCGCTGAGCTGCCCGTAGGTGAGCGTGCGTCCGCTGGGGCCGTCGATCATGGCGGGCTTGTCGCGAAGACGATCGGCGTGCCGCAGCACGTACGCGGTGACGGTCGTTTCCGGGATGGCGACGTCGGGGTGAACGCTCCGGAAGATCATTCGCGCGATGCTATCAGCGCCGGCCGGCCCTCGTCAAAAGGCGGCGACGCGCAGTGAATGCGGTGACCGCGCGCTCAGGATACAGTAGGCGAGCTTCGCCATGTCGGACATCAGGAGATAACCATGATCGCGATCTGGGTGAAGGTCCGGGTCAAGCCGCAGGGGCGCCAGCGCTTCCTCGAAGCGATCGAGGCCGATGCGCTCGGCTCCGAGCGGGACGAGAAGGACTGTTTCCGCTTCAACGTCCTGCAGGACGAGAAGGACGAGAACATCTACTACTTCTACGAGGTCTACAAGGACCAGGCCGCGCTCGAGGCGCATCGCAAGATGCCGCACTACGCGAAGTGGCAGGCCGTCGCCGACACGCTGGACGGGCCGACCGAGCCGACGCGCTGCAAGACCGTCTTCCCGGCAGCCGCCGGGTACTGGGCCAAGTAGAGTCGCAGGCCGCGGCATCGGCGCGGTATCCTCAGGAATGAAAGATGTCGAGTCGCACTCTGACGCCAAAGGAGCGCACTTCGTGAACGACGCACAGCGCATCGCCGGCGTGCTCTCGCCGGTCGTCACACCGTTCAAGGCCGATCTCTCGCCCGATCCCGAGCGCTTCATCCGCCAGTGCCGATGGCTGCTCTCTCAGAACGTCGGCCTCGCGGTGTTCGGAACGAACTCCGAAGCCAACTCGCTGTCGGTAGAGGAGAAGATCGAGCTGCTCGAGCGGCTGGTGGGCGCTGGCCTCGATCCCGCCCGGATGATGCCAGGCACGGGCTGCTGTGCGCTCACCGATTCCGTTCGGCTGACCGCTCACGCCGTCAAGCTGGGCTGCGGCGGCGCGCTGATGCTGCCGCCGTTCTATTACAAGGGCGTGAGCGACGACGGCCTGTTCAGGAGCTTCGCCGAGATCATCGAGCGGGTGGGGGAGGCGCGGCTGCGCGTGTACCTCTATCACATCCCGCCCGTGGCCCAGGTACCGATCACGCTCGGCCTGGTCGAGCGCCTGCTCAAGGCCTATCCGCAGCAGACCGCGGGGATGAAAGACAGCGGCGGCGACTGGAACAACACGAAGGCGTTCCTCGATGCGTTCGCCCGATCGGGCTTCGACGTCTTCGCCGGCTCGGAGACCTTCCTGCTGCGCAACATGCGCGGCGGCGGCATCGGCTGCATCAGCGCCACGGCCAACGTGAACCCGGCCGCGATCGCGCGGCTCCACGAGACGTGGCAACTCGGCGACGCCGATGCCCAGCAGACTCGCCTCGACGAGATTCGCGGGACGTTCGCAAAGTTTCCGATGATCCCCGCGCTCAAGGCCGCCATCGCTCACTACGGCCACGACGCTCCGTGGGCCACCGTGCGTCCGCCGCTCGTCGAGCTGACCTCTGATCAGGCGAAGGCGCTGGTGACGGAGCTGGATCAGAAGAACTTCACGATGCCCGGGCTAGCGAACAGGATCTAGCGAGCGGGACCAGGAACTTACCTGCAGGATCAGCCAGGGCGGCGGGCTTCGAGCGCGGCCAAGCGCTCACGCACGTCGATCGCGGTCCTCAGCTCACGATCGACACCGTCGATTCTGGCGTCGAGTCGCCTGATCCCTGAAACCAGCTCGTGGCGCAGCGAGTCGATCTTCTGGTCGAGGCCGACGATCCGCTGATCGAGAACACGGATGTCCCCGCGGACTGCGTGAAGCTCAGGCGCGATGATGTCCTGGAACGCCGCCTTGACCTGGTCGTAGACACCCATCGAATTCATTGAAACAGGCGCCGGCGGGGCGCGTCAATGTGCCAATCGGAACACAGGGCGCCGGCGGCGAAGCCGGCGCCCCGTGACACGGCTACTGGAGCGGCGAGAACGAGGCCGGCAGCAGGATCTTGTTCTCCTGCGTGAGGAGACGATCGGCGCCGCCCGGCGGCGGCCAGACGCCCTTCTGCCGCGCTTCGTCCCGGATCTTCATGCGCTGGTCCATGCTCGAGTACGCCCAGATGTGGATGAAGCCGTTGGCCTGGCCGAACTCGACGCCGCCGGCGACGACGAGCGGCGACAGCTTCGTGCGCTCCGGCACCTTCGCCTCCCAGCCCTTGGCCGTGTCGGGCAGGGTGCCCGGCTTGAGCGTGTAGTAGCGCAGCTCGAAGACGGGTCCCACCTTGCCGGGCCGCACGTCGGGCAGGAACGAGAACGGCACGAGGATCTCCGACTTCATGGCGCGGACGAATTCGGAGATCTTCGGCGGCCAGTTCGGCTCCTTGGACGCCTCGCCCCGGATGCGCGCGCGCTCGGCCAGGTCCCGGTAGGGCCAGATGTGGACGATCTCGTTCAGTGGCCCGATCTCCGTGTGCAGGAAGGCGGTCAGCTCCGAGTACTTCTTGCGGTACTCGTAGCCCTCCCCGAAGCGTTTCTCGACCTCGGCCAGGCTTCCGGGCGCGATGCGGTAGGTACGGATCTCGTAGATCATGGTGCCACTCCTTTCGGTGGGGCATTATAGTCCTGTCGTGCCCGGCGATCTCACCGCGTCGTTCTTCGCGCTCACCCCCAACCGTGTCCTCGACGCCGTCGAGGTCGGCGGCCTGCGCTCCACCGGCCGCTGCCTGCCCCTGCGCGCGTTCGAGAATCGCGTCTACGAGGTGGAGCTGGAGGACGAGCGGCGGCTCGTGGTGAAGTTCCACCGGCCCGGCCGGTGGTCGCGCGAGGCGATCCTGGACGAGCACGCGTTCCTGCGCGACCTCGCCGAAGCCGAGCTGCCGGTGGTGGCGCCGCTCGATCTCGGCAAGGGCAGCACGCTGGGCGAGATCGACGGCATCTTCTACACGACCTTTCCCAAGATCCGCGGCCGCATGACCGACGAGCTCGACGCGGACGGACGGCGGCGCATCGGCCGCACCATCGGGCGCGTGCACGCCGTCGGCGCCGCGCGCCCGGCGCCCCACCGTCCGCGGATGAGCGTGGAGCGCTACGTCCACGAGCCGCTCGAGGTCCTGATGGCCGGCGACTTCATCCCGGGGAGTCTCGCGCCCCGCTATCGCGACGTCGCGATGCGCATCGCCGACGCGATTGCCAAGCCCCTGGCGGCCGCGCCGGCCCAGCGGATTCACGGGGACCTACACCGCAGCAACGTGCTGTGGACGTCGGACGGCCCGGTGCTGGTCGACTTCGACGACTTCATCACCGGACCGCCGGCGCAGGATCTCTGGCTCCTGGCGCCCGGGAACACCGAAGAGGCGCGCCGCGCGCGCTGGGAGATCGTCGAGGGCTACGAGGTTTTTCGCGAGCTCGACCGGTCGACGCTGGAGCTCTGCGAGCCGTTGCGCGCGCTTCGCATCATCTACATGTCGGCGTGGATCGCGCGCCGCTGGGACGACCCGTCGTTTCCCGTCGCCTTCCCGACGTTTCGCGACCACCGGTACTGGATGCATGAGTACGAGGCGCTCATCGCGATTGCCGAGGCGCTCGGTCCCTAGCCCCCGCGCTCGCGCGCGAGCAGAACGCCGGCGGTCACCACGACGGCGGCCGCGCTCAGCGCCAGTGACCAGTGGATGTTGATGAGCGCCCCGAGCACGCCTACCGTCACGCCGCTCCCCGCCCGCAGGCCGAGCACCGCGGTGTTGAACAGGCCGACGACGCTGCCGCGAGCCTGCGGCGGCGCGACGATCTGGACGATCGCCTGGGCCATCGACGTGAACGTGATGTTCAGCACGCCGGCCACCACGAGGATCGTGAGCGCGACGGCGTAGGTCGTGGCCAGCGGGAACAGCCCCATCGTCACCCCCCACAGCCCGGCGCAGACGATGACGGTCCGCGTTGTCGCACGAAGGAGGCTCGTGCTCTCGAGCAGCACGGCGCCCAGGACCGCGCCGGCCGCGTTGGCGGCGAGCAACGCGCTGTAGCGGACGCCCGCCGCGTCGGTCCCCAGGTCGTGCGCGTACTCCGGCATCAGTGCCTGGTAGGCGTTGCCGACGAAGAACGACGTGGCGCCGCCGAGGACGATCATCGTCGCGATGCGCGGATCCGAGCGCGCCTCGCCGAAGACGTGCCAGGCTTCGGTCAGCCCGAAGCGCGCCCGTCGAGGCGCCTCGCTGCGCCGGCCGTGGCCGGTGTAGGGCACGCGGATGAGGAAGATCGTCAACGGAAGGTAGATCAGCACGTTGGCCAGGATGCCCCACGCCGGTCCCAGCCACAGCATGAGCCCGCCACCCACGGCCGGGCCGAACAGGATCGCGAGGTTCCGGCTGCTGGCGTTGAGCCGGATCGCGCTGTGGAGCTGCTCGGCGCCGACCATGTCGTGCAGGATGAGCTGGACCGCCGAGATGCCGACGACGCCGGCCGCGCCGTGGATGAGGAGGAGGACGACGGCGTGCCAGACGCGAAGCGAATTGGTGAGGAAGAGGACACCCCACGAGATCGACGCGAGCACGAAGAGGCCCTGGCCCATCTGGATGAGCCGCCGGCAGTCGTAGCGATCGGCCAGCGCCCCCGTGTAGACCGAGAAGAGGAGGAAGGGCACCCAGTGGCTGATGACGGCGAAGCCGCCGAGCGTCGGCGAGTGGAACTTCTGGAAGATGACCCAGTAACTGATGACGTGCTCGACGTTGTCGGCCGTGGCGGCCAGGAGGGCAAAGAAGAAGAAGCGACGATAATCGGGAACGTGCAGCGCCGCGAAGCGCGCGGCAGGCGGACCAGAGGCTCGGATCACGGGTCGATCGAGTCTACTACGCGGCGGCGGCCTCGCCCGCCTTATCCCTATTTCGTCGAGCAGCTCCCGTTCGTGCACTTGTCGCCGACCACCGCGATGCCCTGGATCTCGATCTCCATCCCGGGCCGGGCGAAGTTCGACACGGTGATGAGCGCGCTCCCCGGGAAGTTGCCGTCCGGGAACATCTCTCGACGGATCTGCACGAAGCGATCACCGTAGCGCGCGTCCTTGATGAAGACCGTCATGGTGACCAGGCTGGCCAGCGTGCCGCCGGTGCGCCGCAGCGTCTGGTCCATCAGCGCGAAGACGCGCCGGGCCTGCGCCTCGAAGTTGCCGCTGATGTCCTTGCCGTCACCGTCCGTCGTCGCGGTCTGCCCCGCCATCCACACGATGCGGCCACCGTCGGTGACCACGGCCGGTGAGAATGCGCGGCTCTTCTGGAAGTCGGTCTTCTCCAGATAATCGGCGGCGTGGGCGACGGTCCCGATGGTCACGAGCAGAGCGGTGGCCAGCCTGAACGCGGTCTTCGTCATCACGGTGCCTCCCTTCGGCGGTGGCACTAGCTCTACCGCGCACCGCCGGAGAGCGTCAACACCGTGGGTCAGCCGCGGGCTACAGCGATCGAAGGAAGTTCAGCAGATCCTGTTTCTGGGCGTCGCCGAGGCTCCGGAAGCGACCGACCACGCCGTTGGCTTCGGACGACCGATACTTGAGGTTGCGGATGCTCTTGTGCGCGAAGATCGCTTCCAACAGATCGGTCGTGCGTCCATCGTGCAGGAGGAAGATGCGCTGGCCGAGGCCCCACAGCGGCGCCGTCCTGAATTCATCGCCATCGGCCAGGCCTTGCACGATGTCGTCGGCCAGGCCCGGTCCCATGTTGTGCAGTAGGAGGTCGGAGTACAGGTTGACGGGCTGATTGTTGAGCGCGGTCACCGGAGAGTTGGCCGTCCGGAGCATCGGCGTGTGGCAGAGCGCGCAGCCGACCGTGACGAAGAGCTCCTTGCCGTGGGTGATGGAAGCGCTACCACCCGGCATGGTAGTCGACGGCTCCGGCGGGGCGAGGAAGCGCATGAAGAAGGCGAACTTCTCGACGTCGCTGATCGCGCCGGTTCCCGTGGCGGCATCCACGTCCGTCGTGTCGTTGGGCACCGTCCTGAACTGGCAGGCTTCTTCGCGTTCCTGCGGAAAGAGCTCGTTGCTGATGCCCTGCTCGACGTTGTAGGCTTCGCCGGCGAACATCAGGAGCGATTTGTTCTGGGCTTTCCACCCGAAGCGCGTGATCGTTCCGTCGTTGCCTGAGCGGTTCGGGTCGCCGGTCGGAAGGAGCCGCTGCGGACGGCCCCGGATCCCGAGCGTGGCTCGGGCGGCGGCGCTGGCCGTGTGGTTGGCGAGGATCGCGGCGTCGGGGATCGCCTCGATCAAGCCGAGGCCGAACGTCGGTGTGGGAATCCGGAAGCTGACGTTCTTGCGAGCGACGTGGGCCTCAAAGTCTTCCTGGTGAATGGAGCAGCCGGTCGCGTCGCCGGTCTCGTCGCGCCGGCCGCTGATGACGAAGAGCGCGTGCACGCCGCCGTCGCGGCTACCGTCGGCCTTGTACTTGAAGCGGGCCTCGCGCACCGGCCCGTCTTTCTTGATGAACGATGGGACAACGTTCCGCGCTCCCATCGCGGTCGCCACCCCGACCTGGGGATTGACCGCGGGACTCGACCCGCCGAGGGCAGGCTGGGTGTGGCAGCCGACACAGCTGTCGAGGTTGAAACGCGGACCGAGGCCGTCACCGATGCCCTCGACTTCGACGAAGGCGTCCTGGCCAGCGGCGAAGAACGCCTTCTGGGCCGTGGTGAGGGTTGTAAGGCTGTTGCCGGCCCCCGCGGGTCCACCGCGGACACCGGGGTCGCGAGCAGAGAACTGAGGCGGAGCCGCACACGCGGCCAGTACGACGACGAAGCCGATCGTCGGGACCAACGTGCGCGTCTTCATCCCGCGCTGGAAGGGGCATTTCGTGTGCCACGCCGGCCTGGTCAGGAAATTTGCTGATGTAGACGCCACACGTCGTCGCCGGGCCGTCACGGGGACGACGGTGATCGTGTCAGATCGCCCGACCTCGGCGGGCCGGCTATAATCGAGCCGACGGACATCGGTGTCCGCCGCGAAAGGAGCGGCCGTGTTCAAGAACGTGGTGACGTCGCTCAGCGAGCTGCGAGAGTTGTTCGGAGTGCCGATGGAACGCGCGCGGTTGAAGGAGCACGCCGAGCTCGACGCGCATTGTCGAGCGTTCATCGCGTCGTCGCCGTTCGTACTGATCGCCACGGCGGACGCCAGCGGCCGTTGCGACGTGTCACCCAAGGGCGACGCACCGGGCTTCGTGCACGTGCTCGACGCCAAGCACCTCGTCATTCCCGATCGGCCGGGCAACAAGCGCTTCGACGGCATGGGCAACCTGCTCGACAATCCGCACATCGGGCTGATCTTCCTGGTGCCCGGTCGAGAGGACACGCTGCGCGTGAACGGCCGCGGCTGCATCGTGCGCGATCCCGACGTGCTGGAGCGCCTGACCGCAATGGGGAAGGTGCCGCAGCTCGCCATCGGCGTCGAAGTCGAGGAGGCCTTCATGCACTGCGCGAAGGCGTTCCGGCGCTCGGGCCTGTGGGACACCTCGCGCTGGCCCGACGCGTCGAGGCTGGCCACACCGCAACGGATCCTCTTCGACCACGCCGGGCTCGCGGACAAGCCGTACGAGGAGTACGAGCGCGAGTCGATGGAGCGGCTGAAGACGACTCTTTATTGATTCCATAGGGGGCGCCTGGAGCCCCGAAGGTCGCACCCCGCGTCGTCGAGGGGCGCCACGGCTTGGCCGGGGCGCCCCGAGCGTTGGGGGGTTTGGGGGGCGCCCGGAGCCCCCCAATCAGTCAGCCGACCTGGTGGCGCTTGACCGTCGCCTGATCGAAGGCCAGGCCGAGCCCGGGTTTCTTCGGCACCACGAGCTGGCCATGCTCGATCGCCGGTGTCTCCTCGAAGAGCCGGAGCGTCCACGGCATGTACTCGACGGTCAGGCCGTTGGGAATGGCGGCCACGAGATGCACGTGCATCTCGGGCACGAGGTGACTCACCACCGGCAGGTTGAACGCCTCGGCCATTCCCGCGACCTTCATCCACTGCGTGATGCCGCCCACGCGCAGCAGGTCGATCATCACGATGTCGATCGAGCGCCTCTCGAGGAGGTGACGGAACGGGACGATGCCGTAGTGGTACTCGCCGGCGGCGATCGGCGTGGTGAGCGCGTCGGCGATGCGGGCCAGCCCCGGATAGTCGTCGTGCGCGGTGGGATCTTCCAGCCAGTAGAGATGATACGGCTCGATGCGCCGGCCGATCTCGATGGCCTGGTTCACCGACCAGAGCTGATTGATGTCGCACATGAGGTCGACGTCGGGGCCGATGGCCTCGCGCATGACGCGCACGCGCTCGACCGAGGCCGCCACCGTCGGCTCGCTCCCGCACTGCATCTTCATCTGGCGGAAGCCCATGCCGACGAGGCGAGGCCCCGCCTCCGCCAGGTACTTCACCGGATGCGGCCGCATCAGAGCGCCGCTCGCATAGGTCGGCACGCGGTCGCGCAGACCACCGAGGAGCGCGCACACCGACTGGCCCACGGCCTTGCCCTTGATGTCCCAGCACGCCATGTCGACGGCGGAGAGCGCGAGCGCGAAGATTCCACCTGGCCCTGAAGAGCCGGCGGCGCGACGGGCCTTGCCCGCGATCGCCTCGACTTGAGTCGGATCGTCGCCCATCACGAGCTGGGCCAGCGTATCGACGGCGACTTTCAGCGCTGGGGTCAAGGCGCCACCGAAGAACGTGAGGCCGACGCCTGTCAGGCCCTGGTCGGTGCCGAGCTCGAGCGTCACGAACTCCCGGGTGTCCGTCGGAGCGGGAAGGCCGACGACGAGCGGATTGTCGGCGGGCATGCGCAGCACGCGCGTGGTCGCGTGGGTGATCTTCATGGTGAGCCTCCCGGCGGGATTATGCCTGAGAGGTCGGCGTAAAAAACTTTGGCCGGACCCCGCGTTGCTTTGCGGGATCCGGCCGGTGGCGAGGCGTCGATCAGTCGGTCAGTCGCGGTGACGCCACTCGTGCTCGAAGCGAGCGTGGTGCCTGTGCATCCAGTATCCGGGGGCCGGATACACGACCACCGGCCGCGGCGCGTAATACACCGGCGCAGGCGGCGCGTAATACACCGGCGGGGCCGGCGTCACGTACACCGGCGCGGGCGGAGCTACCACGACCGGCTGCTGGACGTACACCGGCCGCTGGATGACGACGGGGGCCGGAGCGGGATTGAACGCGCCGAAGATGCCTGTGCCCGAGAGGATCTGGTTGAACACCGCGAAGGCTCCGAGGCCGAGGGCGGCATCGGTGGACGAGCCGGCCAAGGCCACACCGGGGACCAGCAACATCGTCAAGAGCACGAAAGCCGCCACGCGCTTCATCGTCGTTCCTCCTTGCCGGCTTGGCCGGCGGTGGCCCGCTGCATCGCTTCTGGCGAGTTAGACGCCCCCGGCAGGCCCCTATTCGCCGGGGTATCCTGCGCCCATGGAGCGGCGCCGCCTTGGTCGGACCGGCATGATCGCCAGCGTGCTGGGCTTCGGCGGCTCTGAGATCGGCTACGACCGGGTGGCGGTTCGCACGGTCGAGCGACTGCTCGGCAGCGCGCTCGATGCCGGGCTCAACGTCATCGACACCGCCGAGTGTTACGAGGACGGCGAGACGCTGATCGGCAAGGCGGTGGGCGCGCGGCGCCGAGAGTTCTATCTCTTCACCAAATGCGGCCACCCGCGAGGCTGGAGCCGGGGAGACTGGCGGCCCGCGTCGCTCCTGGCCAGCATCGAGCGCAGCCTGAAGCGCCTCCACACGGAGTATCTGGATCTCATCCAGCTCCACAGCTGCGAGCTCGGCGACCTCGAGACGGGCGACGCCATCGACGCGCTGGAGCGCGCTCGCGAGGGCGGCCTGGCGCGCTACATCGGCTACAGCGGTGACGGCGCGGCGGCACGCTACGCGGTCGAGTGCGGCCGGTTCGACACGCTGCAGACGTCGATCAGCATCGCCGACCAGGAGGCGATCGACCTGACGCTTCCCCTGGCACGCGCGCGGAAGATGGGCGTCATCGCCAAGCGCCCACTGGCCAACGCCGCCTGGCGCTATCGACGCCGACCGGAGTCATATTACGCGGACTACTGGGAGCGCCTGCGGCACCTCGACTATCCGTTCGTGCGCGACACGCCGGCGAGCGCGGCCGGGATCGCCCTGCGCTTCACGCTGAGCGTGCCGGGCGTTCACACCGCCATCGTCGGGACGGCGAAGCCGGGGCGATGGCAAGAGAACGCGGCGCTGCTCGCCGCCGGAGCGCTGCCGCGCCGCGAGCTCGACGCGATCCGTGCGCGGTGGCGCGAGAAGGCCGACCCGTCGTGGGAGGGCCAGGTCTGATCGCGCGTGCTCAGTGCCCGGCGTGGACGTACGTCGTCGTCGCCGGCCCCATCCCGTGGATCTGGAGCACGGCCTCTTCGTCCTTGGCGCCGTCGTAGTGAATCTTCCCGCCGAAGTGGGTGACGAAGCTGCCTGCCGGCATCGGGATCGTGTTCTCCGGATCGAACTTCTCGCCGGTGCCCGCCCACCACGTGCCCGACAGCACGACGATGAACCGGTCGTTGGGATGCGAGTGCGGCCGGCTCATGTTCCCGGGTAGCCACTTCACACGGACGACGTACGGCCCCGGCTTCGTCGGATCTCCGTAGAGCACGGCCGACTTCACGCCCGGGTTGTTGGGATTGTCACGCCACTCGATCGTCGCGGGCAGGCGGTACGCCATCGCGGCCGGATCGATCGTCGCGGCGCGGCTGGTGGCGGTGACGAGCGGCGTGAGGACGACGAGCACGAGCAGCGATCGAGCGAGCCGGATGGCCATGACGCCTCCCTGTCGACGTTGGAATCGTCGAGGGCCGCGATTATAAGTCGCTTGCAGGCGTCATCCTCATATTCAGCGGGAATTTAATTAACAGTGGGCAGTCGGCAGAACAAGGCAAACCACGGTAGGACGCGCAACAGGGCGCAACAGGTCGGTTCATGATCGTGGGATCAAGGAAGTAGGTGGCGCTCGTCCAACTGCGCGGTATGTTCTTCAACATTCAAGGACGGAACCCGGCGGGGTGGAGACCGTGAAAGTGAAAGCGTACCTCGACAACAACGTCGTGTCCTCGATCGGCAAGGATGATACTGCCACCGAGTCTGATTCCCTGGATGCCCTGATGGCTGCGTATGACGCGGGCAAGGTTGATCTCGTGACGTCGGAACTGACGCTTCAAGAGATCAGGCAGTATTCGGGTCAGGGCCGCAAGTTGGTGGAAAGGACTTTCCGACTACTGGAAAAGGTCCCGGTGGTCCAATGGGATGAGTTGGTCGGAATAAACACCTTCGGCGACAAGTCGAGTTGGATCTCGTCTCCGATAATCGAGAACAAGCCCCTCTACGACGCGCTCTTGAAAATTGGTATTCGCACCGTCGACGCGCGGCACGTCTTCGTCGCAGCGAAGCAGGCGTGCACCGTGTTTCTCACGTGTGACGGTGGCGTCCTCGCCCGACGCGGTGACGTCAGTAAGCTATGCGGTCTCATGGTCCAGAAGCCGTCGGAGCTCGTTACAAGTCAAGGTTGGTAGCCGTAGCCCGTTCGCCACGAAACCGACTCTTTTGTTGACCTAACAGAATACCCGCTCTGAACGCGGCGCATTGGCGCGTGTCAACCATTCCGCTCCTCCCCTATAGACGGTGCTCCGGAGTTCGGCTATCCTCTGCCGCACCCCCGGAGGAGACGTGAGGGAGGTTACTCATGCGCTCAATTGCCTGCATCATCGTCTTCGCGGCATTGATCGGTCTCGCTCCGGCAGCGTTTGGAAGCGGCTTCACCTTTTCCACCATCGATGTCCCCGGCGCCTCTAGTACCGAAGCCCTCGGCATCAACAACGCCGGTCAGATCGTCGGCTTCTTCAAAGACAACATAGGATCGGGACAACATGGATTCCTGTACGATCGTGGCACCTTCGCGACTATCGACGTCCTCGGCGCCGCCGCCACCATACCATTCGGCATCAACAACGCCGGTCAGATCGTCGGCACCACTGCCACTACCAGCGGAATCCACGGGTTCCTGTACGACGGCGGGATCTTCACTACCATCGATGTCCCCGGCGCTCAGGAAACCGAAGCCCACGGCATCAACGACGCCGGTCAAATCGTCGGGGATTTTGTCGACAACGCAGGGCTACACGGGTTCCTGTACGATCGTGGCACCTTCACGACTATCGATGTTCCTGGCGCCACCAGCTTCACCGTCGCCTTTGGCATCAACAACGCTGGCCGAATCGTCGGCGTTTTCGACAACCCACAAAACCGTGGATTCCTTTACGATCGCGGCACCTTCACCGCCGTTGACGTTCCTGGTGCCGCCACCATTTGCTTCGGCATCAACGACCCCGGCCGGATCGTCGGCGAATTCAACGACGGCGTGAAAGGAATTCAAGGGTTCTTAGCGACGAGGCGAAGTCGCTGAGTCGCCAAATTGCGAATGCTCGCCTACGCGGGCGGGATTCGGCGCAGGACCTGCTTCCTCAGCCGCCCCTGACATAGCTCGTCAGTGTCCCACTGCCCTGACGGCGCAGAGACGGCGCAGAACTCGATCGCGTGCTAGGCAGTCAGGCGAGCGCTGGCATCGTGGAAAATTCTTCTGGCCCTGCCGGCGCACGTGCAATGGTGGATTGTATGGGGGATTACCAATGGCAGACGATGAGATTATTTACATCCCGGGTCATATGCTCGCTGAAGAAGCTATCGAGCCCTGGTTAAATACCGTCAAGGAGGTCCAAGAGCATCTCGAGAGTAGTTATGCTGGCCTGGAAGAGATTCATGACAAGAGCGGCGTCCTCTCCAACCACAGCCAGAGCTACGCGATCGCAGTCATTGGGCCACCAGCGTTGAGAAAGGCTCTGGCTCATCTGGAGTCATTGCTGGAAGACTTCTACGGCAAGATGTCCGAGCGCCGTAAAGTTGATGATCTCGGCGCAGCGATCGAGGGCGTCAAGAAGGCACTTAAGGAAGCCGACGATGACAGTGTGAGTGACGAGGTCAAGAAGACTGGATCAGAGCGGCAGTCAGCAGCACCAACCGCTCGATCTGACGAGTCGTCGGCCGACAACCTTCACGAAGCAGCGCGGCCATCCCGCGTCCGAACTGCGCATCCGCGGCGCTCAGCTTCTCGGCCTGCTCGGCAAGCCACTCGGCGCTCGTGAGTAACGTGCTCGGCGTGAGGTGCGCGTAGGGATCGGCCGGTCGCGAGCCTCTCGGCCGTGTTCTCGACAGCGGAACCGAGAAATCGTCGTCGTGTTCCAGTTCCAGCAAGTCTGGCAGCCTAGCACGGGTTCGTGAGGTAGCCGCGAGCCGGCTGCGTCAACGGCGCCTGGCACCGAGCAGGAACATCTCGACAGTCGCGTCGCCGGGTACCTAACTCTTACTGTCGGCCGTCAGCAGGCGCGTGGAGTTTACGCCGTAGGAACGGTCGTTTTGTTGCGCCGGGTAGCGCCTGGGTGGCGTGGCCCGGCTAGCCGGCAAGTCGCTTACACTACCGGCGTGCGAATCGGCGTCCTCATTCCAACGCGCGGGATCGTGATCCAGTCCGCTCGCCGGCCTGCCGTCGACGAGTGCTGGGCGATGGCCCGCCACGCCGAAGCGGCCGGGTACGACGCCGTCTGGGTCGGCGACAGCATCGTGGCCAAGCCGCGACTCGAAGCGCTGACGACCCTCGCCTATCTCGCGGGCATCACGACGCGCGTGCGCCTGGGCACGGCCGTGCTGCTGCCGGCGCTGCGTCATCCCGTCGTGCTCGCCCACCAGATCGCCAACGTCGATCAGATCTCGCGCGGCCGTGTCGTGCTCGGCCTCGGAGTCGGCTGGAGCCTGCCGTCCGCCGAGCGCGAGTGGGCGGCCTGTGGCGCCGACCACAAGCGTCGGGTGCGCCGCCTGGAAGAGCACGTCGAGGTGTGGCGCATGCTCTGGCGCGGCGAGCCGGTGACGTGGCGCGGCGACGACGTCGATCTGGTCGAGCACACGATCGGGCCGCTGCCGTGGCGCGCGGGCGGGCCTCCCGTGCTGATCACCGCCGGCAACCGCGGCGAGATGCTGGACGCTCAGTTCGTCCGCTTCGCCCGACTGGGCGACGGGATCATCACGACCTATCTGCACGCGGAAGAATGTCGGCGCGTGCGCGAGCTGGCCGAGGAAGCGATGGCGCGGTGCGGGCGCCCACGCTTCGACTTCCCGCTGTGCGTCTACACGACGGTGCGCCTCGACGACGATCCTCGCGAGGCCGAGCGCTTCACCACCGAGTTCCTGGCCGCGTACTACGGCGGGGGCGTGCACTCGCGCGGCACCATGGGCCTCGGCCCCGCCGACGTCGTCATCGCCGCCCTGCGGCGCTATGCGGCGGCGGGAGTGACCGATCTCTGTCTGCGCTTCGCCGGCGACGATCAGCTCGCCCAGATGAAGCGCTTCACGGCCGAGGTGCTGCCCGCGCTCACATGACCGTTCCCACCGTCGGAGAGATGTTCTGGGCGTTCTTTCGCACGGGCGCCCGCGGGTTCGGTGGCGCGCTTCCCTGGGTGCGGCGGATGCTGGTGGAAGAGCGCGTCTGGCTCACGGCCCAGGAATTCACCGACATCTTCAGCGTCAGCAACTTCCTGCCGGGGCCCAACGTGTTGAACGTCACGGTGATCGTCGGCTCGCGCTTTCACGGCGTCCCCGGCGCGCTGGCGGCGGTTCTCGGGCTCATCGCGCTGCCGCTGGTCGTCGTGCTCGTGCTGGCCGCGCTCTATGCGCGGTTCGGCCAGGTGCCGGGCATCGACGCGATCCTGCACGGCCTGGGCGCTGCGGTGGCCGGGCTCGTCATCGCGACCGCCCTCAAGATGGCGGGCTCGCTCCTGCGCTCGCCGCGTTTCGTCGGCTTCCTCGCGGTCACCTTCGGTGCGATCGCGCTGCTCCGCTGGCCGCTCATTCCTGTGCTGCTCGGGTTCGCGTCGGTGAGCGTGCTGGCCGCCTGGTTCAAGCGAGCATGAACCCGCTCGCCACCCTCGCGATCAGCTTCACGGCGCTCTCGCTGGTCGCCGTGGGTGGCGTCACCCCCGTGCTGCCCGAGATCCATCGCATCGTCGTGGTCCGGCATCACTGGCTGACGAGCGCTCAGTTGACCGAGCTTTACGCCATCTCTCACGCGGCGCCCGGCCCCAACATGCTGCTCGTCGCCATGATCGGCTTCCAGGTGGCGGGTCTGCCGGGGGCTCTGGTGGCGACCATTGCGGTGTGCGCGCCCTCCTGCACGCTCAGCTACCTGGTCGCGCGCGTGTGGCAGCGCTTCCGGGACGCCCCGTGGCGGCGGGCGGTGGAAGTCGGGCTGGCGCCGATCACCATCGGCCTCATGCTCTCCACCGGCTATCTCCTGGCGCGTGGCGCCTACACGGGGTGGGTGGCCGCCGCGCTCACCGGCGCGACGGCTGCGCTCGTACTGTGGACGCGCGTGAACCCGCTCTGGCTGTTCGCGCTGGGCGCCCTGCTGGGAATGGCCGGGCTCGTTTAGAGAGTCAAGAGAGCGTCGGCGGAGATCCGAGATCGTGTCGCTCGTCAGAGCGCGTCGGCGAACATCGCCCGGTAATGGCGATACCAGTCACTCTGGAAACGCTCGTGAGCCGCAGGAAGTCGACGAACTGAGGGTAGCAGGCCTCGACCTGACGGCGTGTGGCCCAGCGGTGATACGTCAGGTAGTAGCTGCCGCGCGAGCGCAGCCACCCCGATCGAGGCGAAGAACACCGCGAGCCAGAAGGAGAGCGGCGTCGCCGGAGGCCACCGACGAGCAATGAGCAGGGCGAAGATCCCGCACTCGAGGGCCAGGCCGACGTCGGTGAGGGTGACGTCGGGCTCGGTCATCGACGCGGCGGGGCATCAGCCCGGCCGGTGTAACGCCCCAGAGCGTAGAGGTAGGCTGCCAGCACCCAGTGGAACACGATGGGAATCGTGCCCATGCCGAGCCAGCGTCGCTCCGGATACCAGGCCATGGTCAACACGTAGCGAAGCACCATGGCGGCGAAATAGACGACGCTGAACCAGCGCAGAGCCCGTCCGACACGCGGGCGCTGCACCGTCATCGGGCCGTGTCCGAGAAAGAGATCCGTCGAAACCTTTGCCTGGATGAGCAGGATGGCGAGCTGGGTCGGCAGCAACAGTCGGTAAGGGAGCAACCCCGAATACCACTCCGGCATCGCCGGCAGCCAGCGGACACCGAAGAACGCGACGAGCGCCTGGCCGAGGACGCGCACCAAGAACAGGAAGGCCAGCACCGAAAGGACCAGAGCGTACCGCCGAGTCTCGGCTCGGGTCACGTCGCGACGATTATGCCGGGAAGACTCCGCCGATCAAATCAAAAAGGAGCGCTCATCGGGCGGCGACGATGCGGCTCTTCTGCGTGCCGAGTCCGGTGATGCCCATCTCGACGACGTCGCCCGGCTCGAGATAGCGCGGCGGCTTCATGCCGTGGGCCACGCCGGCCGGCGTGCCGGTCGAGAGGATGTCGCCGGCGCGGAGAGACATGAAGCGGCTCACATACGCGACCAGCTCACGCACGCTGAAGATCATGTCGGACGTCGAGCCGCGCTGCCGCCGTTCACCATTCACGGTCGTCCACAGCTCGAGCTTCTGAGGCTCGGCGACCTCGTCGGCCGTGACCACCCAGGGACCGATGGGCGCGAACGTGTCGGCGCTCTTGCCCTTCGTCGTCGTGCCGCCGCGCTCCATCTGGAACGCCCGCTCCGACACGTCGTCGACGATGCAGTAGGCCGCGACGTGAGCGAGCGCGTCGGCCTCGCTGACGTAGCGTGCGTCGCGACCGATGACGGCGGCCAGCTCCACCTCGTAGTCGAGCTTGACCGCATCGCGCGGCCTGACGACCGGATCGTGCGGCCCGTTGATGGAGCTGGTGGCCTTGATGAAGACCACGGGATCCTTGGGTAGCTCGCGGCCCACCTCGCGCGCGTGGTCGGTGTAGTTGATGCCGATTGCGACGATCTTGCCGACCCCCGCGAGCGGACAGCCCAGCCGCGGCCGGCCCCGCACCACGGGAAGCTTCGGCACCTTCACCGCGCGCAGGCGCTTGAGCCCGGCCGGCGAGAGGACCTCGGGCGTGATGTCCTTCACCACGCGTGAGAGGTCGCGCAGCACCCCCTCGCCGTCGATGAGGCCGGGCTTCTCAGCGCCGGCGCGGCCGTAGCGGACGAGCTTCATCCGCGGCTACACACCCGCACGCTTCAGCGTCAAGCCGAGGTTCTCCGCCGCGGGCTTGCGCGAGCCACGCTCGATCTCGTGGATCGTTTCCACCGCGGCGGCGGACACCGGCGTCGGTACCTTGCGCTCGCGCCCCTTGTCGACCACGAGCCCGTTCATGAAATCGATCTCGGTGGGCCGCCCCTTGGTGACGTCCTGGGCCATCGACGCCCGCCAGTTTCGCTTGGAGCCTTCGGCCGGCGTCAGCATGGTGTCGAGCGCCACCCACGTCTCGCGGCGGCCGGCATCCGCCCACTGCTCGGTCGTCGCGCCGTTGAACTTGGGCACGTTGTAGCCGAGGGCGAGGCCCACGCGGGCCGACTCGGCCGCGAGATGGATCGTAATCGCGCGGCCGACCTCGCTGCTGGCGACGTCGAGCGAACCGAGCCCGGACATCGCCGTCACGGGGTTGCCCATCGCGTTGGTGCAGAGCTTGGACCAGCGCTCGCCCCAGAGATTCTCCGTGACCTGAGAGCCGTCGACGACCGACAGCATCTTCGCCACCTCGGTGGCGCGCGCCGTCACGCGGCCGTCGTGCTCACCGACGCGGAAGACGTCGTGGCCCTTACCGGCGGTCTTCTCGTAGCCGCGCTCGACCTGCCCGGGCTTCCACAGCGCCACGCCGATCTTCGACATCACCATGCCGACCGAGCGGTCCACGCCGGCGATGGACGCGACGATCGGATCGGGCCAGCAGTTCTCGGACGCGACGACGAAGCCGCCCGGCGCCAGATGACGGATCGCGAGCTGGGTGGCCCAGGCGGTGTCGTACACCTTCATGGCCACGAACGCGATCTCGAAGTCACGCGGCAGCCGGAACGACTCGTGGAGGTGATAGATGGCGGGACGCGCCTCGAACGGCTCGTGGGGCCCGGTCACAGAGATCCCGCGCTGACGGACCGTCTCGACCTGCTCGGCCCAGGGATCGACCAGCGTCACGTCGTGACCCGCGCGCGTGAGAAACGCGCTCAGGTAGCTGCCGATCGCGCCCGCGCCGACGAAGAGAACCTTCTTGCTCATAGCGTCCCTTTCTCTGCGAGCCGGCGGTAGACCTCGCGTGCGGCCTCGTGGAATCCCGTGGGCAGCCCGGTGGCCTCGAGCGAGCTGGCGGTTTCCTCCATCTCGCCGATGAAACGCCACGCCTTCTTGAGGTTGTCGCTGACGGCGCGCTCCGAGAGGGCGGGAAGCTCCGGCTTCGAGATCTTCCACTCGGCGAGGAGCGAGTCCTCGACGCCCTCGGCCACCGCGTAGGCTCGCATCGCGGCCAGCAGCGCCTGGCTGCACTTGTTCCAGCCGCCGTATGCCATCTTCACGGCAGACGCAGCGCCCGCCGGGCCATCGACCACGATCGCGTCCATGGGCCCGGCCGCGAAGAGCGCGGCAACGTCGGAGGCGGCGGGGCCGGAGAGATACAGGCGCGTCGTGCCGCGCTTGCGCGCCGGTGGACCGATGATGCCGCCGTCCACGAAGCGGGCACCGGCCGCTTCGACGATGCGGCCGATCTCACGCGCCGTTGCCGGCGACACGGCATTGCCGTCGACGAAGATTCCACGGAATCCGGCAGCCGCGACGGTGCGCGCCAGGTCGACGGCGCCGTGCGGCGGGATCACCGAGAGGATCACGCGGCTCAATTTCACGAGGTCGGCCAGCGTTCGCGCGTCCTCGAGCCGGCTCTCGGCGGCTCGCGCGCTCGTCGCCGCGCTCCGTCCCTGGGACACCCACAACACACGGGCGCCCCCGGCGACCAGGGTGGTGCCGGCCGTGGTTCCCATCTCGCCCGGGTTCAGCAGTCCAACCGTCACATTTGCCATGCAGGGGACCTCCTCGAGGCTGAGCAGGCCGGAGTATACTCCTGTCGCATCAGGCCCGCCGACGTCGCCCTCGCCGTGCTCGTCGCCGTCATCTGGGGATTCGCGTTCGCCGTCACGCGCGTCGGCCTCGACAGCTTCTCGCCGCCCCAGCTCACCACGCTGAGGTTTCTGATCGCGGCGACGCCGGCGATCTGGTGGGCGCGGCCTCTCGCGTGGCGCGCCCTCGTGCCGCTCGGCCTGACCCTCTTCGCCGGCCAGTTCCTGATGCAGTTCTTCGCCATCGCGAACGGCATGCCGCCGGGCCTGGCCTCGATCGTCGTCCAGACCCAGGCGTTCTTCACCATCCTCTTCGTCGCGGTCGCCTCGTCAGAGCGCCCTCGGCGAGGACAGATGGCCGGCATCGCACTCGCGTTCATCGGGCTCGGCCTGATCGCGCTCACGATCGGCGGCGATCTCCGCGCGGTCGGATTCGTGCTGGCGCTGGGCTCGGCGATCAGCTGGGGGATCGGCAACGTCCTGCTCAAGCGCGTGGTCGGTGTCGACATGCTGAGGCTGATCGTCTGGCTCAGCGTGGTTCCGCCGGTCCCGTCACTCGTGCTGTCGGTGTTGCTGGACGGGCCGCGCGGGCTGGGAGCGCTCGTGCGAGCGTCCTGGCTCGGCCTCGCGGCCGCGCTCTACCTCGGCGTCGTCGCGACGGTGCTGGCGTACGCGATCTGGGGCCGACTGCTGCGCCGCTATCCCGCGGCGACGGTAACGCCGTTCGCGCTCGTGGCTCCGATCGTCGGCGCGTATTCGTCGTCCGTCATCTTCGGTGAGCGCTTCGGCGGCCGGCGGCTTGCCGGGATGGCGCTCGTGCTGCTCGGAGTCGCCATCACCGTGCTGAGTGGCTCCCCGCGTGACGCGCCAGTCTCGGCATGACGTCGGTCGCGAGCAACTCCATCGAGCGACGCCAGAGCTTCGGCTGATCCCAGTCGTGGCCGGCCATCAGCAGCGTCCCGAAGTGACCGATCTCGTCGCGCAACGCCACGAGCTGATCGAGGACCCGGCGCGGGCTTCCGGCGATGATCATGCCCCGCTTGATGGCGTCCACCGTCACCGCCTCGTCCGGCATCGCCTGGTCCGGCTTCACCATGAAGAGCGCCTTGCGCAGCCGGCTGAAGCTGAAGAGGAAGAAGCTGTAGTAGAAGGACAGCCCGCTGTCGGGATCGGCCCGCGGAGATACCGGCGGTGGAAGAAGTTGCCGGAGACCGGGATCCATCCGCGCTCGCCCGCCGTGCGCGCGCTCGCCGAGTTGGGCGTGAGCAGCGAGATCGCGATGGGCGGGTGCGGCTGCTGGAACGGCCTCGGCACGTAGCCGACCTTGAACTCGGGATAGATGTTCTTCTCGACGTTGATCTTCCAGAAGCGGCCGTCGATGCGATACGGCGGATCCTGGGCCCACAGCCTGAGCACGGTGTCGAGGCACTCGAGCATCATCGGCGGTCGCAGCTCGGCGTCGCCGACGTTGAAGAGCTCGAAGTCGCTGACCAGGCCACCGGGCCCGATGCCGAAGATGAAGCGGCCGCGGCAGAGCTGATCGAACATCGCCACGTGGGCGGCGACGGTCGCCGGATGCATCTGCGGCATGTTGATGACGCCCGTGCCGAACTTGATGCGCTCCGTCCGGTTGATGAGCGTGGCCAGGAAGATCAGCGGCGACGTGATGCGCTCGCTCCACGAGCTGAAGTGCTCGCCGACGAAGACTTCGGTG